>JAABUM010000850.1_pt1 | contig 49584 bp, 51 predicted proteins | sample 5559161 | NCBI WGS metagenome assembly JAABUM01 (sample SAMN10711868, study PRJNA513369) | rock metagenome | isolation source: Antarctica rocks | place: Antarctica: Victoria Land, Siegfried Peak nord
CGGCTCGCTCCAGCATCACCATGGCCTGCTCGGGTTTGGTCGCGAAGTCAACGTCGGCGCCGATCCCGGCGGCGGCGCAACGCGCCCGGTCCTTCGTCCATGCGCTGGGCAGGTACAACTCTCGATCCAGGAACGTCCGCCCGGCCGGGGTGGCGTAGGTCAGGAACACCCCTATCTGGCAGTTCTCGATCCGCCCCGCCGTACCGGAATACTGCCGGGAAACACCAGCCGATCGGGTGCCCTTCTTCAAAAAACCTGTTTCGTCGATGATCAACACACCGTTCGGATCGCCCAACTGCGCCACCACGTAGGTCTGCAGATCATCACGAACCAGATCAGGATCCCAATCAGTGGTCGACAGCAACCGCTGCATCCCGTCCGGGGTGGCATCCCCAGCCCGCTCCGACAGCGTCCAGGAGTTCTTCCGTTCCTCACCCGACAGCAACCCCCGCACATACGCCAACGCATGCTCACGAGGCTCTGACCTGGCAAAACGCTGCCCGATCAGGGCGTGCAGATCCGCCAACCCGTCCGCCCACTCCTGCACCTGCGCCACACAAAGATCATCACCCATCACCGCAGGATCGGCCCAACCCGCCACTCACCTGCGAGGACACGCCGATAACATCAAAATAAACGCGGCTGTAGTACTAGGGGCAGCTGAGGCAAAGCTCTGGTCCGGGCTGGCTGTTTACATGACGACCTGCCACGTGGTAGACCTGTCGCTAGCAGGCGAGCCGTGGCCCGGACTTGCCACGATGCCGTCGTCGACCCGACCCGGCTCACCGCTGGGATCTTGTCGGGGCCACCAACCCATCGCACTGGGAGTCGCCATGCTCAGATCAAGGACAGGTCGTGCCGCGCTCGCCGTGGCCGTAGCGTTAATGCTGCTCCCGCTTGGTCCCACCCTGTCCGCGCAGGCCGGGAATGCCACCGTCACCGCCAACTTCGCTGCCGGAGCCGACTATCCTCTGGTGAAGTCGAAGTTCGGACTGTTCAACAGCGGCTACGTCTCGCCGAGCCGGTGGGCGCGTGACGCGCCGCTCGTGGCACCGCTCCGACCGGCGCGGTTCCGCTGGGAGCTGATGTGGGGCCACGAACAGTCGGGCTGGACGCCGATGGTCGGCGGCACGGCCGGTGCGCCAACCGAGAGCTTCGGCCAGGTCGACCAGGTCGTGGACGAGATCAACGCCGCCCACGCGCAGCCGGTCCCGATCCTGGCGTACGACCCGACCCCCTTGCAACCATCAGGCGGCACGTGGCAGAGCCCGCCGGCGAACTTCGCCACCTGGGCGAACAACGTCGTCCCGGCCTTCGTCAACCACTGGAAGAACACCGGGCGCCCGATCGGCTCGTACGAGGTCTGGAACGAGCCTGATCTGCCGGGCGTGTTCTGGTCTGGGACGGAGGCGCAGTACCTCAGCCTGTACGGCGCCGCGTCGCAGGCAATCCGGGCCGCCAACCCGGACGGCTACGTCGAAGGACCGGCGCTGTGCTGCGCCGGCTGGAATTCCGACTTCGTCAACTACGTCAAGAACAACAACCTGCCGTTGGACGGATTCTCGTTCCATGGGTACGGAGACCCGACGACAGGCTTCCTGGAATCGGGGTACCAGGGCGCCACGGACTCCGGCCTGACGGCTGCACGGTTCGCTACCACCGACAACAACCTCAACGAGTTCAACTACACGAACCACTTCACCGCGCCAACGGACATCACCAACTACCGGGCCTCGGCAGAGTTGCTGAAGAGCTTCAAGTCGCTGCTCGCCAAGCCATGGATCAACCACGTTGAATGGGCCCAGTTCCAGGACCCGATCTGCCCGTCGACCTGCGACATCATCGGGTTGCTGGACCAGAACGGCCACAAGCGGGCCTCGTACAACGCCTTCCAGCTCTATGCGAACATGCCGGTCGACCGCAAGGCGCTGACCATCAACGGGTCGGTAGACGGCATGGCCAGCTCGGACGGTCACAAGGCCGGGATGCTGCTCTGGAACACCTCCGGCTCCGACCAGACCGTTTCCACGGCCCTGCAGAACGTGCCGTTCACCACGGGCAACTTCAGGGTCTGGCGGATCGACGCCACGCACGCTTCCTACGGTGACAACTCGGCCAACGAGAACCTCACGCCTGTGCAACAAAACCTTGGCGTCAGTACCAGCGGGCTGGGCTGGAACGGGACCATCCCCGATCACGGGGTGGTCTATGTCGAGGCCGAGGACGGCACCGGCACTGACACGCTTGCTCCTGTGCCGGTCGCGACTCCGGTGAAGGACGTCAACTACGACCCCGACCACGGCAAGACCAGTTGGTCCAGCTTCGACCGCAACACCTGGACCGCCCAGCTCGGCATGGCGAGCGAGAACTTCGCGGACGCGGAGACGGGGGAGGTGGCCACCGGGCTCCCTTCGTCGCTCCGGGTCAAGTTCGCGGTGCAGGGCACGCCGGCGCACCTCGACGCCAACTCGGCCCTGGGCCTGCGGATCGACTACGCCACCGGCACGGGTTACTCCAAGGGGGTCTTCTTTCACGGCGGGCTCTACGACCCCGCGCGCAGTGCTCCGGCTCCGTTCGGCACGCAACGCCAGCCGGACCAGGTCGTCCAGGTGCCCAGCCTGGCGGACTTCACGATCAGCCCGTCTGCCTACGCGCCCTCCGGGTGGAACGGGCGGGCGACGATCAGCTATGTCCTGCAGAATGCCGGCGCCGGCGTACGGGCTGCTGTCACCACCAGGGCGGTCACCAGTGGACCTGAGGTGATCAGCCTGAGGTCGCACGCCAACGGCCGCTATGTCACTGCGGACAACGCCGGCTCCTCGCCGCTGATAGCCAACCGGACCGCCATCGGTTCGTGGGAGCAGTTCGACCTGATCGACGACGGCGGCGGTTACTTCTCGCTCAAGTCCCATGCCAACGGGCAGTACGTCAGCGCCGACAACGCTGGGGCGACCGCACTGATCGCGAACCGACCGGTGATCGGGACCTGGGAACAGTTCCAGATCATCCACAACGGTGACGGCAGTATCGCATTCAGATCGCGGATCAACGGCGAATACGTCTGTGCTGACAACGCCGGTGCCTCGCCACTGATCGCCAACTGTACGGCGATCGGCCAGTGGGAGTCCTTCGACCAGATCGGCTGACGCCCGACCCCGACCCGGCTCCGGGCCCTGAAACCGGAGCCGGGTCGCCGACCTCGACCGCAGCCGGCCTGACCTCGGCGCTGGATTGGTTGTCCGCCGGGGACTGAGTCGGTGACGTCGCCTGTCGTAGGGGATCAGGGCGTCGGCGCAGTCTTCGTGCACGGCGACCTCAGCGGCTACGCACAGTCCCGTACGACCCTGCTGGCGAAGGCTGGTCGAAGTCGTGGCGCGCGAGCCCAGCGCAGTGCCGCCGCGAGAGGTGCTGCAGTCGGGAGCGTCGCGGGTCCAGGTGTTCACGCCGACCTGCGTGCAAAGATTCGGGCATGGATGCGAGTTCAGTGACGCCGGCACGTCACCGGCTGCTTGCGGCCGTGGCCGAACGCGTTTCAGTCAGCACCCGCGGCGCCGTTCGAGTTGCGGTCGACGGTGTCGATGGCTCCGGCAAGACTGTCTTCGCGGATGACCTGGCTGGTGTGCTGCGTGCGGCCGGCAGGACGGTCGTGCGCGTATCCGTGGATGACTTTCACCAGCCGCGTGCGCTGAGGCATCACCGGGGGCGCGACTCGCCGGTCGGCTTTTGGCTGGACAGCTACGACTATTCGGTGCTTCGCAGACTCCCCGATGACGAACCTGCTGCTGTCGTTGCGTGCCACAACAACTTCTGTGGTCAGACCGCCTAGCTCCAGCTGTACTCGGTCCACCGCGAGCTGTTCCACGTCGAGCCGGTCCAGCGGGCACCTGTCCATGTGGCACCGGTCCAGCGGCGCTTTCCCCACGCGGTCTCCTCTTGGTCGCAGGGCGGCGAGCCCGTTCCACTACTCCAGGGTCGAGGGTGCCCCAGCGGTGATGCACTTGACCACTGCCCGTCCGGGAATGACGGTGGCGGGCACCTCGGTGGCGCTGCCGAGGAGACGTCAGCGCGCCATTGAGGTCGTGGGTACATCGCTGAGCGTCGAGGACGCCGAACGCGCCGGAGCCGAGAACCTGCCTGTCGCAGGCGCGTGCGCGGGCCCGGAGCTAGCCGTCCAGGCAGGCAGAGACGCCCTCCGAGTTGCCGACATGGATCCCTTGTCGGTGAGCGTGCTGGCGCACGCCTGGCTGTACCACCAGGGGCACGATTTCTGGTCCCCTGCGCACTACGTCGCCCATGAGGTCGGGGCGCTGCGGTGCGTGCCCTTCGGCATCCAGCAGATGTCCAACGGCGGCGCCATGGGTATCGACCTCGCCCTCCGAACGCTGTCCGCCGGCGGTGCGGGCAGCGCAGCGCTCGTCACGACGGGTGACCGATTCGGTCTTCCCGGGTTCGACCGCTGGCGATCCGACTACGACGTCGCCTATGGCGACGGAGGGACTGCAGTCGTTCTCCGGAAGGGCAGCCCACGCGCCGGAGAGCTCGAGGTGCTGGGGATGGCCACGACCGCGATGCCCGAGCTGGAGGTGATGTATCGGGCGGGCGATGCCTTTAGCGACGCGCCACTGTCCCACGCCAGCCCGATCGACGTCCGCCGCCCCAAGCGGGCGTGGCTGGCCAGCGGAGGTGGCGCCGACCTCGCCGAGAAAGGGCCACGCACGGTCGAGGAGGTGCTGAGGTGCGCACTGCAGTGCGCCGGGCTGACCCCAGGTGACGCCAGCATCCGCCGCATCGCAGTCCCCCGAATCGGTTCACGGACCATCGAGCAGATGTACCTACCACCGGTACGCCGGGTGCTCGGCGTGGACGTCATGCAACTCGGACAGCACACTGGGCACCTGGGTGCGGGGGACTTTCTCGCGAATGCCTCCGACTTCGCGACGGATGGGCTGGACGCCGGAGAGGTGGGGTTGGTCATCGGCGGCGGAGGCGGCTTCACGCTGTCCTGCCTCGTCCTGCGGCGGCGCTGAAGTGTGCGGCGTGAGCGAGCAATGGCCAGTTGGCATCGGGGACCCGGGTCGTTGCTGCGTCTCGGCAACGCAAGCTGCCTGCTCAGCGCCGCCTTGCGTCAGAAGTGGGCGGGTATCCGGGGGGTAGCTCGCGGCTCGTAGTGCGTGGCGGCATCCGCGATGATCGCAGATGTCGCGATCGCCTCGCTGTGCGACGGCGGACCGCTCTTGGTGACTGTCAATCGAGTGCTCGCCAGACCCTGACCGGCGGCGGGCTTCCTGCCACGGCGCCACTTCGCTCCTGGCGTTTCCATGACGACAGGGCTCTGGACATGGAGCGATGGTCAAACTTTCGTCTCCAGCTCAGGCGATCCAGTCACCTGGCGGGCGCGGCTGGCTTGAACGGCGTCGAATCCTGCGACGCCGTTGTCCTTGTTCTGTTCGACTTGCTGGTCAATCCAGCGGCTGTGGGCCTCCCACGCTGACTGCTTGCTGGTGCCTAGCGCCCGGCCGATCTCCGACCACGACGCACCCGCCTGGCGTGCCGCGCGAACGGACAGCTGCCGACCGTAGCCGACCTTGCGAGTGATCACCTCTGCCAGAGCAAGCAATTCCAGTTCCTCGCCCCGCGATAGCAGTTGCTCGTCAATGGCGTCCGGCTCATCTGGATCCGACGTTCCGACCAGTGACTCCCGCATCCGAAGCGCCTCGTACTTGGCCACCGCAGTTCGCAGAGTGACATCATGCTCAAGTTCGTCAGGACTGACCATGTCCCCATCTTCGCGTCAAGCCACCCTGACGTCAAGTCACCCTGACGCTCACGGGATACGCGGTTAAGCGCCAAGACATTGCTGCCGACGTTGGCTGCGACGATGCATCCCACCTAGACGAACCCCCAACGGGACACCCGGAAGGTCGCCCCGCCGGATCGCGACTGAGCACGAATCGGTAAGCAAGACCCGCCCGCGAAAATACCCGATGAAGGCGCCCACTGCTCGAACGCCCGTCGTCGCAAGCTTCGAACACTTGGGACGACGGCCGCGTTCGTAGGCGGCCAGATCCGCCGGGCCGCACCGGTACGCATCTCTACCGCCGTTTCTGGTCACTTCGCGGCCCACCGTTGTGTGGGAGCGACCCAACCGAGCACCGATCACCCGGAACGACTCCCCAGCCGCCAACCCGCGTGAGATCTCCTCCCGCTCCGCCGCGGTCAACTGACGGTCCGATCGGCCCGCAGGTCGCGGCTGCACGCCGCCGGTCTGCGCGAAGTACCGGCGAACATGCTGCAGCGGCACCCGATGATGGCGAGCGATACTCCTCAGCGACTCACCAGCCCGAAGACTCACCCACAAAGCATCCAGCTGCTCCGGCGACAACCCGTACACCCTCATCCGCACCTCCACCACCAAGATCATCCACTGTGGTGGTGCGTTGACCGGTTGAGATCGCCATCGTTACCTGAACGCGATGGCTCCGAATCCCGTGGGTGGTCGGCTAGCCGTCGCCTCATTTTGCCTGGTGCGGCCTGATGCCGGCACCCGGCACAGTCACGGGCTTCTGGCCCAGGTTAGCCGAGGTTCTCGAGCAACATGAGTCTGGGAGGATCAAGGATGCCGCACTGTTCGTTGATGGCGGTCCGCGCCGATGGCTTCCAGGTCGGCTGGGTGGTGGCGAAGACGACGTGGTCGGCCTTGAACAGGGCCGCCCCTCGGAGGGTCTTGGCGACCTCGACGGCGCCGTCTTGGAGGAGCCCGTTAACCTTTGCCTCTCCCGCAGCAAGGCGGCTTCACGTGTCTGCGGTGCGATGTCGGCCCGGCCGTTGAGCACCCGCGACACGGTCGGCGCCGAGACACCAGCCTCGGCGGCAATGTCCGCTATCGTCACCCGCCCTGCACTCACGGCGCACCCCTCCGCAGGGGCACCTCCACCGGCCCCACTCAGGGTGACGCTGCCACTTCCGTCCCGCAAGTTTCAGCGGTCCGACGGCCAACGCAGTCAGCCCCGACACCCAACCGGGTCGCCGAAGTCAGCAGGGGGTTGGCGCATTCGGCCAAGGAAGAGAGCGCATTCGTCCGTGTGAGGATGCCCGAGGGCGGGGTCGTGGCTGTCGAACGACTCCACCGCTCGGGAATCCGTCAGTCTCAGTCGGCCGGTTCAGTGCTTGGTACATCCCAGAGCCGGGGTGGCGTTCGCCCCGGAGTAGGACGCCTGAAAACTGAACGCGGTGTTCGCCCCAGCGCCGAGCGACCCGTTGTACGACAAGTTCGTCGCCGTCTCAGTGTGCGCGCTAGCCGAGCCGTTCGCGTTCCAGATGTTAGTCACCGTCTGATTGCCGGCGAACGTCACGGTGACCGTCCAGCCGGTGATCGCGGCCGAGCCGGCGGTCACGGTGACCGTACCGGTGAAGCCGCTGCCCCAGTCGTTGTCGTTGTGGAACGTCGCCGTGCAGCCGGCACCGCCGGTGCCGGCGCTGGTGGTGGCCGCCGCCGCGGCCGACGCGGCCGAGGAGTTGCCGGCGGCATCTCTGGCCACGACGGAGTAGGAGTAGGCCGTCGACGCGGCCAGACCGGTGTCGGTGTACGACGTCGAGCTCACCGTGACGACCTTGGTCGTGCCGCGGTAGACGTCGTAGCCGGTGACTCCCACATTGTCGGTCGACGCCGTCCACGTCAGCGAGACGCTGGAGGCCGTGGTGCCCGTGACGTGGACGCTGTCGGGGACGCTGGGTGCCGTGGTGTCCCCACCGCCGGCCAGCGTCGTACCGGTGACCGGGTTGCTCGCCGCTGACACGTTGCCTGCGGCGTCGCGGGCCCTGACGGTGTAGGCGTACGCCGTGGACGCAGCCAGCCCGGTGTCGGTGTACGTCGTGCCCACGGCGGTGGCGACCTTGGTGGCGCCGCGATAGACGTCGTAGCCGGTCACGCCGACGTTGTCCATCGACGCCGTCCACGCCAGCGAGACGCTGGCGGCCGTGGTGCCGGTCACCTGGAGGCCCGCGGGGACGGACGGCGCGGTGGTATCGCCACCGGTGCTGCCGCCGCCACCGCCGCTCGGCAGGCTCGCAAGGTGGTTCTTCAGGCCCACACCAAAGTTGGTGGGTGTGCCGCTGTAGTCGGTGATGAGCGCCGGCCCGCTGCTGCAATCCCAGGTGTTCCACGTCCAGCCGAGGTAGGACAGTCCCTTGCTGTCCAGCCAATTCATGAGGCTGTCGATGTAGCCATGGGCGCAGTCGTTCTCGCCGATCTCACCTGTGACGAGTGGTACTTGGGCAGCCACGGGTGCGATCTGGCTGTTCCAGCAGTTGGTGTCGATGCATGCGTTGAAGTTGTAGGAGTGCCAGGAAGCAGCGAGGTTACCCGTCGAGTCAGTCGGCTTGTGTGAGAGCCACTGCGTCTCATCGTTGGAATAGCTGAGTCCGCCGAGCAGGATGACGTTCTGGGCGCCTGTCCCGCGAACGGAGTTGACGAGTGACTGCATGCCTGCTGCCGCGAACGGCATGTTCACGCACGCGCTGCCACCGTCGCGCCAGCAGTTCCAGGCGGAACCGGCATCGACCCGGTCCGGGAACGGCTCGTTGAAGATGTCAAACACGGTGCCGAGGTCGCCCTTGTATGCGTTGGCGACGGACTGCCAGAACGCCGGGGCGTGGTCCGAGTCAGGCATGGGCTTTTGGCATTGTGCGCCGTACGACGAACAGTTGTTGCTGTAAACGCCATCCGTCCAGTGCAAGTCGAGGATCGCAACGATGCCGTGGTTGTGCAGCAGGTTGACGTAGTTGCGGACCGCCGTCTGGTAGTTGGCTCCCGCATACGCGCTGTTGACGCCGTTGATGTTGAGCCAGCAGTCCTCGTTGAGTGGGATGCGCACCGCGTTGACGTGCCAGTTGGCGATCGCCGTGACCGACGCGTCGTCGGACGGCCCGTCGAAGAGCCCCCTGTTTTGCACGCACATGAACTCTGTGCCGGACCGGTTCACGCCGAGAAGCCGCACCGCCGCCCCACTGCCGTCGACGAGCTGATTGCCGGACACGCGAAGACTCGGCGGCGTTGCTGCGCTGGCCATGTCGGAGGTGGCAAGCGCCCCTCCGGCGGAGGCGAGAATCACGCCTGAGACGAGGCTGGTGAACCACTTAAGTGTTAAGCGCATGGGGCCCTTCCCGGAAGGCTGTCGGGGGCACCGCGGAAATGCGGGAAGGCTGTGGCACGGCCTGTTGGGGCGGGCCGGCGCCGCTGGGGTCCGGCGGCTCGCCTACGGGTATGGTCACGGGCCGCAGGCTATGGCAAATAGAAACAGACCAGAACAATTACGTCAATAGGCCGAGTCCATGGACGTGGTGGATGAAGTTGCCACCGTGTGATCCGGTGTATTCAGGTTAGGCGGTCAGTGCCGCGGTTGTCATCGTGTTCGTCTCGTCGGAAGTATCGGTCGTGCCTGCGGCGCGTGAGCGGGTGAGGACGTCGAGGCCGAGGTAGCGGCGGCCTTCAGGAGCAGGCGACCAGTGAGGGCGCGCGCCACTGGTCGTTCCTGCGCTACGTCGACGTGACCGGACAGCACCTGCGGCTGCGCGTGAGCTGCTCGAGCGAAGCCGTCGACCGGCTGCACAGCCGCACCGGCGAGGCCGTCGACCTGCTGAGCACTGCGTCGGGGCCGGTAGCCGGGCGGCTGCTCCCGGGCGCCGACTTCGGTGGTGACGGTGACGGACCGTTGGCCGTCCCCGACCTCTACTCCCCGGAGTACCCCAAGTACGGTGGCCGCCGCGGCGTGGAGCTGGCGGAGGCGCTGTTCGCCCGGTTGTCGCGGTTGTGACGAGCCCGCTCCGAGTGTCGCGTAGCTGACAACGGCGCGGCTCGGGAGGCTCCGCCGCGACGGCCGTGCGGAAGGACAGTGACGGAGTCCGCCAATAGGCCACCCGGGAACACGCATCGAAGCTCCGGCGTCACTCCCAGGAGCGGGACTCGACCGTCGCTACACAAGTGGCAGTGTGTTCATACTCTGTGCGAAAGGTCTTCTCGCTAAAGGTGTTTCCGGCGGTTCCCATTAGTAGGTCTCGGCGGCCGGGAATCGGTCGGCGAAGGTGATCGCGAACGCGTTGAGGGCCGGCTTCCACCGCACTGCCCATCGTGCCCGCCCGCGGCCAGTCGGGTCCAGCGATCGGGTCACCAGATACAGACATTTCAGGGCGGCCTGTTCGGACGGGAAGTGGCCGCGGGCCTTGACCGCCCGCTGGTAGCGAGCGTTCAAGCTCTCGATCGCGTTCGTCGAACAGATGACTCGGCGGATCTCGACGTCGTAGTCGAGGAACGGGATGAACTCCGCCCAGGCGTTGTCCCACAGCCGGATCACCGCCGGGTAGCGCGCGCCCCACTTGTCGGTGAGCTCGTCGAACGCGGCCCGGCGGGCGATCCGCGGTCACATCAGCTCACGCCGGAACGGGGTGTGCGCCCAGGATCCGCTCGAGCAGATCCAACGCGGTGACGTCGTCTGGTGGTGGCGGGTCCGGCGGCGGCCAGTACCAGTCTGCGGGGTCGGGGGACAGGATCGGCTTCGCCTCCACTATTTGCAAGACTCGTCGGTACGCGGCTCTTTCGTCTCGGTGACGTTGCACGGTTTTTCGGATGGTTTCCAGGACGCCGAACTGCTCGGCCAATACGGTCAGACTGGTCGTGGCCACGATGCTCCACCGGCCGCCGCGCTGGCCGGCGAGGTTGAACGCGGACAGGGTCTCCAACGCCGCGTACACCGCGGATCGGGACAGCCCCGACGCGGTGATCAGCTCGAAGCTGGACAGCGGGGCTCTGGCCTGCTCCAACGTCTCGTACACCAGCGCGGCCGGGATCCCCAGCTCCAGGAACACCGGCCGCAGCGCGTGCAGTTTCCCGCCGCGCCAGTCCCGCCGGCCGGCCCGCTGCGCCAGAACAGCGGGAATCACCAGCTCGTACAGATCACCATCACCACCGCGGTCACCGTCGATCAACACCACCAACCCGTCAGGTTCGTCCCGCAACGCCCGCAGCTGCGCCGCGACGGTCGACTGATCCATCCCGGCCGCAATACTCAACGACCGGGTGCCGAAGTGGACATACCGGGAACCGGACTTCATCGCGGCCTCACCCAACGCGCGGAGCACCATCCGCCGACTCATCCACCCCGACGGCTTATCCCCGAGCTGGTGCTGGTTCTGCTCCGCGATCGCCATCGCCGACCACCACGTCCGCAGAAAACGAAACTCACCTTGTGTGTTCCTGTTTAATCTTGCCTGCTCGGGAGCCCCCCGGTGTGATGCTGACTCGCTTGTGAGGGATTGACGGACAAGGCTCGACCCTGGGTTCTTGCCCTTCTGCGCGGTGACGTAGGCGACGGCATTGGGCCAGTCGAATTTGGTCAGCGCCTCCCGCCGAGAGGTGGGATTGCTGTACCGGGCGTAGAACGACGCCAGGCCGCGCCACCGGCCGTCGGAGATCCGGGCCAGCACGTCGACCATGCTCAGGCCGGCCCACACCGCCGCGGTGATCACCGCCTGCCGCGCCTGCGACGGGGAGCCGTACCGGGTGGTGTCGTAGACACCGGTGTGCGCGATCTGCAGATAGTTCTCGGCCAGCTCCCGCGGACCGCCGCAGCGAGAAACACCAACAGACCCTGCCGCCTGGACGTCGTCGATGATCGGCGCGGCCGCCGGCGACACCGGGGGAGCAGTGGTCAGTGCGGCGAGCTCCACGGCCAGGGCCTCGGTGAGGCGCTGCCACACCCGCGGCGGGTTACCGATCCGCGCGAGAGCCACAGCCTTTTCCAGCGGCCCGTGCAGCACCTGGAAACCGCCGGAGCGGTGCCGGGCGCCAGGCGGGCGGATCAAGCCGTCCGTCAAACCCAACATTGGCGACACATCCATGCTCGGCGTCCGCGACGCCAAAGCCCGCGCCACCTCCCGCGCAGCGTCGAAGGCAACCGGCCGGGCCAGCGAAATGTAGAGGTGAATGCCGCCTGACGGTGACTCGTCGCTGATCAGTTCACCACCGCAGCGGTGCACCACCGCTGCAACCGCGGCCGCGTCGGTCAGCACCTGTTCGCGGCCGCCGAGCTTGACGTCCAAATCCACGACCAGAAGGCGGGTGTCGCCGGCGTTGCTGTAGATCGGCACCGCCGCCGGCACCGACCCCGGCACATGCGAGGCGAACGACCGCCTCCACGCACCGCGATACGACCCGCCCCCGTTGCGGGACTCCCGCACCTCCAGCCGGCCGGCCAACAACGGAGCCAACGCAGCCCAAACAGTGGCGGCCAGCGCTTGATCCCGAGCCGCAGACACAGCAGGGAACTCCGCCGGGCCGGTCATGCGATCGGTGGAACGAAAACTTCGGGCGATCTGGGTAGAGGGTGCGGCGACACACCCGACGAACCCTTGGCAGGGCGATGGGTATGCGCTACCCTCAGAGCTGCTAGCCAAAGCAGATCCTTAAGGGGTCAGACCGGACCAGCTAGTAACTGGGGCCGATCAGTTGCCTGACGACACAGCCGCCCCGCCAAGGGCGGCTTTCGTCGTCTTGTGAAGTTGTAGATGCGCTGATCAGCGCCTACGCCGTTCTGCCAAAGGCAAGGCCTCCTGTCCTGGTATCTGTTCGCCCGTGTCAGCGGACACGAGGTAGGCCAGGTAGTCACACACATGGAGCCCCAAAGCGGCGGCACGCTGCTCCGCTGCCCGTTTGATCGCGACGGGGACTTCGCCACGTAAATTGGCACGAGGCCCCTGTCCTTTTGGAGGTCGACCAATGCGGCGCTCCTCAGTACGTACCTGGGTCATACGTGCAATATGCCGTTTCTCGGCGGCGAAAGGGGGGACGACGCGCCGGGACACGCCGAGCCGTTACGTTTCCTAGATCGGCAGGTAACTGATGGTCGATGCAGCAGGACTGGGCCGAATGGGTAAGCTGGCCGATAGTCTGGGAGGGATCCATCACGAAGGAGGGGGGACGGTGCAGGTCAACCGTTGGCGCATGCGTAGGGCCATGCTGCGACTCATTGACGAGCTCTCGCCTTCTCCATGGGCAATTGAGACCGTCGTCGATCGGTTGGCCTCGCATCTCGAGCGTGAAATCTGGTTAGTGCCCTGGGAGTTCAAGCAGGGGCCGGGTCTGGTGTCAGGCGTGTGGGTACCGGCTCCAGTTCGTGACTACATCTTCTACAAGCGCGCAGTACCTGCCTGGCGGAAGGAACAGATCGTCGGTCACGAGCTCGGACATTGCCTGATGAATGACACACCCAGGGTCCATGAGTGGCCCGAGGAGATCGCGCAGTCGCTTGGCGACGATCTTGTCGGCTATCAGGGACGCTCGGACTACGAAGATGTTGAAGAGGCGGAGGCGGAGCGTTTCGGCACCGCTGTGCGGAGCATTGGTCAGAGTCATAGGCGTCTCACGGAGCAGAGCGAGCTCGGCCGACTGAAGGCCTGCCTGCGGTGACCACGGGTCTCATCGCCCTGCTGATGTGGGGCGCGGCCGCTGACCGAACCAGAAGACTTTACAAAGAACGAACATCGGTCAATCTCGGTTATTGCATCGCAGCCGTTGGAGTGGCTGGCGCCTTCAGCATGAAACTGATTGAGCAACCGACAGACCAGCTGTTCGGGCCCTACGTCAGCGACCTCATTAAGCATCTCCTCACCATCATTGGGGGTGGTGGTGCACAGATATTGCTGCTCGCACTCCGATCAAACGAACCGGGACCGTCCCGGTGGCAGATTGCCCATAAGATGCGGGTCGCCCTGGCTGTGTGCGTCGTAATCTGCGTAACCTTCATGGCGGCGCCGATCCACGGAACGGCCGACAACGGTGATCTTGATGTCGTCTTTGATCATGTTGCTGCCGTTGGCCTGTACCGCTTGGCTTTTAATCTCTACATCGCATACGTGCTGATTAGTAACTACCGTCTCTGCAGGCGGTACGTCTCGACTGAGGACGACCGCGGTGTACGTCTGAGTGTCCGGCTGGTCGGAGCTGGCTCACTACTGGCTCTTGGATACTCTCTCAGTCGATTCACCTTCGTAGTCTACGTTTTCGTGGGTCGGAGCAGCCCCGCTGCGCTGGATACGCTCGGCTCAGCGGCGGCCGCCCTCGGGCTTTTGTGTATGGGACTAGGAATTCTCGCGCCTGGCGTGGCGTACTGGAAGAGTGATCATGATATTGAACTGGACAAAATTCGGCGCCTCACACCATTGTGGACAGACTTAACCCATGCGTGCCCGTCGGTGATTCTGCGGACGTCGCCGCCGTGGACCTTGGGTCGCGCCCTGCTGCGTTGTAATCGCTACCTCACCGAGATCGGTGAGAGTCTTTTGATGGTGCGACTTTCGGACCTGGCGGCTCAACAGGTTGAGTCGGCAGGCGACCCGCTGCGCAGCCTCGCGGTTGGGCTGTACGAGGGGCGCGAGTGCTGGTTGACCGCAAGCGGTCCGCTCGCTGGCCACCTGTTGCCTGTGGCGTCCGACACGGCCCAGTACGAGCAGACAATACTGGACATGGCTGACGCTTATAGGAGTTGCGCACTGCCGCTCCAAAGATCGCTGGATGGAGTTGGGTATGGACGGGATAGCTAAGCCGGCGATGTCAGTTCGGCAATCAGTGAATGGCCGACTTGCTCGTGTCATCACTCAGGTGAGCGGCCCGGCAATTCTCGTAGTGATAGGCCTTGTCCTCGTCGCGGCCCGCAATGCTGGTCACGGTGCTGGTGCCGCGTGGGGCGGCGTCGCGATTCTGCTATGTGCTGTTGTACCAATGGCCTACGTGGCAAGGGGAGTGCGGGCAGGTAAATGGAGTGATCACCATGTCCCCCGCCGGGAGCAACGCGCTGTGCCGCTGCTCGTCGCGGCCACCAGCATTGCGGTAGCCGCCGTTCTCCTAGCCGCCGTGCATGCTCCAGCACAGCTGATATCGCTGGTCCTTGCTCAGCTAGCCGGCCTGATCATCGTAATTGTCGTGACGATCTTCTGGAAGGTATCGATCCATGCGGCGACTGCCGGCGGCCTTCTTGGAGTGCTCGCAATACTATATGGCCCGTGGGCGCTTTTAGGTACAGCCTTCGTCCTACTGATTGGGTGGTCCAGAACGGTGCTTGACGCGCATAGTTGGCCGCAGGTCATCGTTGGTGCAGCGCTCGGCTTCACAGTGTCCGTGGTTCTGTTCCCCATTCTGTAGCTGCAGCTACTGCTCAGGCATCTCGGGTGAGGTGGGAGGAAGCCGTTCTGCTGCTCGAATGTACTCAAGCATTCGCTCTACTTGTTCCAGTCCTAGCGGAGATACACCCCGAGCGCGCAGCGCCAGGCGGTGTAAGCCTTCGGAACGAAGGCTTGCCAGCTCAGCAAGTTCGGTGTTGATCCTGTCTTCGACAGCATCCTCGAAGAAGTAGGCCATAGGAACCCCGAGAATCTCGGCGATCGCCGCAAGGGTCCTCGTCGTAGGGTTCCTTCGCTTGCCTTGGCACAGCATCGTTACGTAAGGCCTAGTGGTGGGGATACCCCGCTCAGTCATCGCCTGTGCGAGCAGGCCGTGCGTCCACGTCGCTCCGTTTGGACCTGGCAGTTCAGCTAGTAGGCGGCTGAGTTTTTCTCCCAGCCCGCGGCTGAAGGCACCGTCATCTATCGCGCCGTGGTCCTCCATACCTGCATTCTCACCTAGATGGAGGGTTGGTCTCTGCAGATGCTTGGTTCTCAGCGACATGCTCTGCTCGCATATAGACGGTCGCAAATGATGGCCATACGGCGCGTCATTTAGTCCTCGCCCGGCGAACCCGGCCTTCGCGCGTGGCTGTATGTGCCGCTTCAACCTCCTCGAACGTCAAACCGTAGGCAGATGCAAGGGCGTCACCGGCTGCATCACTTAGAGCCTGAATCCCACGCTCCAGCCTGGCCAGAGTGCTACGGGAGAGTCGCGACTCTCGCGCGGCAGTCTCCAAACTGAGACCAGCTATCTCGCGGATGTCTCTCAAGGTTGGGTTCACCACAACACGGCTGGGCAGAAGATCTCCCGGGGTGAGGTTGAGAGCTGACGCGACCTTGCGGAGATTGGCTGCCGTGGGACGCGACGAGCCCGTTTCCCACCGCAGCACAGTGTTCTCAGTGACACTGGCTCGGACGCCGAGCTCATCGGCGGTAAGCCCGAGCTGTTTGCGCGCCTTACGCAACGCGGCCCCCGAGAAGCCTCCTAGGCCATGCGCCATGCGTTCCGCCTCCGACTGCTCACCTCTGCTGTGGACAGTCGTCATTTTTGTAGCCTCCGAGGGTGCGTGCGCGGATGGTGGACCAAAGAAGTCCGGTAGGGGATGGTGGTCGTCGGCTCAAGATGTTACTGTCATTCATGGTTACCTCGGAGTGGAGGGCGAGTAACTGTAACGCAACACTTTGTCGATACACACATGAGGGGAGCTCGGAGTGACTGATCCATCGCTGGGTGTGGTGCGAGGGCATCGAGCAGGTGTTGGGCGGCACCGTGCCAACCGCACCATCAGCGGTAGCGGCGCGGCCTCTGGGGCGATCTGATGACCGCCACGTCACGCCCGATCGGTCGGCGGGAGATCACCGCCTACCCGGCGATGATCGCGGACTGGTCGGTTCGCACCCTGGCCCCTTGTGTGTTGGTGGCGGTGGGGTTGACCGACGACGCCGCCGACCTCGCGCAGCTACCCGAAATCACCCCGGTGAGTTTTGAATGGCCTGGGTTGTTGGAGGGGGCCAGCCGCATCGTGACCGGCGCGGGGGCGGCGTTGCTGGAAATGTTTCTGGCCGAGCACCAGGGGCGCCCAAGTGCTCTGCCACCGACCTATCAGGTGTTGCGGGAAGGCCTGGGCCCGGAAGTCTTGGACGCCGCGGATGATGCGCGGATCGCAGTGTCGCCGCATCAGATCGGGCAGCACGCCTACTACACCGCCACGGTTGGGGTGCAGGTGTTGCATCTTCGTCATGGCGCCCACTCGGGGGAGATCCGGCGGCTGCGGGATGCCGCGCAGGTCAGTTTCCTTGACCTGCAACAGGATGTGGCCCAATGGCAGCTGTCCCACCCCGCCGACGTCGGCGGCCCGGCCGAGCTGCCGGCCGGTGCGCGGACGGCATGGCCGTTGCCGGTGCGGGTACCTGCGCAGCGCCGGGTCGGTGCCTGATGGGTACCGGGCCGGTAGGGATCGACGGCGCGTTGGTGGTGGCGTGTGTGCGGCTGTTGGTGGTCGCGGCCCGGGAGTTGGTCGGTGAGCCGCGGTGAGCTCCTTCGCGCACCTGGCGGCGGTGGCGGCGCGGCCAAAGGTCGGTCCGGGGCAGCTGTCTGCGACCGGCGCCCCGGCCGGGCACGGGTATGCCAGCCGACTGGTAGCGGTGGGGACGCTGCTGCTGGATGTCGGGGCCGTGGTGGGCATTTGCGTGCTGGCCGGGACGGCAGTGGTGATCGCCGTGATGATCACCCGGCTGCACCGCGACGCGAACGTGTCCCGCGCCTCGTTGACATCCCGGGTCGGGCAGATCAAGTGGGCGCATTTCGCGCTGGCCGGGGTGGGCCTGTCCGCGGCGCTCACCGTCGTGCAGGACTTCATCGCCTCCCACCAGGACTGGGTGGCGGCCACCTTGGGCGGGGCGGCCGCGGTGCCCACGTTGTCGCAGGTATTTGCGGGCCACTTCCTGACGGTGGTGGTGCTGCTCCTTTCGGCTGCCCTGGTCGTGGTGTCGTTGGCCGTTTTGTGCCGGGCCATCGGTTCCACGATGCGGCTGCTCCGCCCGGAGCCCACGTCATGACGATGACGAAACTGCCTGCGGTACAGGCCCATGCAGACCCGCATCACCCGATACACGGATGGACCAGAAAGGCGGCGGTGGAGATGAAGTTGTTCGGAGCGCGGGGTGCGGTGCAGGCCCGGATGGCGGCGATGCAGGCCGGTTGTGACCGTTTGGGGGGCGCTGGGTCGCGGGTGGTCGGCTTCGGCGGCTGGATCGGCGGGGTAGGTAAGACAACGGCGGCGGCGGCGACGACGCAGCTGTTCTCGGACATGCTGGCGGCGCCGGTGGATGCGTTGGACGCCAACCCGGACAAGGCGTTGCTGCGGCAACGGGTGCTGGGCGGGGTGGGCCGTGGCCGGCTGCTGGAGTTCATCGCCGATCTGGACCGCATCCACACCCCGATGGACCTGGCCGGCTATCTGGATTCGGTGGGCCGGCTGCATCTGCTGCACAAGGACGGCGTGCACACCGACGCGGTCGCCGCGATCACCCAGGACCAGTGGACAGCGGTGATCGACAAGCTGACTGGCTACGCGCAGCTGATCACGGTCGACGGGGGCACCTCGCATGTTTCCCCGGCGGCGAAGGCGGTCCTGAGCCGCGCGGATCACTGGGTGTTCTGCCTGCGGATGGACCTGACTGTGTTCAACCAAACCTCGGAAGGCCTCGCCGAGCTCGCGGAGGCAGGGTTCGAGGACCTGATCGGCACCTCCACCGTGGTCATCACGACCACCGACGCGCAACAGAAACTGACCCCGCGGCTCCAGCACGGCATCGACGAGTTCGCCGCCGGAGTGGGCCGGGTCGTCCTGGTCCCGTATGACCACGCCGCCGGCGCGGTGGGGCGGATGGGGCTTGCGGATCTGAGACCGGCGACGCAGCTGGCGTTCCTGGACATGGTCGAGCACATCAGCGGGGTGTTCACCCGGCCTCGCCGCGCCGAGCAAAGCACCCCGATCCAGATCCCGGTCTCCGCCTCGGTTGGCAGCACACCGCCGTCTGTCGGGGTGAGCGTCGTTGACCGTTCGTTGCTGCGGGCGGTGCCGCGGGCCGCGGACGAAGCGGAGTCGGCGTCATGACCGGCGGTGAGCCGAAGAGGGACTGGTCGGCGCCGATGTTCACCGCGGAGCAGCTCGACGCGGAAGCGCAGGAGCAGCACGGCGGCCGCCGACGGGTGCTGGCCCGTACCGGCGCCGCGGCGGCTGCCGCGGTGGTCGCGGTGGGCGGTGTCGGGGTGTGGGCCGGTGAGCAGGTCGGACATCCCACGCCCGCTATCACCACCATTGCGTCGACGGCGCCGCCGGTGACCCGGTTCATCACCTCAGTGTCGCTGGCACCGCCGATCGTGCGGCCAGTGCCCGGCACTGTGCTGGTGACGATCACCAAAGCTGCCATCAGCAGGGTCACGGTGACCGTCACCGCCAAGGCCCAGCCGAGCAGCGCGCACGTCGCCGCAGCCGCCACCAGAAAGGCCCATCCGGTTCCCGCGCCCACCACTAGAAGGGCCGATCCGACTCCCGCGCCCGCCGCGGTGGCTACGCCCACACAGACCGCATCCGTACCGACCAGGGCGACCCGATGAGGCGGATCATCCGAGGTGGCCGCGCCGACGACGCCGGCGCGGAGCTGAAAATGACACCGTTCCGCCGCCCGACCGCCGCACCAGAACCTGCGGTACCCGACGAAGACGCCGGTATCGGCATTTCCGGTGACCCCTCGGCACAACCGGTGGGGCCGGTTCGGCGGTGGCAGAGCTTTGGTGGTGGGGGCCGGAGCGCGGCGGCCGCGGCGCAGTGGCAGGAGCCCACACCGGCCGCGGCTCAGGACCTGGCCGTGGTGGATCTGGTGCGCCCACCGCCGACCCGGTACGTGATTCCACCGGCCCCGACGCCGATGGCCGCGCCGGCGCCGTCGACGGTGGTTCCCGCCGTTGCGCCGGTGGCGGTTCGGGTGCCGCGGACGTTGCCTCGAGGTTTCGCTTCCCGCAACGCCGCCGCGGTCGCCGGGTGGGCGGCCGACCCGAGCGTGGTCGGTGTCCGGCCGGTGGTGTTCTCCGCCGGCGGTGGTGTCGGCGTTTCCACCGTGGTCGCCGCGGTGGGCGGGTTCCTGGCTTCGGTGTCGGTGTCGCCGGTGCTGGCGGTGGAGTCCACCCGCCGGCCCTGGTCGTCGCTGACCCGCTTCGTCACCGGTGACACCCGCGGTATGAGCGTCGCCGCGTGGCAGGAACTGCGCTCCTCCGGCCATGACCTGGACTCGGCTCTGTCGATGGCGCCAAGCGGCGCGTCCGGTCTGCGGGTGCTGCACCAGGACAGCGCCGGCTTCAAGCAGGACTGGCTGACCGGTCAGCTGCCGGCGGCCGCGTCGGTGATCATCGACGGCGGTTCCCTGGACAACCCGGACCTTGCCGGGCTGCTATCCACCTGGCCGGTCGCGGTGCTGGTCGTCCGGGCCGATCCCGCCGGCGTCGACGCCGCGCTGGTCACGGTGGGGCACCTGCGGGCATCGCTGCCGGCCGGCGGCCTGGACGTGTTGATGGTCCTGTCTGACTGCGCCGCGTTCGGCGGCGCCACGGTGCGGGCGGCCGCGAAACTGGCCGGGTCCGTCGGCGAAGTGCTGACCCTCCCGAACTCGGCGGGGCTGCGGGAGCAGCCCATCCGCATCGATCGGCTCGACAAGTCGGTCGCCGCGGTGATCGCCGACATCGCCCACTCCGTGGTCGACCGCAGCTGGCGCCGCGGCAACCCGCAGCCGGCCGTCCCGGCCACCGCATCTTCCGCCGGCGACGACGTCGGCGGTTCGACCCCAGCAGTTCCCGCAGTGACCTATCAGAAGGAGACCTGATGCACACCGTCATCACCAGGATCATCAACGCCGCGGCCGTATTCGTGCAGGCCCCACCGACGACCCCCGCGCCGGGGCCTGGCGGGATCAGCAACCCGGGCGCCGGCACCCCGATGGACTTCAACACCATCAAACCCAGCAACGGGGGTCTCACGAAATTGGACATGTGGCAGACGCTGTCCAGCATCGTGCTGTACGCCGGGATGGGTTTGACGTTCCTGGCGTTCCTCGCCGCCATCGCCGTGTGGGCTTTCGGCTCGCGGTTCCTGGGGCAGCACGCGGTGACCTCCGCGAAGCAGGACATCCTGCGCGCCGGGGCGGGTGCGGTGCTGCTGACCGCAGCCGGTGGACTGTTCACCTGGCTCACCCACTAAACACCAACCGGAAGTAGGCGCAGCGTCATGGCGTACACACCTGTGAACGGAAACCGCGGCGGCCGGGTCCTGCTGACACTGCTTTTCGCCGCGGTTCTCGCGGTGGCAGCGGTGTTCGGCGGCTACCTCTGGGGCCACCACACCGCCACCGCGGCCACCCAGGCCACGGCCGCCGTCGATGTTCCGGCGGTCAACGTCGCGGTGCCCACAGTCCCGGCCGGGCCTACCCGAATCGTCGGGGGCATCCCGTCCGGGTTCAGCCATGACCGCAACGGCGCCATCGCCGCCGGCGTGGGATTCCTGCAGGCGGTGGCCTCGGTCGACGCGGGGATGACGAAGGTGACAGCTATGCGGGCACAGGCGCTGGCGGCCAATCCATCGGCCGCAGTGATCAAAGAACTCACCGACAACGGATATCAGGATGGAACAGCCTCGCCCGGCTTCAAATCCATCTATTACTCCACCCCGTTGGCGGTGAAAGTGGTGGCCGTGTCCGCCGGCTCGGCGCAGCTGTCGTTCTGGGAGTGCCTGACCGGTGGAGACTCGACAGTGCCCGGCAACCCGGCGGAAGCCACCACGACTTGTAATGCCGCAGATGTGGCGTTGTCCTGGGAGAAGGGTGACTGGAAGGTCGCTGACTTCCTTGCCACCAATGGCGACCACATGTCTGTGTATGACCTGGTCCGCAACAAGGGTTATCTGGTGTTGGCCGGCGCGTACACGGTGTTGACGGTGGGGCAACCGTGAGCGGCCGCCTTTGGGGCCGCGCCGCGGGCGTGTTCGGGCTGGTGCTGGCCCTGTTGATCGGGGTCAGCGGTGCGGCGATGGCCAGCACGCCGACTCCGCCGGCGGTGTCCAAGGACGCCACAGCGATCGCGGATTGGCCGTTGCCGTTGCAGCAGCTGGTCGCAGGTAGCGCGGCGTTCCAGAAGGGCCCCTGGTACACCGACCCCGACTGCAAGGACCACGGCGGAAACGTCGGCATGTACATCAACACGTACATGGCCCATGAACGGGAGTTCATGCTGCAACTGGCGAATAGCGTCGCGCCGGGCAACGCCGACGCGAAGGCGTTCATCGACGCCGCCGGCGGCACCAACACATTCAAGACCTGGCCGGGCGATGACCCGCGGGTCGCGTCGTTCACCATGCCGACGAAGAAGGCCTGCGCAGATCGGCTCGCGCAGTGGGGTGTGCCGGATTCGACGTCGGTGTGGGGGTTCAACTGGACCGCCGCGCCGGACGCGACGTCAGCGAAGACGATGCAGGACGCCGCCACGTCGATGCAGACCAAGGATGACCTGGACCCGATGAATGTCCAGAAGTGGGGCCAGAACGCCGATACCGACTACATCAAGGCCCATGCATTCTTCTTCGACTGCGACAAGGCCGATCCGAAGGACAAGAGTTTCTGCCGGGGATGGAACCTGGAATCGGAAACTTTGATGATCGGGGCGGATGCGTGGAAGGCGGCGCAAAAGTCGTTTTGGGACAAGGCCGGTCTGTTTTTCAAGATGGTCGGTTTCGGGATCATCACGTCCCCGGCGTGGGTGGGGGTCGCTGGTGCGTTCGTGCTGTCGATGGTCGGGAAGGTCGCGCAGGCAGCGGTCGATTACGCCGCGAAGAAAGGGATGGATCAGGTCGTCGCGTTCTTTACCGGCGCCCTGGTCACCCTGTGGGGAGCTTTCACGTCGTGGATGGTCAATTTCACCACCCCGAACCTGTTGGCCGGCGGGTTCGTGGACACCTACAACTTGATCTCCGGGGTGATGCTCGGGTTGGCGTTTCTGGGGTGGCTGGCGGCGTTGGCGTTGGCGTGGAAACGGGGCCGACTGGCCACTTCCATCTGGGGCGCGCTCAAAGCGGTGCTGGGTATTCAGTTGGTCGGGGTGTTCGCCTATTTCATGCTGACCCTGGCCCGGGAAGCGACGACGTTGCTGATCGCCGGTCATGTCCAGTCGATTCAGTCGGCGAAGTTCGCGACGTCGCTGGTGGCGGTGAACCCGGCGGTCGGGTTGCTCGCGGCAGCCTTCGGGATCCTGGGTTTGTTGTGCGCGTTCATCGTGTTGATATTCCAGATCCCGTTGGTGTTCGGGTACGCACTGTTCGGCACGGTCGCCGCGGCGGGGTCGGTGCATCCGGCCAGTTCCGGGTGGCTGACGAAATGGTTCTTCAACTTCCTGTCGTTGTGCTGGACACCGTTTTTCATGGTGGGGCTGTCGATCTTGGGTCAGGATCTGGTGGCCGGTTTGGATTCGAACACCACGCAGAACGTCGGACAGCAGATGGCGACGGTGCTCGGCGGTTTGTTGATCATGGTGCTGTTGCCGACGACGCCGTGGTTGTTGTCGTCGGTGATGTCGTTCACCACCGGGAGGGTGTCGGCAGCCGCTGATTCGCTGGGTGAGAAGTTCGGCAGCCATGCCCTGTCCGCCGGTTCCGGCGCGGCGCAGGACGGCGCCTCGGCGGCCGGGCGGGCGTTGCGGGCGGGTGCGGGGGACACCTGGGGTGCGTTGGCGACGATGGGCAGCAACCTGGTCAGCATGGCCGCGGGAAACGCCGCCGGTAGCGACGGTGATTCCAAGAGCAGCAGCGGTTCCGGTACAGGCGCCGGTCGAGCCACAGACGCCGCGGGTGCGACTGACGGTGGAAGTGCCGGTGATCTGCTGTCCAGCGGGCAGGCAGCGAAAGCTGCCGGTTCCGGAGCTGGTGCTGGTGCTGGAGCTGGAGCTGGTGCGGCTGCGGCCGGACCGGCCGGGATGGCGGTAGCGGCCGGGAAGGCACTGGTCGGCAACGCAGCGGAGATGGCCCAGGCCGGTGCCGGAGCTGAGGAGGAGAGCTCGGCGCAGGAGCCGGGCGAATCAGCTGCACTCGGAGGTCAGCCCGCGACCGGCGACGAACGGGACACCGCAGCCGGCGGGGGCGAAGCGGCCGGAGAGGGAAGCGAACTGGGCAGAGCGGTCGCCGGCCCTGCCGCTGCTATGGGCGAAGAAGAGCAGGCCGTCGCCGGTAACGAACAAGGCATGGCTGAGAACGGCGCACAAGAGCAGGCCGTCGCCGGTAACGAACAAGGCATGGCTGAGAACGGCGCACAAGAGCAGGCCGTCGCCGGTAACGAACAAGGCATGGCTGAGTACGGCGCAGTTGAACCGGCTGCGGTAGGCGACGCGCAAGGCATCGACGGGAACGGCATCGGTGAGCCGGTCGATGCCGCCGCAGCTACCGCCCCCGCCGAAACAGGTGCCTTTCAGCCGGCGCAGCAGAGCACCTTGGGGAACGGTGGAGCCGATTTGCGCGGTGGCACACCCACCTCGGACGGCGCTTCGTCGATCGCGGGCGGGAACGGCGATCAACCGGCGGATCAATCGGCGATCAGCGCCGTTTCCGGCGGGCACGAACCTGCAGCCACGGCGTCGTCGGGGGGCGGCGGGGAAGCGGGAGCGGGTGCGACACCGGTTTCTGGCGGTGCCCCTGCGGCGACCGCGGCGGATTCTGGTGCGGCCGCGGCGCTGGGTGCTGCAGAAACGCAGACGGACACACCGTCCGGCGGCGCGGGGCGGCATCACGTGGCGGGTACGGACATGCCGCCGAGTTCTCCCACGAGCGGCGGTATCGACGTGGGCACAGCGGCGCCGGTCGGTTCGCCCACCGGTGCTGGTGTCGACGCCGGCCCGGTCGTTCCGGTCGGTTCCCCCACCGGCGGTGGTGTCGACGCAGGCGCGGCGGTACCGGCACCGGCACCGGCACCGGCAGCGGCAGCGGCTCCGGCTCCGGCTCCGGCTCCGGCCTACAGCCCGTGGTGGAATCCGGACTTGTTCCCGCAGTCGGGTGTCACCGGCCGTGCGGTGGTCGGTAGCGCTGATCCGGTGCGCGTTGATCAGGACGTCACCGATTCCCCTGTTTTGGATAGCGGGTCATCGGCTGCGCCGCCGGTACCGCGGGTCCCGCCGACGCAGCCAAGCCCGGCTCCGGCGAGCGGTGACGCCCCGGCGACGTCCAGGAATGGCAGCAGAAGTAGTTCCAGTGCCGGCGGCGCCGGTGACCAATCCGTTTTGAGGGGTGTGAGGGATCGTGACTGAGCAGCAGAGCGCGGTGCGACCGCAGGAGTTCAGTTATCCGCCGATGCAGACGACCGGTTTGATCGGCCGGTTCGGCGGAATGGATTTGGCCTTTTTCGCCGCCGCGGTCGGGGTCTTGGTGTTGGGGTTGAACCTGTTGCCGCAGTGGGGGTATCTGATCGCCGCTGCGGTGGTGTCATTGCTGTTGGCGGTGATTCCGTTGCCCCGGCCCGGAGGTCGCGGGTTGACCCAGTACATCGGCCCGGCGATCGGCGCGGTGCGGGACAAGCTGACCGGCCGCGGAGTGTATCGAGGTGCGGTGTTCGCGCCGGGTGCGATGGAGTACCGGATGGACCTGCCGGGTGATCTGGCGGGCCTGAGGATGATCGCGGTGCCTACCCAGGACGGGATCAGCCGGATCGGCCTACTGATCGATGAGTCCAAGCGGTCCCGGACTGCGACGGCGGCGATGTTGACGTTCGGGGAGTCGATGGTCACCGCCGATGAGGCCACCCGAAGCCGGCGCCTGGACGGCTGGGAATCGATCATGAACGCTTGGTGTCAGAGGGGTTCGGGTGTGTCCAGGTTTCAGTTGATGATCCGCACCGCACCGGATGTGATCAACGACGCCGCCCGGCACGTGCATGCCAACGGGTTGATCACCAAGGGGGTCGTGTGGGAGAACACCCGCGCGTTGATCACCGGCCCGGCGACCAGGGCGGCGCGGCACGAGGTGTACCTGGTGGTGGAGCTGGACTTGCAGCGCCTGGCCGGGGCGATCGAGTCGGTGGACAGAAAATGGTCCGATGAGGCGATCGGCGCGGCCGCGCGGGATCTGCTGGTGGAAATCCAGCAGTCGTTGCAAGAGGAGAAAATCACCGCCCCGAACACTGAGAACGGATGGCTCCGACCGGGTCAGTACGCGGCGTTGATCCACACCCAGTTCGACCCGGATTCGTTGCCGCTGCACGACATGCTGGCCAGCCCCGACCAGGACTTGGACCCCCGGTTGGCGGGTCCGTCGGCGTCGGAGCGGAACTGGAAGCTGTATCGGCACGACTCCGGGGTGTCCTGCACATTGTGGTGCAACGAGCTGCCGAAAACGCCGGTTCATTCGGGATGGCTACGGCCGGTGCTGACCCAGACCGGGGTGCTGCGGACGGTGTCATTGGTGTCCCAGCCGTTGAACACCCAGGCGGCGACCGAGCAGCTCCGCAAACAGGTCGACGGGGCGGAGGGGGAGAAGGAACACAAACGGCGCCGCGGAGTGTTCGTGTCCTCCCGGGTGCAGCGGGAAGCGAACGCCGCCCGGGATCAGGAGGCGGCGGTGTCCGCCGGTGACGGGTTCTTCCGCTACCACCTGTTCGTGACGGTGACCGCCGCCGATGAGGCGGCGTTGAAGCGGAACGTGATGTCGGTGCAACGGCGGCTGACCAAGGCCGGCTGTCAGGCGATGGTGCTCTACGGGGAGCAGGACCAGGCGTTCTTCGCCTCCGCGCTGCCGTTGGCCCGCGGACTGGCGCCGCTGCGCGGATTGCAGAAGATCTAAAGATGGCGATGTTCACCAAGAACCGGAACCTGTGGGTGCCGCAGTGGGCCCGCGACGCACCGCCGCAACCGGACCTGGGCGAGGCGATCAGCCGCCGCCTGGCCGCCCGGGACGAAGCCGCCCGGGCCAAGGTCGACGCGGCCGAGGCAGAGAAGTACCTGCAGGAGATGGAAGCGTTCAAGGCCGGCCCGGGCGCCGGCCGTCGGCACGGCGCACCCGGCGCGGGGGCGGCGCGGATCGGGAAGCGGATGCGGATCCCGGTGCACACCGCGGCGTCCCGGTCGCTCAAGGGGATCTATCCGTGGATGGTCGACCCCGGGCTGGGTGTGCCCGGCGCCTACATCGGGCAGGACGTGATGAGCATGGCCTCGTTCCTGTTCGACATCTGGGAGCTCTACGAACGGGAAATCGTCCGATCGCCGAACATCTCGCTGATCGGGGTGCTCGGGTCCGGGAAGTCGGCGTTGCAGAAGTCGCTGATCCTGCGGATGTTGCAGTTCGGGGTGCGGTTCTCCTGGGTGCAGCTCAAACCCGAATACGACGACCTGTGCACCGCGTTGGGCATCGAACCGATGCGCTGCGGGCCGGGGCAGCTGATCTCCCTCAACCCGCTGGCCATGGTCCGCAAACACCCCGACCAGAGCCACTCGCAGTGGTTGCATGCCAACCGGGTTCGCCGGACCAACCTGCTCGAGGGAATCATGCGGGTGAAGTTGGGCCACGCCCTGACCTCCATCGAACGGGCTGTTATCGGGTGGGCGCTGGATTCGGTGACCGGTGAGAACGCCGCTGACGGCGACCCCGTCCGGGACCAGCTGGCGCCGGTGTCGCTGCCGACCCTGCTCGCGGCGCTGGTCGACGGGAAGCTGTGGGCTCACCGCGCCGCCGCCGCCGGGGTCAGCCTGGAAGATGCCTACCGGCAGTCCCAGAACATCCGGGTGGAGCTGTCGGAGCTGGTGAACGGGTCGCTGCGGGGAATGTTCGACTCCACCGCCGATCACAACACCGCATTCGACATCCGCGCGCCGGGCACCCTTTTGGACCTTTCAGCGGTGCGGGACAACTCCACCCTGACGGTGCTGTCGATGGTGTGCGCGCAGTCTGCGATGGAAGCCGAACTGATGCACCCGGACGCTGGCCGCCGGATGGTCGGCTACGACGAAGCGTGGGCGGTGATGAAGTACCTGGAGCTGCTCACGCGGCTGCAGGAGCAGTTCAAACTGTCCCGAATGTTCGGCATCGCCAACATGATCGCGTTCCACCAACACTCCGACATGGACGCCATCGGCAACATCGGCTCCGCCGAACGGGGACTTGCCAACGGACTGCTCCGCGACACCGGCGTGAAGATCGCCTACCGGCAGGAAGACGGCTCCCTGGACGTCACCAAGGAACTCAACGGCCTCACCGACGTGCAAACCAACCTGCTGCGCTACCTACCGGTCGGGGTCGGCATCTGGACCGTCGGGAAACGGGCGTTCGTGGTCAAACACATCCTCACCGACATCGAACGGAGGTTGGTGAACACCGACTCCCGGATGAAGATCGTCCGCGGCGTCGATGACATCAGCCCCGCCGACTGGGAAGAGATCATGGACACCTGGATGGCCGAAGCCGCCGGAACGCGAGCGTGAGCACCACCACCCGGGTGGTCGCCGGGCCCGGCCGTCCCAACCGCAGTCAACAGGTGGGCTGCGCCGCCCTGATCGGCTTTCTGGCCGCGATGGCCGCGGTGCTGGGTCTTGGTCCGGTGCTGGCCGGGCACCTGGCGTATGTGATCACCGGCCGGCCATGGCCGCACACCAAGGGCCTGCCGTGGGCGACGTGGCATCTGTGGGCCCACCCGGGAACACCGCTGCAGGACTGGCCGTCCCCGCAAGGCCGGCCCGGCAGCTGGATCATGTGGACGTTGGAGGCCGGGCTGCTGACCGGAGTGCTCGCCGCGGTTCTCGCCGGAGCCATCGGCGTCCACCACTTCGCGGGTCCCCGCCGGGCCGGCACCGGCGGAATGGCCTCCGCCAAACAGGAGAGCCGTGCACTGACCAAGCAGGCGCTGCACCTCAAGGCACCGGAGCTGCGGCCCACCCTGGTCGCCACCACCGCGCCGCGGGAAATCCGCACCGAGCAGCTCGGCACATGGTTGGGCCGCTCGGTCGGTACCGGGCAGGAGATCTACCAGAACGCGGAAACCTCTGCGATCGTGTCCGGCCTGACCGGGTCCGGGAAGACCACGTCGGTGATCATCCCGTCCACCCTGGACTGGGAGGGGCCGCAACTGAACTCCACCACCAAGGTCGACATCATCCGCAGCACCTGGCAGGTCGCCGCCGACCGCGGTGGGCTTGCCGTGTTCGACCTGCTCAACCTCACCGGCGGAGTGTTCCCGGCGCTGAAGTGGACACCGCTGGCCGGCTGCGGCGACCCCGACGTCGCCGATTCCCGCAGTTCGGTGTTGATGGACCGCGGCACCACCGGCCACAATCCGAACGCCGATTTCCAGGCCGAAGGAAAACGGGTCGTCCGGGCGTTGGTGCACGCCGCCGGTCTGGCCGACGCCACGGTCAGCGAAATGCTGGCCTGGGTGTACCACCCGCTGGATCAGCACCCGGAGCAGGTGATCCGCGGAGCCGGCGGCCGCGGCTACCAGCTGTACGCCGACGAGCTCGCGGCGGTGCGACGCTCGCCGGATAAACAACGGGAAGGCGCGTACCTGTCCGTCCGCGGCGCGATGGACGGCCTGTCCAGCCCGCAGGTGCTACGCGGAATCGATATCCGCCCATCCCAAGCCTTTTCGATCCCGGCGTGGCTGGATTCCGGGTTCGGTTCGGTGTATCTGATCTCGCACAAGAAGATGCTCGCCGGCGCCGAGAAGGTCGTGTCGATCATGGTCGCCGACGTTCTGGAAACCGCCCGCCGAAAGGCCGCCGCCTCCGCCGGTGGCCGGCTGGATCCGCTGCTGAACTTCTGGGCCGACGAAGCGGTCAACGCCTGCCAACTCTCGGACTGGGACACCGTGCTGGCCGACTCCCGCGGCTGGGGGATCTCGGCGAAGATGGCGATCCAGAGCCGCGCGTTGCTGCGCGGCCGGTACGGCCGCGACCCCGGCGAGGCGATCTGGTCAGCGGCCGGATCGCGGCTGATGGTCGGCGGCGGCGAAGGCGGCACCGACACCAAAGAACTGGCCGAATCGTTCGGCGAACACGAAGTGGCCACCCACAGCGTGAACCGCGGCGGCGGCGGCTCAATGGGATCCCGGCAGCAAGCCGTCCGCACCACCGCGAACGTCCGCAACCTCGACCCCGGCCGCGGCATCCTGCTGGCGACGCAGATGCCGCCCATCGAGCTGGAGCTGCGGCCCTGGTGGGACCGGGCCGACGCCGCCCAGATCACTCGGGCGACCCGCGACTACGACCAGGCCCGCGCCGAGCGAGGGCACCTGGCCGCCACCGCCATGCCGGGGGCGGGCCGATGACCGACGACCCACCCGCACCAGGTGACGCCGACGCAGCCGGGAACCAGCAGCCGACCGGGGACCGCCCAGCTGATCTGACCGAAATCTTGGCGGAACAGCTGCTGACCACCCGCACACAACTGCAAGAACTCGCCGCGCGGGTCGGCGACCTTACCGACGTCCACATGGGCGATCTGCAGCAACAACTGGTCGCGCTGGGGCAGCAGGTCGCCGAAGCAGAACTGGCCGCCGAGCAGAACATGACGGACATCGAGCAGGAACTGAGCAAAGCACTGGGCAGGCTGGAAGGAGCCGCCCCGGACCAGTCGGTCAAACCACAACGGTTCCGGTTCGAACGCGCAGATGTACCCGCGGCCCGCGCCGCGCAGCAGGAACTCGCGGCATGGGTGCCGTGGCTGGTGAACACCTACAGCCTTCACGACTACATCAATCCCTGCTGGCCCCGGCACGACGGGATCGCCGAAGAACTCGCCGGGATCTACCTGGCGTGGCTGGCCGCCTGGAGCAAAAAAGGTGACGACAACTCGATCGTGACCTGGCACGAACAACTCGCCCGGCTGCGGCCACGACTTTCCGACTGGACCGCGGGCGCTCAATGCGGCCAGCGGTGCGGCTTGGACATACCCATGCAGCGCGCCCGCCAGGACACCTGGCTAAGCCGCCTCACCAACCGGGACAACGACTACCGGCTGGAGCGAACCCAGCAGCTCCTGCCGGCGCCGCTACCACCCAAACCAGCCAACGCCGCCGCGAAACATGAAGGGAACCACTGATGTCCACCTCCACGCCCGGGCCGCGCTGGCACCGAGACGACGAGCAGATCGAGGCCGAACGGGAACGCCTCGCCGCCGCGCAACAGGCCGCAGAAGAAGAAGCCCAGCGGGAGCAAGCCGCCCAGGAAGAACTGCAGTACTACGCCGACACCGCCGCCGGCGCCGAATACGACTGAATCAGCCAACTACCGAGATCTCCGCGCAACGCAAGACAAACCGGAAGGGCACACGCATGAAGAAGGCGATCGGCGGCACCGCGGTGCTGCTGGCGGGAGTGCTCATCGCCTGCTGCTCGGTATTCGCCGCGCTGTTCACGACCGACGATCCACCACCGGCACCGCCGGCGGCAACCGCGGCGGCCGCGGCGTTCACCGGTCAACCCGGGGTCATCTGCGCCGTGAACGCCTCCGCGACCACGGTCGCCGGGTTCAGCGGTGACCAGCTGGACAACGCCGCGATCATCGTCGCCGTCGGCAAACAGCTCAAGATCCCGCAACGAGGATGGGTGATCGCGGTGGCCACCTCGATGCAGGAAGCCACCCTGCACAACATCACCTTCGGCGACATCATGTCCAACGGGCAGATGTCCTCCAGCCGAGGCCTTTTCCAGCAGCTGAAAACCTACGGACCGACCCGCACCGACCCCGCCGCTGCGGCGAAGATGTTCTACCTGGGCGGCCCGCAAGGCCAACCCGGCTTGACGACGGTCCCCGGTTGGCAGCAGATGTCACTGGCGCAGGCGGCGGAGTCGGTGCAGCAGTCCGGCCTGCCCGATGCCTACGCCAAGTGGGAGAGCCCGGCCAGTCAGGTCGTCGGGAAGGTGGAGGGCCGCACCTGCACCGGCGGCGCCGGTGGTGTGCAGCCGGTGGTGTTGGCCGGCAACCCACAGGCCTCGACGGTGATCAACCGGGCGCTGGCGGAGGTCGGTGTTCCGTATGCGTGGGGCGGCGGCGACGCGGCCGGCCCGACGTTGGGGATCTGCGGACCGAACGGCGCCGAGAACGACTGCCACATCACCGGTTTCGACTGCTCCGGGCTCGTCGAGTACGCCTACGCCGGGATCGGTGTCGCCGTGCCCCACCAAACCCTGGAGATCTGGAACGCGTTCGGCCACATCACCGACCGATCCAAGCTGCTGCCCGGGGATCTGCTGCTGGTCTCCTCCGACGGCACCGCCGCCGGCATCCACCACGTGGCGATGTTCCTCGGCGGTGACCGGGTGGTGGAGGCCCCGTACTCCGGAGTGCTGGTCCGCACCGTCGACAACTTCTGGGAATCCGGCAACGGCGCGCATTTCATCGGCGCGGTCCGTCCCGGCGCCACCCGCACAGTATGAACCACAGCGGGCGAACACTTCCGGGCTGTGTCGGTGCAAGTGTTTACGCTCCACAACGGGAAGGACTGACAGATGAACACACCGCAGGTGACACGGTGATGCGGTTGGGGGTCGGCGGCACCGGGGGACCGGATGAAGTGGCAATCCTGGCGGATTGGCTGATCCGCACGTACACGCCCATCGCGCTGCTTGCGGTAGGTCTGGGTGAGCGGGCGACCCAGTTACAGCAGCTGCCACCGATCACCGAGACGACCATCACCGGCAGGGACACCCGGGTCTACGAGGAAATCACCCGCCACGCTCAACAATCGGCGCTGGCGCACCATCGGCACCTGATCGATCTGCTGGGACCGGCCACCAGCAGAGTCACCGATGACGAGCTGCTGGACTGGACCCGCACCGGACAGCAAGGCGAGCTGCCGACCCAGACGTTGACGTTCCTGCGTAGCGGCCAATTTCCCGGGCCGGCCGCCACCTGGGCGTACTCGACGCTGATGCGTTGCATCGCCGTGCTGCACCTGTGGGGCCAGCAAGACAAAGGCGCGGCCCTGGCACAAGAGTTCCGGCGCACCCACAACGACGCACTCACCCGGATCTTCCTCGAATGCGACGTGCAACTGATCACCGCCGTCGAGAAGGACGCATGAACCCGCACCGCGGGCAGAGCCTGCGGATCATTTTGATGTCGATCGCGCTGCTGAACGGAGCGTCGGCGTGTTCCGGCGCACCACAGACAGCCGCGCCCACCACCACAATCCCCGCGGTCGTAGCCGCGGCGGCGCCGCCGATAGTGCGGCTGAGCATCCCGCCCACTTCCCCGGTCCCGCCCACCACGCCAGCACCGCCCACGACCACTTCCTCGGCAGCAGCCTCTCCGTCTTCAAGGCCACCACTTTCACCGCCGCCGGCCGCGCCGCCCACGACGCGGCTCACTACGGCCGCGACCACAGCGGTGCCGTCGCCGCGGGTAACCGCATCGCCTACGGCAACGGGCGATCAGAGCGCGGTACAGGCGGGCACCGGGTGGTTGATCGCCTACCGACAAGCCTCCTACCAGCAGCCGGCGACGGCGTGGATCACCCGGGTGCGGCCATTCGTCACCGACACCCTCTACGCCAGCTACCTGCCGTTGCAGGGCCGCGGAGCCGGCGCCGGATGGACGATATTCGTTGCTGGGAAGTGCCGCTCCGCAGTCATCGGCGCCGCCGGGATCATCCCGCCGGAGGCCCCGCGCACCGCGGCGGCCCTGCACATCCAGGTGTCCGGGACTCTGCACACCACCTGCACCCCAGCAGCCACCGGAATCGGCATCCCGCCGACGGATCAGCCGCTGGCCGCAACAGTGACCGTCGTCAAAACATCCGCCGGATGGCGGGTAGCCGCCCGCGAATACTGACCGCCGGCACCGACCACCAGAGAAAGGCCCACAGATGAACAGCAACACCGTTAGCCCCGTTCCCATGACCGAGCAACCGATGCCGTGGCTGCTTATCGGCGTTCGGATCCTGCACCTCGTGGCGTTGCTGCTACTGCCAGTCGCGGTCCTGATGATTTGCATCTGGATGTTCTTCGAGATGCAGGCCATCCACTTCGTCGCACCGGACCCTGTGATCAACTTCTGAACGACACCGTTCGCCGGGTCGCCACCGGGTGCACGATGTATCCATGCGCTGCGAGTTCTTTCATTTCCAAGACGGCCCTTGGCGAAATCAGGTCCGGGAGAACCCGTTCGACCCGGACAACCACCCTCCGACGTCGCTGCTCATCAGCGGCGGCCCGCTCCGGTACGTGCTGACCACGTGGCCACGGCAGTTCCCGAGCGGCGGGATCGGCGCGGTCTATCAACTCGACTCCACCTCGACCATCGATTCGTGAAGCAGCAGATGTGAACCTGTCACCGCCGGATCGAGGATCGCGGAGATCCTGACCGCCGTAGCCCGCCGATCCAGCGGGTGCATGCAGCGGTGACCCGCTCGGCACCGTAACTGCTGGCGTCGGTTGGTCGCTGGCGCACGCCGCGACCGGGTTTTACACCGTTGCCGCTGAACCGTGCTGGCAGCGTTGGGCATCGGTCAAAGTCAATCCCGCTCCCGCTCGGCTTCGGGATGCTGCTCGTAATGGGCCGCCGCATCCGTGCGTTCAGCTTCCCGCTCCGCCGCTAGTTCGGCCAGCCGCGCCAGTTCTTCGCGGAAACGGCCGCGGGGTGCCGGGGTCGCCGCCGTTGGTGTTGCCGCCGCGGTGGGTGAGGGGGCTGCGGCTGTCAAATCGGAGGCGCGGCGGCTACCCGCCGCGGGAATGACGGTCCGCTCGATCTCGGCGAGCAGTATGGCGGTGCGCCGCCGCGTCGCCTGTTGGGCTTGGCTGATCGGTGCCGGTTGGGACAGCACCGGTGATGGGGGTAGGCCAAGGTCCGGCGCGGGGATGCCGGTAGGTCGGGGTGTGGGTGGCCGGCGGATTGGTTGGGCGGCGGTGAGGGCGTCGATGACGGTGAAGGGGTCTTTGTCCAGGAGAGTGGAGAGCCGTTCGGCTTGGCGTGACCAGTCCGGGATCGGCATGGCAACGACCCAGCGGGCGGCGGCGTGCAACGCGTTGTGGCGGCTTTCGATGGAGTGGTCGGTGTTGAAATCGGTGACGATCTTGTCGATGACCATGTCGGCGAGCGGTTGCTGTTGGTCGATGGCGGCGAGCAGCGCCGCCGGGCCGTTGTCGGCGAGCATCTGCGCTGGGTCTTTACCGGTGAAACCGGTGACGCTGACGGCGGCGGTGACGCCGGCGCCGGCGAGTGTTTGATGGGCCTTGAACGCGGCGTCCCGGCCGGCTGGGTCGGCGTCGAACGCTTCGATGATGGTGCGGTCGGCCAGCGGTGCGATGTCATCCAGTGCGGTGAGCTGCGCGGCGGTGAGTGCAGTTCCGTTGGGCGCGATGGCGACCAGCGGTCGTCCGACGGTGGCGGCGGCGGTGTTGACGGCGAGTGCGTCCATCGGCCCTTCGACCAGAACGATGTCCGCGCCGGTCCGCAATGCGGCCACCGAGTCGGGAGTGAGCCCGAACGGCAGGTCACCTTTGGTGAAGATGTCGGTGCTGGGTCCGTTGAGGTATTTCGGTGCTTGATAGCTGTCGGGGGCCGGGTCGGTGTGGGTGGGGCAGAGCCGGCCGATGAACGCGGCGATGTTCCCGTCGGGGGTGGTGATGGGCAGCATCGCCCGGTCTCGGAACCGGTCGACGACTTCCCCGCGGCGGGAGGTCAGACCCAGGCCGGCGGCGAGCAGCTCGGCGTCGGTGAATCCCTGCGCGCGGAGGTGATCGGAAAGGCCGGTCCATTTGTTGGGGGCGTATCCGAAGTCGGCGGGATTGAGGCTGCGGCCGGTGATGTATTCCGGTACCCAGGACCCGGCCGTTTGGTGCGCAAAGTAGGTGGCCGCGGCGGCGTTCGCGGCGTACAGCCGGGCCCGCGTCGCGTCCTTGTCGGGTTCGGCGGTTTGCATGACGGCGGCGGGGTCGGGGATGACCGGGTCGGTGAGCAGATCCACCGGCGGCTGCCTGGTGATCCATTCGGTGTCGCCCACTGCTTGACCATCGGAGGGCTGCTCTCCCCGTGGTTGCTCGGCGTGTTCGAGGAGTTGGTAAGCGTCGGCGGGTGCGATGAGGTCGGCGTCGGCGGGGTCGGGGTAGGCCGGTTCCGGTTGGGGTTCGGCGGCGGGGTCGGTGAGGGTGTGGAGCTGGCTGAGCAGGACGACGGCGAGTTCGTGGTCGGGGACGGTGTCGCGGGTGGCGGCGAGCATCGCCGCGGCGGCGGGGATGATCGTCTGTGCTGCGATGCCGTCGCGTTGGGCGCGGTCGATGTGGGCGACCAGGGTCGGCCAGAGCGGGTCGGTGGTGATCCGCTCTGTGGTGGCCTGTCCGAGGGTTTCCTCGAGCTGGCTGGTCCAGGCCGGGCGGATGCGGTGTCCGCCGGCGCCCGGTCCGGCGACGACCGGTCCGAGGTGGATGGACAGCCGGGACCACAGCGCGGAGGCGGTCGCGTCGGCGGGCAGCGGCCGCCCGGTGATGGCGGTGTTCAACAGCTGCGGCACGTTGATGCCGGCGGTGTCGGCGAGGGACAACCTCGCTGCCAGGACGGGCCAGTAGTCATCTTGGGTGATGTCGATGCCGTGTTCGGCGATCATGGTGGACCAACGGGTCGCGCCGTCCATCGGGTCGCCGGCGATCCGCTGCGCGGCGGCGACGAACCGGTCGTGGTAGCTGCGCAACGCCAGGCGCCGGGGTCGTTCCCCGGCCGGGCGGAGGTCAGGTTCGGGAACGGATTGGGTGGCCCGCCACACCGCGAGCTCGCCGACGAGTTCGATGTCGCCCAGGTACGGCAACGCCCACGCCGGCGCGGTGTCCGGGGTCCAGGTGGAAACGTTCCGGCGGATCTGGGTGGCCAAATCTTCCACCAGTTCACCGCGGGCCGCCGGGTACGGGGCCCAGTCCGGCCCGGCGGCCAGCACCGCCGGAATTGCGGGGAGCCACGGCAACGGCCCGGCGCCCAGGCAGTGGTTGCCGGTCGGGTCGAGGCGGAAGTCCAGCACCGCGGCCAGGTCCTCGGCCGTTCCCAGTTCCCGCTTTCCGGCGGCGGCGGTCAGCAAGCCGGTCGGGTCGGAGCCGCCGGCGGCCAACACGATCAGGTGACCTCGCAGCGTGTCCCACGCGGCGGCGGAGGTGACCCCGGGAACGGCGAGCTCGGCGGCTGCGGTGATCCGGTCGATCTGTTCGGAGCCGACGAGCGTTTCCGCGCCGGCGACGATCGCGTGGGCGTAGGCGTCGGCGGCCGCTCCGGGCCGGCCCAACTGCAGCGCCGGGTCGGCGGCTTCCCGGATTTCGGTGGTCGCGGACCGGTCGGAGCCGTCGGTGGTGATCACTGCGGTGAACGCCTCGATGACGGTGGCCGGCCGGATCGCTTCGGATTTGATGACCTCGTGGTCATCACCGACGCCGCCCATCAGCATCCAGGCGGTGTTGGCGTCGGTGCCGCGGGTCAACGCCGGGTAGGCATCGTTGCGGCTCATCGACGTGGTGACAATCGAATGCGCCGTACCCGGGACGGCGGCAGATCCGACGGTCAAACCCTGCACCGAGGCGGTGGTGTGCGCGTAGCCCAGGCGAACAGCCCCGGCGGTCAGGTACCAGCCGGGCAGCACCCGGCAGATGTCGCGGGACAGTTCGGTGGCCAGCACCGACCCGTCCTCCAAAACGCGGTTCACCAGCCACCGGTGGTTGTTCTTCACGAAGTCGGTGCCGCCCAGGGACAGGGTCCGCTGGTTCTTCTTCGTCAGGATGATGTCCCCTTGCGACATCCTCTCGCCGTTGGGCAGATGAATTTCCAACCCGGCGACACCGCCCGCGGCGGCGAGCCGGTCGGCGCGGGCCCGCGCGTTCAACGCGGCGACGGAGTCCAGGTCGGGGGCGATCATGATGGAGTCCGCGCCGGCCGCGACATCGGTTTTCCACGCGGTGTAGACCCGGTCGACCACGGTGTCCGCGGTGACCGCTTTGATCCGGTCCCGGTCGACGTAGAAGCCGACACATCCGGGGTCCCCGACCCGCATCGCCAGGGACGCCTGCCCCTGCAACACCCCCTCGCCAGGGACGCCGCGGTCCTGGAACCGCATCACCTCGTTCAGGGTCAACGATCCGTGGGCGGCTTCGATGTCCCGCAGCACACCGCCGGCACCGTTGGCGGCGCGTTGCTGATCGTCGCCGACGAGCAGCACCTTGCCGCCACGGGCATTGATGAACCCGATCGCCGTGTCCAGGTTCCTGGTTCCGGCCAGGCCCGCTTCGTCGATGATCACCAACGTGTCCGGGCCGATGTCGGACATCCAGTCCGGCCAGTCGTCGGGGTGTTCATGGGTGATTTCCCAGACCAGTTTGTCCAGGGTGTCAGCCTCGACGCCGGGGATCGCGGCGGCCAGTTCCTGCGCGGCGGAGGCCTGCGGCGCCAACCCCAGCACAGTCCCGCCGACACTCATGTGCGCCAACGCCAACGCGCCCATCGCCGTTGTCTTACCCGCCCCGGCAGGGGCCAGTACCAGCTGCAAATACTTGTCCGAGGTGGCCACCGAAGTGACCATCGCCCTCTGCCCGGCGTTCAACGTGCGGCCGCCGTGGTTGGCCGACCACTCCAGCAGGGCGATCTCCAGCTCGGTCGCGGTGAGGGTGCGGGCACCGCCGCGGGCGGCGGCGGTGACGATGCGGGTCTCCGCGTCCAGGATCTGCGCGCAGGTGTACAGCTGCGCTCTGGCGACCCGGAACTGGGACGTCCCATCCAACCGGTGCAGCCCCTGCGGTGCGGGCACGCAGGTGATTTCGGTGTCCATTCCGATCGGCACACTGTGTTCCGGGCCGGCGGCGTGCTCGGTGACCGTCATCGCCACGTCGATCATCTGCGCCGGGTCGATGCCCGATCCGCGGACCTGACGGAACGCTTCGGCGACCAGGTTCGACTCCCGCCACTGGGCGCGGCCGGCCATCACCGCGTCGACGGTGGACCTGGTCAGCTCGAGGATCAGTCCGGGGGTGACCGGTACCGGATCGGCGACGTGTTCGGCGAGCACCGCGGCGACCATGCCGTCCAGGGCGTCCTGGCCGCCCAGGGTTCGAAGGGCCTGTTCCCGCCACGCGGTGCGCTGCTCACCCAACGAGCGGGGTTCATGTTTGGCCTGTCTCGTCGCCAGATTGGCCTGTTGAGCCAGGGACACCATCTCGACCGTCGTCGGCAACCGGCCGTGCTCGGCCTGGAAGGTGCGGGCCAGCTCCGCCCGGTGCGTCTCAATCATCTGCCGCCGGGAGGAGAACACCTGGTTCAATCCGGCGTCGACTCCGGCGAGTTCCCGGATCGGGCGCTTCCCGGATTCGGTGTCCCGGACGGCGAACCGGCCGCCGACCCGGGCGACGAATTCGGCTTCCATGCTGGTGTTGTAATGCTCCGACGCGGCGACGATCATCCGGTGGATCATCCGGGCGTCCAACGCCAACCACCGGCCGTCCACCGTTTCCACCTTGTTGGAGATGGCGACGTGGGTGTGCAGGTCGGGGTCCCCGGCGCGGGAATCTCGGTGGGTGAACATCGCCAGCACCAAACCTTTGGTGTCGACCTGGGCGACGCCGCCGGCCCCGACCCGGGTGTACCCGGCCTCCTTCTCAAGCCACGCCATCGTCGAGGTGACCGCCGCCTGGTGAGCCGCCTCGATCTTCTCCGAAACCTCTTTCGGCGCGACCGCCCACAGCGTGGAGATCGACTTGACGGGGGAGAAGGTGGCGTCGAACCCGGCCACCGCGGAGGACTCCGGCCGGGACACCCGCGCCAAAAACCCGGACCGTTCCTGATCACCTGCCGGCGCCCGGCCGTACGTCTGCGCGAACATCGTGTTGAGCAGGTCAGTTCGGATCAGCTGCTTGTCCGCCTCCGGAACTGCCTTGTTCTCCGCGGCGCCGCGATCCACATTGAACGCCACGTAGGCGGCGGCCAGGTTCTCCCGCCACTGCTGGCCGCCCTCGTAGACAGGGAACTTGCGGCCAAGCTTCCCCGCCTCCGCCGCCACCTTCACCGACGCCCCGGCGGCGATCAGCTCACCGGCGATCACATCGGCGTTGGGATGCAGCCCCTCACCGAACAGGTTCAGCATCTGCTGCTCGGAAACCTGACCCGACACTTCCAGCGACGCCAAACCCTTCCCTGCCCACACACCAGGGGCCTCTCCCTTGGCGGAGTAGTAGTCGCCGAGGGAGGAAAAGCCACGCTCGGTTGAGTCGCCGACAGCCACCTGCCGAGTCAGGTACGTGTACCCGGATCCGGCGGAGAGCTTGTGCAGCGACATCATCAGGGCATCAACCGCCCGCGCCTGCGGTCGCGGGGCCGGCGTCGAAAGTGGCCGACAGTTCCGGGATCGCCGAGTACAGGGACCGCCCGTCCAAGGTCAGCCACCGCCCGTCGCCGGTGCGGACCTTGTTCGACAGCATCACCCGGGTACCCAACTTCCCGTCCACGGTCGAGGCGCTGGTCGGGAAGATCGCAGCGATCACCCCGTCCACCGGTTGGATGGTCAGCTGCCCGTCGCCGCGGGTTCGAGTGAACGCTGCGATGCGCTCCAACTGCTCCAGACATGCCACGACGGCCGCTTGGGCGCACTGCGCGGCCGCTGCCCTGGCAGGGCCGGCCGCCCAAGTGTTGGTGAACATGAGCTCGAACGCGGCGACCGCACCCTGCGCGGGTTTGATGAACGTCCGCAAGAAACGTCGCAGTTCCTCACTGTCGGCGGGTGCCCGGTGGTGGCGCACCGCGAACTCCTGAGCCGCTACCTGGTGCCGCAAAATGGTTCGCTGCGCAGCGTCGATCGGCGCACCCGGATGCTCTCCACGGGCAAGGTTGTGGGACTGGTAGGCGTGGTGCATCGCAGTTCGCCACGGATGATAGCGCGGTACATGAACCATCTGCGGCCCAGCTGGGTGGCGCGACCGGCCGCCGCTGCACAGGCTCGACTCGTACCCCGCAGAATCTGCAGGCGCTCGGAGAAGATCCGATCCGCGTCCGGATGGACACCGTCGACGATCAAGTTCTCCAACTGCCGATCACCGACCGGGCCGTCAAGACCTACCCAGTCGCAGCCTCGACCCCACCACCGACCAGACGTCGAATTGACCAACTCCACCTCATCAGCGCAGCCAGGGCCCAACAGCCCCGCGCCAAGCGTGTTCGACAAATAGTCGGCGGCCTGACCAGCGTAGATACGGGTCAGTGCGAGCATGGCGCAACGATATCAGCGTTGGGATGGCCGGAGTGCAAAAGGTGTGTTGGATCTTGGGTTTTGGCAGTGGCAGTGGCAGTGGCAGTGGCAGTGGCAGTGGCAGTGGCAGTGGCAGTGGCAGTGGCAGTGGCAGTGGCAGTGGCAGTGGCAGTGGGCAGTGGCAGTGGCAGTGGGCAGTGGCAGTGGCAGTGGGCAGTGGCAGTGGCAGTGGGCAGTGGCAGTGGCAGTGGCAGTGGCAGTGGCAGTGGGCAGTGGCAGTGGCAGTGGCAGTGGGCAGTGGCAGTGGCAGTGGCAGTGGGCAGTGGCAGTGGCAGTGGCAGTGGGCTGGGGTGAGGGTCGAGGGCCAAGTTAGTTGGCTGACGTGCGATGGTGCGCTGGGATTCGTCGGAGTCGGCGGATAGGCTGAGCTGGTCAAAGTGGTTACCGGTGGGCGTGGGGAGTTGTTGGGATGGGAAAGACGACGAACGATGCGGTGACGGCGCGGGAGACTGCCCGGAAGCGGCTGTTGGCGTTGAACGCGGACCGGGCGGCGCGGGATGCCCGGATCGAGGCGGCGGCGGCGAAGGTGATCACCACGGCCGGGAAGCTCACCGACGCCACGGCGGCGGCCGATGCGGCGCGGGCGGAGGCCCGAACCGGGTATGAGGCGGCGCTGTCCAAGATCGACGCCACCTGCGCGGCGGCGGTGAGCAAGGCGGAACCGGCCGTTGCGGCCGGGTTGGTCGAGCTGACCGCCGAGAAGCTGTCACCGGCCGATGTGGCGGCGTTGACGGACCTGCCCGTCGCGGAAGTGAAACGGCTACTCAAGTCGGCACCTGCCGCCACGGTGGCCGCGCCGGTACTGGCCGCCACGGCGGCTGCGGTGTTGCCGGTGGCGGTGGACAGTGTCCGGGCCGATGCTGCGGCGCTGGCCGGATAACCGGCTCGGTGTTGGCGGTGCGGGGGTGAGTAAGTCGTTGGGTCGGGGGCTGCGGTTGAGCAACCGTGACCTGAACCGGTATCACCGGCAGGTCATCGGCACCGCCTCGTGCGACATCTGGGCCGGGGCGATCGGGTCGGACGGGTACGGCCGGTTCTCCATCACCAACCCGGAGGACGGTAACCGGATGCTGACCCCTCATCAGGTCGGCGCGCGGTTGGGGTTCGGGCCGTTGCCGGTGGACTGCACGCTGATGCATGACTGCGAGGTCCGGTTGTGCTGTTCTTCCGCGCCCGGTCATGTCCGGATCGCCACCCAAAAGGAGAACATGCGGCAGGCGGTGGCGCGGGGCCGCTCCCGTGGCCCCCGTCCCGGTTTGGTCGACACCCGGGGTGTGGTCGGCGCGTCCCGCGCAATTCAGGCGGCCATCGTCTCGGCGGTCCAAACTGATCCCGGGAGCGGCAAGGCGAAGCTGGCGGCGGTGTTGGCGGCGGCGGTCGCGGCGGGTGATCCGCTGCGGCATTTGGTGCCGCTGTTCGACGCGCCACCCTCGGTCACCGTCGCCTGGCCGGACGATTTTCCGGTCGATCTGTTCGACGCCCGGGCCGTCCCGATCCGCGAGGTTCCCGCCGTGAACACCTTCTCGCTGTTCGACCTGGAAAGCTGAACGGCGCAGTGCTGGAACGCGGGCAGGGCCAGCAACTCGGCGGTCGAGTTGCTGGCCCTGGTCGGTCCCTGCGGGTTGGTCAGGCGGCGGTCACCTCCGGGTCCTGCTCGGCGTCGGCGGCGGCGGTGTGGTCGCCGGAGCTGGTTTCGGTCGGCCGCTCGTCGGCGGCGGTTTCGGTCGGCCGCTCGTCGGCGGCGGTTTCGGTCGGCCGCTCGTCGGCGGCGGTTTCGGTCGGCCGCTCGTCGGCGGCGGTTTCGGTCGGCCGCTCGTCGGCGGCGTTGTCGAGGATCATCTGCTCGACGTCGGACAGCACGTAACCGAGGGACTGCAGGTGCTGGAGGTAGCGGGCGCGAGACGGGGAACGCTCCCGGTGCGCGTCTCGCGGTAGGTCCTCCTCGTTGGCGGTGGCGACCTGCGCCCAGAGGATGAGTCCGTGCCGCGCGGCGGGTGTGTCGGCGGTGATCTGTCGGGGGTCGCCGCCCAGCAGTTCGGCCAGGATCGCGGGGCGGGAGTAGTACTCCCCGGCCCACCGGCAGAACGTCGGGTCCCGTTGGATCACTTGTTCCAGCGCCCACCCGGCCATCGCCTTGTGCTTCGACTTCACGGTGAGGCACTGCCGCAAATATGCCCTTCGTACTTCCTGCGCCGAGTCGGCCTGCTTGTTCCGGGCGATCAACTCCCGCCGCTGCGCCTTCTTCGCCTCGGCTTCTGCTTCCTGCTCGCGGGCGAGCCGGGCGGCGGTGTCCCCGCCGGTTTCCCCCTCGGCCGGTTCGATGGCGGGGCCGCCGGGGCTGGGGGTGTGGTTGCGGTCGGCCCACCGGAGCGACACGTGCCCGAACTGGGCCGGGTCGGTGCACACGTACAGCACCGTCACCTCCACTTCTTCGGGCTGCTCGTCGTCGGGGTCGGCGGGGTAGTACTCGGCGGCGACGTACGCGGCGTGACCCAGGCACCCGGCGTGGGATTCGGCGCTGAACGGTTCCCGGCCTCCGTCGTCGTTGTTGCTGAGGTCTTCGACGGCGCGGGGACCACCTGGGGTGTAGATGTTCGGCTCGTCCTCCAACACAGCGACACCGCTTGAGGCCAGCTCCGCGCACACCGGCGCGACCGCTGCGGCCACGGCGGTGTCTTCGGCCTGTTGGGCGCGGAGCTGCGCGACGACGTGGTCCATCAAACCTCGGGGCGCGGCGTCCAGCAGCGCGGCGACACTGGCGGGGTTGTCCTGGTGATCGGCCAGGACCGCGAGTTGATCCAACGTCAGCGGGTAGTCGGCGGCCTGCGCCGCGATGTCGGCGGTGACCTGCGCGGCGCGGCGCGCCGTTTTCACCTGGGCGGTGCTGCGGCCGATGGCGCGGCCGATCGCCGCGCCACTCATTTTCGCGTCGAACAGTGTGGCGACGGCGTGCGCTTCCTCGGTGGCGGTGAGGCCGTCGCGGACTAAACCGGTGACCGCCATCGTTCGTGCGGTGGCCTTCGCGGCGGCGAGGTCGGCGCGGACGATGCACGGCAGACAAAGGCCGGCGGCTGCCGCTGCGGCCTGGCGGCGGTTCCCGTCCACCGCAACGTGGGTCACCGTGTCGGGCCAGTCGTGGCCGGGGACCAGGGCGACCGGGACGACGATCAGCGGGACCAGGACACCGACCTCGGCCACGGAGGCGGTCAGCTCCTTGATGCCCCGCGATGCGTCGCGGATGTTCTCCGGGTGCTGCGCCACCTGCCCGGGGTCTAGCTCGATCACCACGGCGGCGGCGGGCTGCTCCTGGATCGCCTGGTCGACGCGCTGCTCGGCGGTCGTCTGCTGGTGGTTGGCGGCGGTGTGGGCGTCGGTGTTCTCGGTGTGTTGGGTGGTGGGTGCGGTTGCGGTGCTCATGGGGTTTGCCTTTCAAGGGTGGCGTCGGCGGGAAGTGGTGCGAGGGGCCGGGCGGCGCTTTTTCCGCCCGGCCCCGGTGCGATCAGTGGCCGGTGAGGACACCGTGACGGTGGGTGAGTTGCAGGCGGTAGGCGGCGAGCTGACCGACCCAGTCGGGGGCGTCGGGGTCCAGTTCGCCGGGATGCGGGCGGACGGTGCCGATCAGGTCGGCGATGACGGTCAGCTCATCGGCCGACCAATCCGGGGACACCGCCAACGTCCAGGCGATGGCGTCCAACACCGCCGCGTCCTGCGGCGGCGCGGTGATCGGCGGGGTGGTGGGTTGGGTGATCGGTGCGGCAGGCTGCGCGGTGATCGGTGCGGCGGTCATGACTGGTCGCCTTTGGCGGTGCGGCGGGCGGCGAGCTCGGCGTGCACGTCGGTGGTGAACTGGGCGAACGTGGCGGCGTGGAACCTGGCCGCTGGGATGCTCAGTACCTGGGTGGTGGTGCGGGCGGCGAACAGTGAGAACCGCTGCGCGAACATGCCGCCGTGTAGCCGGATGCTGGTTGCCGACAGGGTGGCGCGGTAGCACTTGGCGTCCTTGTGGTGCCAGATCGACAACTCGGCGGCGTCGAGGTAGTCACCAGCGCCGCGCTCGGCGTGGCCGGGCAGCAGGTAGAACGCATCGACCAGACGGCCGCTGCTAGCCCGGTGGGAGTGGTACGGCTCGGCGGCGGTCGCGGCGTACAGGTCCGCGACACTGACACCGGCCCCGACAGGTGCGGGCGCGGGTACGGGCGCGGGCGCGGTGGGGGTGGTGTTGCCGGGGGCGTGCTGGGTGGGGATCATGGGTGTTGCCTCTTTCATCCTTGGGAAGGTTGGGGAGTGCATCTGCTGGGCCAGGTTGTCGAGTCCTGGGCCAGCGACCGGGCGGACCAGGAAAGCTGTTTGGCTTTCCTGGCCCGCCGCCTACTCGCTACAGCGCGGCGAGCATCTCGAACGCGCGGGTCTTGACGGTGGTCACCGTTCCGCCGGTGGCGACCCGTTCGGCGCGGGCGGTGTCGGTGCCACCTGCTACCGGGGCTCACTTGATCGGCAGGATGTATCTATTGGGAACGTGCGATATTCATCGAGGATGGCGAGCGGGGCGGATCCGATTCGTGGCTTGGTAGGCGTGCAGCGATGTAGGCGGTCCAGTCGCGTTTGACGAGATTGCTCCATTTGACGGCGGTGTGGGGGTGCACAGCTTGCCGATGATCTGCGCGAACTGCGCGTCCGTCAGAGATTGCTGGATCATCTGCTCGGCCTCAGCCTCGAAAACTTCCGCGTACTTGAACGTCAGCCCGAGGGCCTCGCGGGCCTGCGCGATGTTGCCCCTGGCTCCGGAGGTGTGCCGGATCGAGAATGAGGACTGAGCGCGGCGCAGCGCCAGGGCCTGCGTGTTCGCGCAGACAACCCGCACCGGCGACACCAGCAGGCGAAACGCGCTGGTCCCGTCGTGGCTGTTCAACGCGATCAGGTACAGATCCACCCGGTCGACTCCGCCGATGTTCATGGTGCGGGGCAGCTTCATCGACAGGAACACCGACCGGCCACCCCGCAGCGAACCGGCCGTCTCGAAATACGCGCCGCCCGATTCGTCCACCACCCGGTTTAATAGGTCCGCGTGTTCCTCGTTCTGGATGACGGTGTAACCGCGACCCACCACACCCAACACATCAACACCGCCGCTCACCGGGTTGGTGCGGACCGTGGCGAACTGATCCGGCACCGGCAACGCCCCGAACACACCATCGTCGGACAGCACCAGCGCGGTCTGCAACGCCATCGTCCGAACATTCCAGCCACCCAACCTCGCAAGCTGCATCGCCTGCGCCGCATCGAATTCGGCGGGCAACACCGTACCCAACCGGTGCCACGCGTGCTCCCGAGCGGAGACGAACGACGCCGTACCGTCCGACCAGGTTTCCAATTCGTGTGCCATGACTTGCTCCCTTCGGATGAGCAGACCGCCTGCCCTCTCCATATGTAGAGTCTAGTTGATGGGGATATGCATGTCAACAGGGAGTGTGTAGAGTTTGCATCATGAGTACAGTCACTTTTATGGCATTACGACTCGTCGGACCGAGCGAACTCACCAAGATGTTCGGCGTGAGCCGCAGCCGTACCGTCCAGATCTCCAACGCCCGCGACTTTCCCGCGCCTCTAGCGGTTCTGGCCATGGGCAGCATCTGGAACCTTGATGACGTCACAGCGTGGGCCGAGCGCAAGGGCCGCTTTTTGAACCTCGAAGCACTGACCACCGATGTCCAGGCCGGCGACGACTCGACCCCGTAGTGCATACGAGGGAGCCCTAGTTCGGGGAACCCGTGGTACCGGGGCCGGAGCGTGAGGCCAGGCCGCCGGGCTGTTGCCGGCGATAGCGGTCAGAGAGATTTTCCGCGTCGGGTTCGACTCGATGCGTTCATACAGCAGGTCAATGACAAGGAAGGGATAGGCAAATGGACACGACGTACACGATGGAGACTGGAGACGGCCGGCGGATGTTGGGCGCGGGAGAACTGAGCCTGCTGTTGGGGGTAAGCCGGCCGCGCGTCAAGGAACTCGCCGAACAGGAGTGGTTTCCGGCGCCGGCGGTCCGGTTGAACCGGGGCGATGTGTGGAAAATGGTCGACATCAAGCAAATGGCGGCCCAGACGGGCCGGAAGCTGGACTACCCAGCGCTGGCGGCGGACCTGGCCGCGAGGCGCGAACGGCATCGCGCCAACCCGATTTTGCGTGGCCTGATCTAACCGGCGTGGCCGGGCCCGGTCTCCGGTGTGTCGGAGATCGGGCCGGGCCGACCGCGGCCGGCTAGAGGGCCAGGTGGTCCATCAGGGCGGCCAGCTTGTCCGTGGTGCCCTCCCACTGCAGCTCCACCTTCTCGGCGGCGCCGTCGAAGATCGCCGCCGTGCAGTCCGGCACTGCGACTGCGGTGTTCATCACCGAGTCCAGGAGGCGGCTGCGCAGCCACACCAGGGCGGCGTCGAGCGAGGGCTGCACCTGCGAGTCGGTCTTGCCGTGGATGACCGTGAACGCTTCGAACAGGCCCAGTCCGAGCTCGAATTCGGCGATATCCATGATGGTGCCCCTTTTCTGCACCGGCACGTTCGGCTGATGCCCGTAGGGGGTGTGGGGGTGGGGTGGTCGGTCAAGGGCGAAGAGTGGCTCCAGGTGGGCTCGTCCGATCGGTGTTGACCTTTCGGGGGAGCGCAGCGGAGGAGCAAAGGTCGGCCCGATCGGATGGGGCCGGCTGGGGACGCGTCCCTAACCGGACGGGCCCCCACTCCCACAAACTCGGAGGACTTCAGCGAACCCCAACCCAGCCACCGACAGAGCAGTGAACCCAGCGGGAACACCTGAAGCTGGCCCGGGATCGCCGATCCGGCCGTGCCGGTGCGGGGGGTAAGGCATGGGTCTGGGCATTTGCGGCTGGGCCACGTCCCGGGGTGTCGGTGCGTGGTTCTACAGTGCCGGGCATGACTGAGGCTCGCGGCCCCCTCACCGGCCCGGCGTGGTCCGCGAGGCCCACTGCGCTGACTGGGCGCCCGGGTCGGCAACCGTGCGGGCGGAAGTAGTCGAACTCGTTCCAGGCCTGGAACTTCGTCGAGGCGCCGGTTGCGCAATGATGCAGGAATGACCCGCCGCCCGAATGAGCCAGCTGCGCAGTGGTTCGAGCGGGCCATCGTCACCAATTCCGTCGCCGCGGCGCAGCAGGAAACGCTGTCCGAAGGTTCTAACGCGAACCCCGCTGCGCGTGAGGCCATCGACCAGCGTGCCCGCGAAGCGGCCGCCGACCTGGAGCTTGCTGCCGCAGCATTTCGTGCGGAGCGTTACCAGGCCAAGCCAGAGGGCTAACTCGGACCGCAAAGTGTGGTTGGAGCTGAGTATCTGAACGCACATCATCCATGATCATCCAGCTTCCACCGTGGTCTTCCTCGCAGATGCCGATCCTCTGACGTCCAACATGAGGACGTACGACCACGTACGTTCAGCTGTGCGTGGCAGTGCTGATCAGATGATGGATCCAGGTTTGCGTCCCGGTGTGCGTCGCGGCCGCCGCTGCGACGCTGACGGCGATCCCGATGATCTTGTGCACCACCTTCCGGGCCAGCCACACCACCAGGATCAGCAGCAGCAGCACACCCACCACCACCGCGGCCGCCGCGGCGACCGGGCCGGACACCTTATCGGCCAACGCGGCAACCGACCCCGGTACCACCACGGTCGCGGCCATCAGCGCGTCGGTCATCCGGTGTAGCCGGCGGGAATCATGGGCAGCCCCAACGTGTTCACAGCGGTCGTCCAATCCGAGGTCATCGCCTGCTGCACCGCGGCCAGGGTCACCTCACCTGCGCACAGTGCGTGGAAGGTATACGCCTCGACTCGATCTTTGTCGTTGTGAACGTAGGCCGACCCGGCGCCGGTTTTCAGGACGTTCGGTTGCGGGAAAAGGTTCTGCACCGCCGATGATCCGCCGGACGCCAAATCCAACACATGGTCCAGCTCGTACTCGTGGGTGTGGGAGCGTGAAATGCCGTACGCGGCGAGCAGTTTCTGCTTCGCCGCGTCGGTGACCGCCCGCGGCGGCCGCACTGTGCGGGTGTAGCCACCTTTGCGGCAAACGGTGGCGTGCAGGTTCTGCTGCGTCACGGCCTGGTCCGCGGCGCCGGGTGTGCACCGCGGATCTGGCAGCGGCTCCCCGGCCGGAGTGAACCGCAGATGACAGCTCCCCGCCGCCGGGAAGACCCCCACGATCCCGGCGGCGGTCCACCCACGCCCGGCATGGAGCAACCCACCGCCGGCAGGGCTGCCCGCACCGTTCGGGTTGACCGGGGGCGGCGGCAAGTTGTCTCCGGGTAGCTGACAACCCGCCAGCAACAAGGCGCCGGCAATGCCCAACAGCAGCCGGAACGGTCGGCGGCCGTTCATCGGTGGGCTCCACGGTCCGGGCGGATCATCGCTAAATCCGGCAGCTCACCGCTGCTCGACCACAGCCGGTACAACGTCGACCGCCCGACGCCGAAGGTGCGGCCGATGTCGCCGACCGACTCCCCCGCCGCCCGCATCCGCACCGTCATCGCCACCTGCTCCCCCGTCAACGCCGACGGCCGACCGACCTGCCGGCCGCGGATCCGCGCCGCCTCCCGCGCCGCGGCCGCCCGCT
>JAABUM010000851.1_pt1 | contig 49582 bp, 42 predicted proteins | sample 5559161 | NCBI WGS metagenome assembly JAABUM01 (sample SAMN10711868, study PRJNA513369) | rock metagenome | isolation source: Antarctica rocks | place: Antarctica: Victoria Land, Siegfried Peak nord
CCTGGTACAACCGTAAACGCCTACATTCTGCACTGGGATATATGTCCCCCGAGGAATTTGGAAGAAACTTAAACAAACAAATTATTGCAGCTTAACTAAATGTCCATTTTATTGTTGCAAGTCCAGTGGTGTTACTTTTTGAAGATTTGCAGAAAAATAAAATTGATTAAAAAGTTCTTCAGCAAAACGATAGTGCCGAGCTTCCATCTTTTTGACGCCCATCCTTTCTGCGGCATTACTTAAAAACGAAGTTATTTCGCTCTTATCGAAAAGATGCCAGTAGGCCCCATTGTAGAGATAAATAAAGGTCTCATTTCTGCATAAGCCCCAGTTATTGGCTACCGCTAACCGAAGGACTTCTTCGATAACGTTAATGATAAGATGCTTACTGTTAATCTTTTTCTTTGCCAGTTCCTTGTTTAATTCCAAATAGCGTTTTGATTCTTCCGAAGGGCCATCTTGATTTAATGATCCATCTTCATTTAGCACAAAAGGCGCAAGGTCTGATAATTCTTTGTTGATTCCTTCTACTTCCGGAAACGCTAAAAGCACAAAATCAATTCGGATTACTTTATCCAGCAAGCCTTCTATTATTTTATTGTGTATGATAGGTTCCTGAATCTTAGGGGTTTCATCTACACAGTCTAAATAGCTAATAGCCATTTTTGATACCTCCTTTATGACGTAGCCGCTTTAATTCCGCAGACCGAGCTAAGTCCATTAAATTAGGGATCACTTGTTTAGGGACCAGTTTTTTAATAACTGCTTCAGTATTGCCGCGGGTAGCTGCTGCCGCGGTTTTTGGCATTTCGATTACTGTTGCACACATTCGCCGCCTCCTTCCTTTTGGACTTTACTGGCCAGCGCGTAATGATAAACTCGCTTACCAGTATAGATGCATCTGGCCGTATAAGCGATCACCACAGTTTTGCGATCATGAACCAGTTCAAAAAGACAACGGCATAAGGTGGCGATCTCGATTTTGGTAATGATACTTAATTGCCGCCGCGTTAGTGCCGGGTAAGAAGCTAATTCTTTTAGTACGCGGCGATATTCATTTGCGGCACGTAATTCTGCAGCCAATTTTTGTTGTTCAGTTGAACCTGGCTGATTATCTTTACCCTGTCTATCAGGTAAAGAATTTTCTGGAGTTGAGCTATGTTGTTGCATGGCCTAACTCCTTTTTTGTTTTTTAACCTCAAGTTCCGCTAATACCTTATACCAGTCATACCTTACGGCGCTGCCGATTTGCATAAAAGGTATTTTGCCCTTTTGCCGCCAGCGAATGAGCGTAGGCTCCGAAATATCGAGCCGCTCCATAAGGGTTGCGCTGTTGATGACCTCTATGGGGGTTTTCTTTGGAGTAGTATCAACAATTCGTTGATACGTTGAATCGAAAGCTGTATTGACAACTTCCTGTAACTCTTCTGGTGTTGTAATAAATTGTAACTGCATTGCTGTACGGATTTGTACAACAAAAAAAGCCCAAGAGTATTAGACGTTGATTAGATAAATTGCTATATGTATAAGATTTAATCGCCTGAAAAACAGGTAATTGTGGATAGATCAGTTATTTTAGTTGGATATAAATTAGACATCGAAATTAGGATAGTATCATTTCAAGTCTTTAACCATAAGGTTGATCGTTTTTCTCGCATCAGTAAGCCGTTTGTTCTTTACTGAATAAAGTAAGTTACTGTAATCTTTTAGGTCAAATGCTTCAATTAAGCTTTTTTGTAATATACCCGATCTGATAAAAGGCTTTAGCTTAATTTCTAATAAGTAAACGAAATCAGACTTATTTTTGATAGGAAGATATTTTTCTTTTTTTCCTGTTCGCCAATAAGCTAAGAAATCTCCCTCGGAAACGTTTAGTTCTTTACTCCAAAGATAGTCATCAAAAAGAGCACGCAATTTTCTAATTATCGGTTCGTCAATAATAGTTGGATTTACTAAAGTAGAAACAGTTGTAGCCAGCGCCGGTGTTTTTATGTGATCTATAATTTTGTCATCTACATAAATTTTTAAAATATTCCATTTATCGTTCATTTCCGCGCGTTCTTGTTCTGATAAATGAAAAAACACATTGTTTGTCTCGGCAACAATGTATTTTAGAATATCGCTTTGTAAGCCTTTTATATTTATTTCGCCTGTTAATGAAATAATATTATTCGCAACAGCATTTCCATAATTTGAATAAAAATTGGTATTAGGATTTTTTGAAACGTACCGAAAAAGACCGTTAATACAATCTTTTATCTTATTTAAAATTTTTATTGTTTCGGTCTTACATAGGAACCTTCCGCATATTTTTTCATCTATTCTATTACTTACTAAAACGTTAGAAAACTCAGCAGCATGACCCCTTATTTTTGTTTCAATTTGACCTGCTAAGTCTCGATTGTCTTTATCGTCACTCCAATGGCCATGATGATAGTCCTTGAATTCTTTTTCAGTTACATACTGCTTTAAGTATAAGTGAAGCTTCGGCTCTATCGGTAAATCAGTAAACTCTTTAAATAAATGATCACTATATAGATCGTTACCTTTAATGATTGATTTGAAAGGGAAGTTTAAAATATCCATTTCATAATAAAAATCTTCCCTAACAGTATTTGCTATTTTACTTTCCATAAGTTAAACCACCTTGATTACTTCCGGCGCGCCCCAGGCTTTCTGCATCACTAATTTCTTTCGCTCTTCTGTAATCTTGACATAGCGCTTAAATGAATTATAAGACCGGTGCCCCGTCATGCTCATAACCTCTTCAGCATTGGCTCCTTTTTCAAGCGATAGTGTAGCAAACGTTTTTCGGCCGGTATGGGCACTGATCAATTCGTACTTAGGATAAGTCTTTTCAATGCGTTTTGCGCCCTGGTAGCGCACAATTTGCACCTGATCATTTATTGTAGCCAGCTTACACAGTTCTTTGATGTAAACATTCAGCTTCTGGTTGCTGATCATCGGCAGGGGCTGGATGTTTAGCCGGTACCTATCCAGAATTGATTTTGAATACTGGTTTAATGGTACTTTTATAATTTCCCGCGTTTTAGTAACTGTCAGCTGTATTTCACTGCCCTTTATGTGTTCGCTTCGCAGTTGTGCCAGGTCCGAATAACGGAGGCCGGTTACACATGAAAAACAAAGAATATCCCTTACCTTTTCCAATGTCTTATAACCCAGCTTAGAAGTTACTTCCTTGCCATTTTCAACCTTTACAACAGGTAGGAATTTGTCGTAGTCGGAAAGGTCAAACGTGTATAACGTTATAAACTCATTTTCGGTAAGTGCGATAACCTCCAGCGTTTCGCGCTTTACATTAAAATCATGATACGTCTGATTTACTTTATATCCATGTTTTCGGGCAAAAGATAAAAAGGTTTTAACCGTCGTTACTTGCTTTGCCGCAGTTATATTTATATGGCCGACCTCTGAAATGAGATAATTATAAAAGCCTTGTAAAAAGCCGTAGCTGGCCTGCTCCAGGGTTATTTTAACGCGCTTTGCTTTCTGGTAGGCTTCTATATGGTTTCGCGTAGTAATATAAACTTTGATCGTACCAGGGTTGCGGGATGTCTTGCTGTCGGCCACCAGGCTATCTATAAAATCAATTAGGTATTTTCCTGGATTATCTTTTTCTGTCCTGGCAGCCTTAGTATTGCTAACCTTGACCGCAGCGGCGATCATTGTTGAGCTGAACTTCTGATCCTCTCCTATCAGATTTTCTGCGCGGGAAATTTCTTTTTTCTTTAAAGTCAGATCAGCATTTAGCTGCTCCACTTCGGATTCGGAAGGAAGACTATTGTAAGGAATCTCCGGGCATTGCTTTTTAGCCTCCGCCTTGTTCAAATAAAAGATTAATGATTTCGCTTCATTCCAGTTTACCGGAAATATTTTAACACCGGTGGCAATGCGTTTTCTTTGGCCGTGTAGTGAATAAATTAACTCAATGGGTGCTTTACCTTCTTTTTTGGATATTTTATCCAAACGAAGGCCCAGGCGGATGGTTCCTGCTGTATCTTTAGACATGATGCGATGATTAAAAGTTCGTCGTAAAGATATAAAAATTGCCACCTATTTTAATAATAGGTGGCAATTTTGGTGGCAATAAAAGAGTATGTAAGGCTTCGTTAACTTTAGCTTGATTAAGTAAAACGGGTATTTGAACGGAGATTTATAGCGTAACTGATAAATCAAGCTTTCTTAGAATAACAAAGGTTCAAGAACTGCCATCCCGACTGCTACAAAGCCTAATTACTTGAGAATATAGTAGTTAGGCTTTCGTTTTTTAATAGGGCGGCAATTTTGCACGTTTTGACAAATTACCACTTAAAGTTATATTTGCCCATGCTACTGGCAATGCGGTGGTAAAAAGTTCAAAAACAAAGAAAACTTCTTAAAATTAAGAGGCTTTCTTTGTTTTTGTTGTCTTTATAAGAATTACTTAAGCATTTCTTCAATTTCTTCCATCAAAGGGCATGTTCCCATTTTCGCCCTGATCAATATTGCCGGTAATACTTTAATATCTTCAGATTGATAAAAGAAGGCTTTCGTAAACGCATCGGTTCAAAAGCATTATGTTTTTCATCGATCCAGATCCCGTTGCAAAAATTGCTTTTATCTCTTGTAGTAACACAGGTTAGTACCAAAACATCAGAAATAATTTTTAGAATGATACATGGCCTGTTCTTTGTTTTTTCTACAATTAATGGATCATCAGTTGGCCAAGGATAAGTAATTACATCCCCCTTACGAGGTAAATAGGCCATAAATCAGAAGAATGTAAATCAGCCTTTTTATGAGCTTCATAGACCTGTCTAATAAATTCAGGGTCGTTGGAATCTGGCTTGTCAGGATAGGCTAATTTATAATAATATTCATCTTTGAGGTTCACCAGAACCACCATTTTTTGGGTCGATCTTGTATAGTAGCGTTTTAAAAAGCTATCGTTGTACTTCTCTTTTGTAAGATCGATCTCTTCAGCTAAATCATTAATAATATCAGTATTTCTATTGATTATCGCATAAAGTTCCATTTTACCTTCTTCATTGGCATTAGCAAAAAGCGAATCAATTTTTTTAAAAAAATTATTTAACCTTTTTTTAAAGCTATAAATCTTGCTTATTGCCCGGATATTATTAAAAATAACAAAGGGTGGGGCCACAACCCTGGCCACTTTTTTAATAGTCCTCGTATTTTCTTTATCAATAGACTTAAATAGCGCCAAGATCAAAAAGGGCAAATGTATCTATGAGGTTATGCTCTACAGTTGTCATGGTTCTTGGTTTGCGGTGTTTTGTCATTCCAAATAATTCGTATGGATTTTACGTTATGTAAAAAATTACGTTGTAGGTTAATAACCCACGTATTTGGATATTTCTTTTGAATATTCAAAGATAAAAACGTCTGGATAAAATTTTGTTTTATGTAAAAAAAATTACTGTATTTCAACCAGATAGAGCAATCACCCTTTAAGTTTTCAAATTTACTCGTCCAACCAAATTACTTTTTGTTCGCTGTGATGTGCTTTAGAAATAATACCACCGTATAACTCTGGCTTTCTGGCCTTAGTATATCTGTACCCTCCTGCCATCGTTAATTTATCCGGCGTAACTTCGGCAATTGCTATTTCATCGTCCAGCGTGGCGCATTCTGCTATAACATCGCCAAAAGGGTCAATAACCATGGAACAACCGTTCTTCAATTGGTCATCGTCCATCCCGATAGGATTTGAAAAAACGGCGTAAATACCATTGTCATAAGCGCGTGCAGGCAGCCATTTCATCAGCCATTCCTTTCCTTTCGGGCCATCAAATTCCTGACGCAGTAAATTGGCATTTGCTTTTTTATCTTTCCATAAATTAGCGTCCACAAAACCTGCACCTGGCCGGGTTGATGGCGTACACATGGTTACGTGCGGCATAAAAATGATCTGCGCGCCTAACAAGGTAGTTGCCCTTACGTTTTCGATGATATTGTTATCGTAACAGATCAGGATACCGCATTTCCATCCGCACAAATCAAAAACGGTATAGGCATTTCCCGGGGAAATATGTGGGTTGATAAAAGGATGAAGCTTCCGGTGTTTTGCAACCAAGCCGTTTTTATCCACGCATACATAGGCCTTGAAAAGGTTTCCCTGCGGATCTTTTTCAAACAATCCTGCCAGTATGGTTATGTTAAACGCTTTGGCAAATCCTGTTAATTTGAGCACACTTGGCCCATCAGGTATAAGCTCTGCCAAGTCCAGCATTTGTGCTTTGGTAAAATGCCTGGCAAAAGTATAACCGGTGATGGAACATTCATGAAAAACAACTGCATCGGCATCTTGCCGGGCTGCTTTTTCGGCTAATTGTTCAATAACAGAAAGGTTATAGGCCTTATCGCCGCTTCTGTTTTCAAATTGTGCTGTTGCAATTTTCAAATTCTCCATCTGCTAAATTAAGAAACTTTAAATTTTAAGTTGGTCCTGAAGCTTAACAAAGCTGCATTAAATATAAAGGTAAACTTGACAAGGCAGAAGTCAAATGATTTTTAATAGCTTTTTCTGTATTTTTATACCGATGTAACCCTTTTCTTATCCCGCTAAAACATCGCAGGAAAAACAAAAGCTGTTTTAACCACTGAAGAGATCAATGAAATGGTTAATTATATTTTGCAACATAAAAATAAACAATAGGACATGAAAAGGAACTTGCTTTTGCTGCTGATCAATTTTTTCTCTGGTTTAAACACTGTTTATTGCCAGGACATCAACGGAACTTATGCAATTAAAAATGTTCAAACCGGTATTTTCATCAGGATAAAAGATGCCAACAGTAAAAATGGAACGCCCATCGTTGCCTATTCTCCGGTCAATTGGAAATGTGTTACCTGGGATTTTAAAAAGCAGAACGGTAATTTTTATCAACTGGTAAATCTGTTTTCTAATAAAACCCTACAACCATCGGCTATCGCTAAAGAAGGCACAGCAATGGAAGAACAACCGCTGGTTTTAGGAAATACTACTCAGCAATATAAGTTTATACCTGTTGAAAAAAATGTTTATCTGATAAAATTAAAGGGGACTGAACTATACCTTTGCCCTTCTGATAGCGAAGGAAACATTAATAACCCAATCATTTTAAAACCTAACAACAATAGCCGTTTGCAATACTGGCAACTTAAAGAGCAACACCCTGAGATTTGATGTTTGGGTCAAACTTGTTTATACAAGTTTAAAAACTTAAAATCCTTTTAATGTTTTTTAAGATTATACTTTTGATATTTTTTATCGGCTGTTGCCATGCTTCTTTTATGCCATAAAAATCATTGACTTTTTGATTTTAAAATGTAAGATGCAAACACCAATTTTTTAGTGCTAAAAGAAGCATGGTGATCTTACATAAATCAACCACGAACAAATTTTATAAATACAAGCCAATTAGAATGTAAACTGATTTTTGTAAATATGGAAATAGCCATTGTAAGCTAACGTGTTTTAAATTTCAACAAACTATAATCAGCATTTTAAAAAGCAACAATTAAAATGGCATCCTTTTTCCTGATGGACGTACCTGCTTATGATTTGTTGCTTCGCTTATCATTGTAACTTTTTTATTCCTTCAAAAATCCTTCTCATAAAAACAGCATATTTAAGCTTTCACAAAAGATTTAGCTATGCGAAAATTATTACTCCTACCTCTGTTGTGTTTTTTGGTTGATGCGGCATCGGCACAAACAACTGCCAAAAAACCATTGGACCATTCTGTTTATGATAGCTGGCAAAGTATCAGCAATGAACGGATCAGTGATGACGGGAAATGGGTTTTATATGTAGTGAAACCGCAGCAGGGCGATGCCACACTCGTAATTTCCACTGCTAAAAACAGCAACAAAATACAAGTTCCGCGGGCAGACACGGCGCGGGTTACAGCTGATTCCAAATATGCCGCTTTCCTGATCCGTCCGTTTTATGCAGCAACTCGTTTAGCCAGGATCAAAAAGAAAAAGCAGGACGAATTTCCGAAAGACACTTTGGGTTTGATGATGCTTGGTTCCAAGCAAATCACCAAAATCCCATCCGTTCGATCTTTCAAAACAGCAGAAAAAGCTTCTGTAGTTGCTTATCTCGCTTCCAGCGACACGTTGAAAAAACCCGTTGCTTCGGATACGACGAAAAAATCTGTTGCTCAAACGATTGCTCCGCCGACGCGCGAAGGTGCAGATCTTACCGTCAAACAATTATTGAACAACAAGCAGCGGACTTTTAAATATGTAACCGAATATCAGTTGGACAAAGACGGGAAACATCTGGCATTTGCAGTGACAGCCCCGCGGAGAAGTAAAGACGGCAAGTCCGGTTTGTACTTGTATGACATTGAAAAAGATGTGCTAAAAACAGTAAGCAGCGGCCGCGGCAACTATCGCAATCCTGTTTTTGACGAAGCGGGAAAACAACTGGCTTTTACAGCAGAGAAAAACCCGGAGAAAGCATTGGTGAAGCCTTTTAAATTATATTATTACAACGCTACAAAAGACAGTGCAGAAGTGATTGCATCACCAGGTTCGGCAGGAATGCCGGAAAAATGGGCTGTAAGCGGTGATGGCCGGGTTTATTTCAGTAAAAACGGCAGCCGCTTGTTTTTTGGTACGGCACCAATCCCAAAACCGGCCGACACCACTTTGGTTGATTTTGAACATGCCAAATTGGACATCTGGAATTATAAAGACGATTACCTGCAACCGCAGCAACTGCACAATCTGCAACGCGAATTAAGAAGAAGTTACCTGGCTGTAATTGAGCCTGCAGAATTTGGGCATAAATTAATCCAACTGGCAAATCCAGGTGTGCAGGAAGTTACATTACCAGAAAACAACGATGCACGTTACGCTTTAGGTATTACGGACACCGGCGCACGAGCACAAGCAGTTTGGGCCGGAGCTTTACAGGAAGCTTATTTGATTGACATCAAAACTGGTGCGTATAAAAAGATCAATGCACGTTTAAAAGCACGTTACCAAATTTCTCCGGGAGGCAACTTTGTGATCTGGTTTGATTCGGCCAACCAAAACTGGTACAGCTATGCTGTTTTTGCCGGCAAAAAAACAAACCTCACCGGAAAAACAGGCGTGAAAATGGGCGAAGAACAGAACGACGTACCGGATGACCCTTCTCCTTATGGCGTTTCCGGCTGGACAGAAGGTGATAAAGCTTTGTTGGTTTATGACCGTTACGACATCTGGAGCATTGACCCGGCAACCGGAACGGCAACGGATTTTACCAATGGTTTAGGCCGAAAAAACAAACTTGTTTTCCGCTATCCGATGCAAAACCCAAACAGGCGTTTTAATGCTGCCGGAAGTGAAGAAGAGAAATATATCCCGGCCAAAAAACCATTGATGTTGCTGGTGCAGAACGAGGAAAATAAGCAATGGGGATATTATAAGAAGACGATCGGCAGCAATAAACCCCCTGAAGAAATCGGGATGGTGCCCTACAGTTTCAGCCTGTTGCAAAAGGCCAAAAACAGTGGTGAATACATCTACACCAAAGGCAATTATCAGCATTCGCCGGACCTGTATGTTTCTTCCAACTTGAAAAAAGAAATTAAATTAAGTGCGATCAATCTGCAGCAAAACCAATATAACTGGGGAACGGCAGAATTGGTAAGCTGGACCACACCAAAAGGTTATCCCTCTAAAGGGATTTTGTACAAGCCGGAGAATTTTGACCCGCAAAAGAAGTATCCGATGCTGGTTTATTTTTATGAGAAATTATCCGAAGGTTTGTACAGCTATATTCCGCCTGCACCAACACCTTCGCGGTTGCCAATTTCGTTTTTCGTGAGTAACGGTTATCTGGTTTTTACACCTGATATCAGTTATGAAAGAGGACAACCAGGTGCTTCCGCAGTAGAGTTTATCAATTCCGGTGTGGAAAACCTTGAGAAAAATGCCTGGGTTGATGCCGCACATATCGGCATCCAGGGACAAAGCTGGGGCGGTTACCAGGTGGCTTTCCTGATCACCCAAACCAATATGTATGCGGCTGCCTGGGCTGGTGCGCCGGTTGCCAACATGACTTCGGCTTACGGCGGTATCCGTTGGGAAAGCGGCATTACCCGTGAAGGGCAGTATGAAAAAGGCCAAAGCCGGATCGGTGCCAATTTATGGGACAACACCAATTTGTATATCCAAAATTCACCGCTGTTCCAGTTGCCAAAAGTAAAAACGCCGGTGGTTATTATGTCGAACGATGCAGACGGAGCTGTGCCTTGGTATCAGGGAATTGAAATGTTTACCGCTTTGCGCCGATTGAACAAGCCGGTTTGGCTGCTGCAATACAATGGCGAAGCGCACAACTTAGTGTTGCGGCAAAACCGTAAAGACATCTCCATCCGCGAGCAGCAATATTTTGACCACTTTTTAAAAGGCGCACCGATGCCGGTTTGGATGGCCAGTGGCGTGCCGGCTGTGGATAAAGGCAAGGCTTGGGGATTTGAGTTGGTGAAGTAATAGTTTTTAGACAAACAGATTAAATATAAAACCCGGCAGGAATTTTTCCAGCCAGGTTTTACTGATTTTATGCTGATAAAAGAAGCATCATCCTTCACTCAACCTTCCTCCGCTTGCATCAACTTCCAGCAAATGCTTTACGCCGCATTTTAAAGCAAAGTTATTTTTCTGATGTCCAACCGGGAAATCAAAGCAAACCGGACAATGGTGTTCTTTTACTTTCTCTAATACAATTTCAGACAAGTTTTTTCCGAATTCTTCATCCGGTTCATCAGCTTTAATGTTAAAACCTCCGATCAATAAACCGTTCAAATAATCCAATTTACCGCTTCGTTTTAAATTGTAAAACATGCGGTCTAAGTTGTACAATTGTTCATGGGTGTCTTCTAAAAACAAAATTTTTCCTTTGGTATTAATATCAGATTTACTTCCCGCCAAACTTGCAACCAGACTTAAATTTCCGCCAACCAATTCACCTGTTGCTTTTCCTAACCTGTTAAATTCGGAAGCAGGAGAAAGATAATTTAGTTTTTCACCCATCAAAGTTTGTTGGATAGAAAAGATAGTTTCCACTTGGATTGGTTCTGCCATATTCCAATCTACAGGAAAACTGTTGCACATTTTGGAATGCAAGGTTGCAACATGATAATTTTGATGGATGTGATTATGCAAAACGGTAATATCACTAAAACCAATAATCCATTTTGGATGGGCTGCAAACTTTTGGAAATCCAACTGATCAATAATCCGAACTGTTCCGTAACCGCCGCGGGCGCACATGATGGCTTTAATTTGAGGATTGTCCAGCATGTTTTGCAAATCTGCTGCACGTTCTTCGTCTGTTCCGCCCAAAGTGAAGCTTCTTTTACCGACTGTTTTTCCGATCTCAACCCCAAAACCCCAACTTTGCATGAGTTCAACAGCAGGCCGGATCTCTTCCAAAGAAATAAAACCAGCCGGGCAGGTAATGCCGATGGTATCCCCTGATTGCAAATAAGGCGGGATTTTGATGTGATGATGTTTCGCAAAATCAGTTGTATCTGCCCAGGATTTTGCAGATGACAACGTAAAAGCTGCGGGCAAAAGCGCGGAAAGAAAATGTTTGCGTTGCATCATAATGCAGGTAAATTACAAAAGATTCGGTCCTGAAACGAAAAGCTGATAATTGCCGTTAATTTACATTCTACAATCTCCGTCATACATAAATGAAATATCTGCCACGAACCATACTGTTTTTACCCCTGTTTTTTTTGCTGCTAAACAAAGCATCGGCACAACGTAAAGTGGATTATACCAAATTAGTTGATCCTTTTATCGGCACCGGCGGCCACGGCCATACTTATCCCGGTGCGGTTTTGCCTTTCGGGATGGTGCAATTAAGCCCGGATACGCGGCTGGAAGGCTGGGATGGTTGTTCCGGTTATTATGCTACGGATTCGTTGGTTTACGGCTTCTCACATACGCACCTCAGCGGGACCGGAATTGCCGACTATTGTGATGTTTTGTTTATGCCCACCACCGGCAAACCACAGTTAAACCAAAATGATTACCGCTCGCATTTTCAGAAAAAAAACGAAGCCGCCTCGCCGGGATATTACAGCACTTTACTGGATAAATACCAAATCACAGCGGAACTGACGGCAACTTTGCGCGTGGGAATGCACCGCTATAGTTTTCCTAAAACTTCAGAAGCCAACATCATCATCGATTTGCAGCACCGCGACCCGGTTTTAGATTCCTGGGTTGAAGTGGTAAATGACCGGGAAATCCGTGGTTTCCGGCGTTCGTCTTCCTGGGCGAAGGACCAGTCGGTTTACTTCTACGCCAAGTTTTCCAAAGCATTTAAAACTTACAGCCTGGCTTCGGACAATCAAATTAAAGACGGCGAAAAGAAGCTTCAGGGAAAAAATATTAAAATGTTTGTTCAGTTTGATAATCCCGGCGAAGTAATCGCGAAAGTTGGCATATCATCCGTCAGCGCAGAAGGCGCGCTGAAAAACCTGGATGCAGAAGTGCCGGATTTCGACTTTAAAAAAGTAATGAAACAGGCAAAAGACACTTGGCAAAAAGAGCTTTCCAAAATTCAGGTAGAAGGAGGCGCACCGGTTTTGCCCCCTCTGCCACAGCAAAACAATATGGGTTATGGTTTTGGCGGAAACAGGCCTCAACCCAGGACCAAAACTGTGGATCATGCGCGTATCAAGCAAACGGTTTTTTACACGGCTTTGTACCATTGTATGCTCGCCCCCAATATTTATAATGATGTTGACGGGCAATACCGCGGCCTGGACCAGCAGGTCCACAAAGCGGAAGGCTTTAATTATTACACCGTTTTTTCTTTGTGGGACACGTACCGCGCCGAGCATCCGTTGCTTCTTTTAATCGATAAAAAACGGACTTTGGATTTTATCAAAAGCTTTATGGCGATGAACGAACAGGGCGGTTTGCTTCCGATTTGGCCTTTGGCTTCCAACGAAACTTATTGCATGACCGGCAACCATTCCATCCCGGTTATTGTAGATGCTTATGCCAAAGGTTTACGTGGTTTTGATGCCGAAAAAGCGTTTAAAATGATGAAAAATGCAGTAAACAGAAATCAGTTTGGCTTGAGTTCGTACCGGAAAAATGGTTTAGTTTTGGCGGAAGATGAAAAGGAATCGGTTTCCAAAACCCTGGAATACGCTTATGACGATTGGTGTATTGCGCAAATGGCCAAAATGTTGAAAAAAGACCAGGATTATGCCGAATATATCCAACGTGCCCAAAACTGGAAAAATGTGTACAACAACCAAACCGGTTTTGTGCAAACCCGGACAAACGGTGGCTGGCTTTCTTCTTTTAAACCAAGTGATGTGGACGATAATTTTACCGAAGGCAATGCCTGGCAGTTTTCATTTTCTGTTCCGCAGGATGTGAATGGTTTGATAAAAATAATGGGCGGAAAAGAAAACTTAGAAAATAAATTGGACGCATTGTTTTCTGCAAGTTCAGCAATGACGGGCAAAAGCCTGCCGGATATTACCGGGACCATCGGCCAATACGTGCACGGAAATGAGCCGAGCCATCACATAACTTACTTGTACAATTTTACCGATGATCCTTACAAAACACAATATTACCTCAGTATGATCATGAATACTTTGTACAAAGCTACGCCGGATGGTTTGGCCGGAAATGAAGATTGCGGACAAATGAGTGCCTGGTATGTGATGAATGCGCTGGGGTTTTACAACATCTCGCCGGGGCAAAATAATTTCCAGATCGGGATTCCAATCTTTGATAAAGCAACGATCAACTTGGAAAACGGGAAAAAATTTGTGGTTGCATCTTCCGGAAATGCAACCAACAGTTATTATTTGCAAGGGATGCAACTTAATGGCAAGCCTTATGACAAGCTGTTTTTATCGTATGAAAATATAACTGACGGCGGCTATTGGGATGTTTTCATCGGGAAGTTGCCTAATAAATTATACATGGCAGATCTGGAAAAACCGGTTGCTGCCATCACCGATTATCCAATTGTAGTGAATCCATACTTAGTTTCTCCGTCCAAAACCTTTACTAAACCAATTACAATTACGGCGGCTTCGGCACAAGACAGCGTTAAAATTTATTATACTTTGGATGGAAGCACGCCAAACTTGCAATCGAAATTGTATAGTAACCCTATAACGATCAGCAACACCACGACGATCAAAATTATAGCTGCTAAAAACAGTATGACCAGTAAAGTTGTATCGGGCACTTTCAGCAAAATAAAAGAAGATGTAAAAGCTGGCGTTGCTGTGCAAACCGGACCGGATAATCCTTCAAAAAAAATTCAGTATAAATAGGAAACAGAAATTTGCAAGCACCCGTAATTTGGGTTAATTGCTTACGTTTGTACACCTCGAAACGTCTCTTTAGCTATATGTTTACACGTTTAAAAAATCCGGTTTTGCGATACTTCGTTTATCTGGTTTATTTTATCATCATCTTGTTTTGTGCGGTCGAACTAAATTTTTTGTGGCTGTTTGGCTATTCACCGGATACCGCAGATATTAAAAACCCAACGCTGTCCATCGCTTCCGATGTTTATACAGCAGATGGAAAACTGATCGGCCGTTATTATAAAGAAAACCGGTCCCCGGTTGATTTTCAAAAGATTTCCCCCAATCTGATCCACGCTTTGGTGGCTACGGAAGATACGCGCTTTTACCAGCATCATGGCGTAGATTTTTATGGTTTGTTCAGCAGCATGGTTTCTACCGCAACCGGCGACCGGCGTGGTGCCAGTACAATTACGCAGCAATTGGCCAAAAACCTGTTTCAAACCCGAAAAAAGAAATATCAAGGACCGATTTCCCATGTTCCGGTTTTGCGCACTATCGCTTATAAATTTAAAGAATGGCTAACTGCTTTTAAAATTGAACGGGTTTACACTAAAAATGAAATCCTTACTTTGTACTTCAACACAGTCCCTTTCGGCAACAATTCTTTCGGCATAAAAACAGCATCGCTTAAATATTTCAACAAAAACCCTGACCAGGTAAATCCCGGCGAAGCTGCCACTTTGATCGGTATGCTGAAAGCAACTTCCACTTATAACCCGATCAAAAATCCGCAGAAATCAATGGAACGGCGCAATGTGGTGCTTTCGCAAATGGAAAAATACGGCTTTATCACCAAGGCAGATTTTAACAATTACAGCGGCGTTCCGATCCATTTGGATTTGAGTTATGTGGAAAATGAATCGCAGGGGGATTCTTATATCCGTTCGGCTGTGGACAAATGGCTGGAGAAATGGTGCAAGGACAACGATTACGATTTGTATGAAGATGGCTTGAAAATTTATACCACCATTGATTCGCGCTTGCAGCAATTTGCAGAAGAAGCGGTAACCGAAAAAATGAAAATGCTGCAAAAAAGGTTTGAAGGTGTTTGGGGAAAAGAAAACCCATGGCGGACTTTGGACGGAAAAGAAATTGTTGATTTTCCGCAGAAAGCCGTACAACGTTTGCCGATTTATAAAATGCTGGAGAACAAGTATAAGAAAAATCCCGATTCGGTGGCTGCTTATTTTAGCCGGAAAAAAAGGATGAAGGTTTTTACGTGGAAAGGCGAACAGGACACAACTTTTTCTACCTTCGATTCCATTAAATATTACGCCCGCTTATTAAATACCGGGATGATGACGATTGAACCTGCCAGCGGAAAAATCAAAGTTTGGGTAGGCGGCATCAACCATCAGTATTTTAAATATGACCATGTAAACCAGGCCAAACGCCAGGCCGGTTCTACCTTTAAGCCTTTTGCTTATGTGGCTGCGATTGACAATGGTTTTACACCTTGTGATAAATTTACCGATAAGCCTGTTTCGATTAAATACACCGTAAAAGGTTCGGGCAAACAAGAAGTTTGGGAACCCAACAATGCTGATTTTCACTTTTCCTACAATGAAATGAGTTTGCGCTGGGCGATGGGGAAATCTGTCAACTCCATTACCGCGCAGGTGACCGAAAAAGTAGGTTGGGACAAAGTGGTGGAGTATGCCCACAAATGCGGTATTGAAAGTGAATTGGAATCTGTCCCTTCGGTTTCTTTAGGTTCCAATGATGTTTCTGTGTATGAAATGGTGCGCGCTTACAGTACGTTTTTGAATAAAGGCCAGCGGCTTGATCCGATATTGGTTTCCAAAATAACGGATGACAAAGGCAATGTTTTAGCTGAATTCAAAGCTAAAAATACGCCTGTTTTAAGCGAGGAAACTGCCTGGCTGATGCTGTATATGTTCCGCGGTGGCATGGAAGAACCGGGCGGTACTTCGCAGGCATTATGGGAATACAACGATTTGTGGAAAAACGGCAATAATCAGATTGGCGGCAAAACCGGCACTTCCTCCGGCTATGCAGATGGTTGGTACATGGGCATCACCAAAGATTTGGTTACCGGTATTTGGGTGGGCGCCGATGAACGAAGCGTGCATTTCAAAACTTCGCAAACCGGCGAAGGCTCGCGCACAGCTTTGCCAATTTTCGGTTTGTTTATGGAAAAAGTTTATGATGACCCTAAATCCGGTTATCGGCCCGGCCCTTTTCCAAAACCTTGGAGCAAGATCACCAAGCAATATGATTGCCCGACACCAAGGATCAAAGTGGATACAACGCGGACGGACAGCATTATAGCCCCGATAGACACTACATCGATAACATTGCCCGAAATAGTAGAACCACAATAATTTCTACCCGTTGAACCAATGGTTCAATAAATTGTCTTGTGGTGCGTTATGTTCACATAAAAATATTATAAACAAAGCATTTACCTCTAATTGTTAAGAGTAGATATGGAAAAAAACAACTCAACCAGTTACTCCTTAAAAAAAATATTTATATTCCTGTCCTGTGTTTTTGGCATACTGTTTTTAACACATGAAAACTCGCACGCACAGTATTTCGGACAAAATAAAGTACGCTATAAGAACCTCAAGTTCAAGGTTTATCAAACACCCCATTTCCAGATTTATTATTACCTGAAAAACGACAGCGTGATCAAACGTTTTGCGCAGGAAACCGAACTTTGGTACACCATCCATCAGCAGGTTTTCCAGGATACTTTCCAGAAAGCGAACCCAATTATTTTATATGCCGATCATCCTGATTTTGAGCAAACCACAGCTATTCAAGGTGAGATTGGCGTTGGGACCGGAGGTGTTACGGAAGGTTTAAAAAACCGAGTGGTGATGCCGCTAATGGAAACTAACCAGACTACGCGCCACGTGATCGGGCATGAGTTGGTCCACGCGTTTCAATACCATCTTTTGCTCGATAAAGAAAGCAATGGCAATATTGGAAACCTGGGCAACCTGCCTTTGTGGATGATTGAAGGGATGGCCGAATACCTTTCGCTGGGTAAAAAAGATGCTTATACTGCCATGTGGATGCGGGACGCTTATCTCAACAAAGACATTCCAAGTATCAAAGCTTTGACAACCAGCAACAAATATTTCCCTTACCGTTATGGCGAGGCTTTCTGGTCTTTTATGGGTTCTACTTATGGCGATTCGGTAATTGTCCCTTTTTTTAAAAATACGGCGCGTTTCGGATTGGATTACGGCATCCGCAGAACGTTTGGTTATGATGAAAAAACATTGTCCAACTTATGGAAAAACTCAATTGAAGCCACCTATAAACCTTATTTAAAAGACACTTTGCAAATTCCGGTAGGCTTGCGTGTGCTGGACGACAAAAACAGCGGCAAAATTAACGTAGCCCCGGCCATCAGTCCGGATGGCAAGTACATCGCTTTCCTATCCGAAAAAAATCTGTTTACTATTGATCTTTTCCTGGCAGATGCCAAGACCGGGCGCGTTTTGCGGAAGCTGACGAGCAAGGTTTCCAACACACATATTGATGAGTTTAACTTTATAGAATCTGCGGGAGCCTGGTCGCCGGATGGAAAACGTTTTGCTTTCAGTGTTTTTAACGAAGGCCGGAATAAGATTTTAATTATAAATGTAGCCAGCGGAAAGGTTTTGCGGGAAGCTTCTATGGGAAAAGCCAAGCAATTCAGCAATTTAAGCTGGTCGCCAAACGGAAACGACATTGTTTTTAATGCGCTGGCAGAAGGGCAAAGCGATTTGTATCAGTATAATATCCCTTCCAAAACAGTTACACAATTAACCAACGATAAATACACCGATTACCAGCCCAGCTTTTCCCACGATGGCAAAAAAATCGTTTTCAGTAGCGACCGTACTACTTATGACCAGTCTTTGGCACAAACCATTCCTTTTAACCTGGCTGTTTATGATTTAGCAACTAAAACAACTATCGATATTAAGGTTTTTAACGGAGCCAATAACCTTAATCCGGCTTTTTCTGCGGATGACAAATACGTGTACTTTTTAAGCAACCGGGATGGTTTCCGAAATATGTACCGCTATGATTTGGGCAGCACAACTACCGAACAATTGACCAATTTGTTCACTGGCATTTCCGGTATCACCGAGTTCTCTCCCGCCCTGAGCCTGTCGGCCAACAACGATGTGGTTTATTCTTATTATCGCGCCCAAAAATATGCCATTTACAATGCCAGGGTTTCTGATTTTCAACCTAAAGCAGTCGAAAACCAAGCACTCAATTTTGATGCAGCCTTGCTTCCGCCGCCAAAATCTGTAGGTGTTGATTTGATCAATACCAACCTGAACAACTTTCTGGCTTACCAGAAAATCCCGGTAGATTCTATCCACAACATTCCTTTCCGGCCGCAGTTTAAGCTGGATTATCTGGGCAGCAGCGGTGTTGGTGCCGGTGTGAGCCGTTATGGTGCCGGTCTGGCCAGCGGTATCCAAGGTTTGTTTAGCGATATTACCGGCCGTAACCAAATCTATGCCGGTGCTGCTGTAAATGGGCAGATCTATGATTTTGGGGCACAATTAGCGTATATCAACCAGCAGGGCCGGTGGAACTTTGGTGTCAGTGCTTCGCATGTTCCCTATCAATATGCAACTTACCGCGAAGGTTTGAGCACGGTTCCGGTCAACAATAAACCAACCAGTGTTTACGAATCCCGGTATGACCTTACCCGTACTTTCCAGGATGCGTTGCAGGTATTTACCTCCTATCCTTTTTCTAAAGTAACTCGTATCGAATTCGGCACCGGTGCTTCACAGTATTATTACCGGGTTGACCGTTACAGCACTTATTACAATTATACCAGCACTAATAATGTTATTACGCCTACTAACGGGCTATACTCGAAGCATGAAAAAATTTCGCGCCAGCAATACCTTGCCGAAACCGGATACGACCTGATGCCTTTTACACTGTACCAGGCAAACACGGCTTTGGTAGGCGATAATTCCTATTTTGGGGTTGCTTCTCCGTTGGCAGGTTATCGTTATCGTATTGGGATTGAGGGAGATGTAGGCACTTATAAATTTTTTGCACCAACAATTGACCTTCGCAAATACGTCCGCACCAAGCCCGTTACTTTTGCAGGCCGCATTTATGGTTACGGCCGTTTTGGCAACAGCAGCGAGGCTTTGTTTCCCTTGTTTATCGGTTATCCCTACCTCATCCGCGGCTACGAAGCCACGAGTTTTTACAACAACAATTCCAGGAACACGGGTAACTTTACGATCAACCAATTACAGGGAAGCCGTACTGCAGTCGCTAATTTTGAAGTCAGGCTTCCTTTTACCGGTCCGGAAAAGCTTTCCCAGATCAAATCCAAATTTTTATTTTCTGAGTTGAACTTCTTTTTTGATGCCGGGCTTGCCTGGAATGCGGGCGATAAAATTGCTTTCAAAAAAGAACCGGATGCCAATACTTATTCTGTGGATGCCAGCGGAAACCCGATTTATGACCGCTTCGGACAATTGGTTTATCCGGCCGGGTACAACCGTGTCCCGGCCATGTCAACCGGTATTTCTTTGCGCATCAATATCTTCGGGGCCTTTGTTTTGGAACCTTATGTAGCCATTCCTTTCCAGCGCACCGATGTACAAAAACCGGTATTTGGTTTAACCTTTGCGCCGGGCTGGTAATGCTTCTTTTACGGCATAAAAAAAGCGGTTAAATAATTTTCAACCGTTTTTTTTGCTATTGAAATCATCAAAAACGCTGTATTCCTGGTGAAGGTGTTCCTGGAAATTCCGGCTGAATGGTTGGCAAAGGGTTTTCTTCCGGAAATCTGTTTGGCTCGGGCATTTCCGGTGACCGCATTGGCATTGGGTTCTCGTTCGGGATTTCCGGCCTTGGGTTTTCTTGGGGTGCTTGTTCCGGTGTAATTTCCGGGTCTGGCCCTGCTGTATAGTAAAATGACCCTGTACTCATAATGATGCTTCTTTTATAGGTATAAAACTGGTGCAGCCGTAAAATGTTTTATGCCGGGATTTGTCCATCTTTACAAACCTTGTCAATTTTTATTTTTTGTGGAGATCAAACCAAAACTTTATCAGCTTTGTGCCAATCAAATCCGGCAGCGTATCAAAGATGCAGAAACTGCGATTGCCGAAGCCCGGAAAGCATCAAAAAACGATACCAAAAGCAGTGCCGGCGATAAATATGAAACCGGCCGCGCGATGATGCAGCAGGAAATCGACCTGAATTCCAGGCAATTGTTAGAAGCACGAAAATTGCAATCGCAATTGCAGCAAATCAATCCTGATACTATACATTCAATTGCACAAGCCGGAAGTTTGGTAGAAACCGATCAGGGAAATTTTTACCTGGCTGTAAGTGCCGGTGCTATGTTTATTGATGGAAAAAAATATTATGCTATTTCTGTGGCTTCGCCGATTGGATTGCAATTGAAAGTTAAACAAGTTGGTGAGAGTTTTAAGCTAAATGGTAAGGCGTTTAAGATATTGAAAGTTTTGTAGGATGATGATTTTTAGGTGATAAAAGAAGCATTGGAGAAATTACTATATTTATTTTTAAAATCTAAACCATGAAGAATAAAGTATTGATTTTTATAACAGTAAGTGTATGGCTCATAACTACCCGTATTTATGATGCTTATGAGACCTATCTTTTTACGCCGGATTTGCACAAGGAGATTAATCCGTTAGTAAAATACCTGCATTTTGGGTGGGCGGGTTTGTTAATTGTTATTGCATTATTAATGGTTTACATCATTTTTAGCTTCTATAAGTTTCTGTTTGATAATACTATAGCATTACCAAAAGAGAACGGATTAAGTTTTAGTGCGTTTTTTACCGCCTGGTATTTCGGTAGAGAAGAAAAGTGGTATAAGGCGTTCTATAAAATCCCTAACATAAAACGAGTACATTATTTTGCAGGTATCTTTTTTGCATCCGCAATTTCAGTTGCGGGGTTTTGTACCACGTTAATGTGGGGACTTATAAAATACACTAAATGGTATTATCCAAAGTATCATGGCATTATCGTATTACTAATTTGTTTCAGCTTGTGTTTTATGCCAGCGGTTTTATATATTCAAACAATGTATAAAAGGTACAAGTTGCTTACTACATAGCGTTAAACTTTTAATATAAATAGCTGTTTTATAAGAAATAAAATTTATATTGATACTTCAGTTATTGGAGGCTATTTTGATAAAGAGTTTGAAGAACCTACAAAAAGATTATTTGACAGAATTGCAAACAAGGATTTTGAAGCTTATTTTTCGGAAGTTAACGAAACCATTTTTACAGCTTCGCCGATGGGTTTGCAATTAAAAGGCAAACAAGCTGGCGAAAGTTTTAAGTTGAATGGTAAGGAGTTTCAGGTTTTACAGGTTAGTTAAGAAGGCTTTTTAAAGAATAAAAGAAAGTTATAATTACAAAGCAGAATCAGCTTTTTCATATATTTGAACTAATGAAAACAGGTAGCACAATAGTAGAAGGATACTTTAAATTATTAAATACTTTAAGTATCGAGAATAAGCTTGATCTTATCGCTAAACTTTCGGCTTCTGTAAAGTCCGGCATATCAGACAAAAAAAGCTCTTTAGAGGATTCTTTTGGTGCCTTTAAATCGGAAGAAACAGCAGAAGAAATTATTGCCGAAATTCGTGGTAGTAGATGTTTTAACAGACAAATAGAGGAATTTTGAAAAAGTATCTTATTGATACAAACATTGCCATCTTTTATATGAAAGGCATGTTTAACTTAAATCAAAAGTTTAAAAATATTCCCTCGGATGATTGCTTTATTTCTGAGATTACTCTTGCAGAACTATGGTTTGGAGTGGCAAATAGCAAAAAAACAGAACAAAATAGTTTAACTTTAGAAACCTTTTTAACTGGTGTTAATGTTCTTCCAATCTTCGATTCCATCACTTTATACGCGAAAGAAAAGGCACGATTAAGAAAAGCAGGAACGCCAGTTGATGATTTTGATTTACTGATTGGCGTTACGTCCGTTACTTATGGCTTAACAATGGTTACAAACAATATTAGTCATTTCAGAAGGATAAATGAAATTGATTTAGAAGATTGGACTGCTAACGCTTAACCCTCCCAACAAATTTAACCATTCTTTTTCCGCTTAGATTTCTCCCAGGCCGCACTTTGTTCTCCAAATAAATACCTGAAAATCCCTGCAATCACGGCATAATTCATCACCCCAAAATAATAAGGGACAAACAAAGCTTTGATTTTAATTTGCTGTTTTTCTAAAACCCAGCCTGAGATTGCAAGCAGGTAAAATAACACTTGTGCAGTTAAAATCAATTGATAAATAAGCAATTGTGTTTGGATTACAATTGCAATGTTCAAAATCAAAGTTGTAATCATCAAAAACGGAACAACTGTCCAACGTAAAACGCGGTGACTGATATATTGAAAAGACAACAACGGTTGTTTAAAAGGTAAAAGTAAACTTTTGAGCCAGATGATGGATTGCAAACCGCCGGCCGCAATCCTGATCTTACGCTTCAGTTCTTCTTTGATATTTGCGGAAGAAGTTTCGGTGGCATAAGCTTCCGGTTCGTAAACAATGCGGTAACCTTTTTGAGCAATCAGCATCGAGATCATAAAATCATCAATGATACTTTTGGGATGAACAGATTCGTACAAGGCTGTTTTTACACTAAATAATTCCCCGGCGGCACCAACAACGGAATTCAATTCAGAATCCCAAACTTTCAGCTTCGATTCGTATTTCCAGTAAAAGCCCTCTCCTGCCGTTGCGTCTGATTTTTCATCAACATGAACCCGTTTTTCTCCGGCCACGGCACCAACTTTCGGACCGGCATAATGGCGGCAAAGTTTGATCAGCGCATCTGCATTTAAAAAAGTATTGGCATCTGTAAAAACTATTGTTTCGGTAGTTACGTTTGCCACAGCACGCTGCACGGCTGCAATTTTACCACGCCGAACAAGAGAACCCATCAGTTTGATAGCTGGATAACGACTGATGATTTCCGAAGTTTTATCTGTAGAACCATCTGTGATAAACAGGAAACTGATCTTTTCTTTCGGGTAATTTAAAGCCAGGGTATTTTTGATTTTTGCTTCAATAAAATCTTCTTCATTGTAAGCGGCAACAATTAAGGTGCAGCTTGGCAAAGTATCTTTTACATCAAACCTGATGCTTCTTTTACCTATAAAAAATCGGCGTAACCTCACCAGAAAAAATAAAACGATGCCGTAACCGATGAAAGCGTAAAAAATGATAAATAGGCTGAACCAGAAGAACAAGATCATTTTATCTCTGTAGGATACCCCAAATTATGACTGCTGGTAGGGTTGGTAATATTCCACCAAACCGAACGGAACATGAGGCCTACATAAGCCAGGTTATTTTCCCGTAGGTAAGACAGCACATTTCTGGGCATCACCAGAAACAAAAAATGCAGGTAAAATACTTTCCGTTTAAAAAAAGGCGCGTTCCTACGGATGTACAACATGCGGTTGCGGTTCATAAAATAGGTTTTCAGCATACTGTTTTTACCTACCGAGATTGATTCTTTGTGATAAATAACAGCTTGCATATCCACCCAAACCTCGTAACCTATGCGTTTAAAACGATCGCACCAGTCCAGCTCTTCATAATACAAAAAAAACTGTTCCGGCATCAACCCGGCTTTTTTTAAGGCACATTTGCGCACCATCATCGCTGCACCATGCGCAAAACCTGTTTTTCCGGTTAAATGATCATATTGGCCGGTGTCTTTTTCAAACTGGCCGATGCATTGGTTCCGGGCACTGTAATAATTCATGCTGGTAAAACCGGCATACTGCAAAGTGTCGGGCGCATCGAAGTATTTTATTTTTGGGGAAATAATGCCTACCTGCGGATTTTTCTCCAATTGAGCAGACAGGCTGCCAATTAGTCCGGGCGTAACTTCCGTATCGTTGTTGATGAGGAAAAGGTAATCGCCGGTAGATTCGCGGATGCCCAGGTTGTTGCCTCCTGCAAAGCCTAAGTTATTTTCTGACCGGACAAAATGAACCCAGGGATACTTATTTTTCCAACCAGGAACAGGATCGTTCTGGCTTCCGTTGTCCACCACAATCATCTGGATTTCCTGATAATTGTTTTTGCTGATGACCGATTGCAACAATGCTTCGGTGGTTTCGGGCTGATTATAATTGACGGTAATGATGGAAACAAGGTGCATATTAAAAGTATAAAGCTTTGTTTAAACATTTAAACAAAGCTTTATACGCACCATAAAAAAATCTGATTGTTAAAAAATCAGCTTTAATACTGTTTTTACCACCCTAAACTTTGAGTTCGCCTTCCACCGAATCATCATAGGTTTTTCCAATGACGGCGGATGCAGCTTGTTTGATAAAAGCAACGGCATTACCGTGTTTATTGTCCCAGTAATAAGCTTCGGACGGCACAACTTTGATCACGCTGATCCTTGGGTCGTCCTCACCTTCTGTAAACCAGGCTTTCAGGATCGGTGTCCACAATTCTTTTATTTTTGCCTTGTCCGCACTGATAAAAGCATCACCATAAACATTCAAAAAACCGGAATGATGGCTTTCCTGAAACAACAAATGCACATGGTCATCTTGTTTGATTTCCGAATCTTTATTACTGTCGTTACTGCTTAAAAACCACAAACACCCAGCATCATCTACCTTTTGTACTTGCATTGGCCGAACCGCTAACGGCGAACCGGTTTTGATATTGGTACAAAAAAAGCAAGTTTGCGTTTCTTCCGCAATTTGCTTCATCTTTTTTAAAGCTTCGGTCCCGGCAAGGTTTTTTAAATTATCTTCTTCCTGATTTTGGTTAATGCTGTCCATAATTTTTGTTTTTTTAGTTTTACAGACAACATTTTTTTGCAATTTCTTGTTTTGCAAGATGGATGCTTTCTTTGTAATACTTCTTTTACCTGTAAAAAATGTACTTGTGTTTTTAGAAACAGGAGAAGTAAATTAAGGAAGCGATGCTGTTTTTAGCAGGTAAAAATCAGGATAGATAAACTAAGGACAACAGGATAAACAACAGCCCGGCTACCACGGCAAGCCAATAGTAGTAATTGGCTTTGATGCTGGTATCTAATTGCTGCTTTAACAAACTCATCGTATTACAAATCTAAGTTTGCTGTTGAACGGAATTGTTAAGAAAATGTTAAAGTTATTGTGGTAAAATCAGGATAAAATTTGTTTTTGGATTTGAGGCTGATGCTTCTTTTATCGACATAAATCTTTGCTCTGAGCAATTAAGTTTTATGCTGATTGTTGGCCTCAACTTTACAATGTGTTTTTATTGAATTAAAAACACATTGTAAAAGAAGTATTGGTGCCCACGGAGAGACTCGAACTCTCAAGAGACAATTCTCAACGGCTTCTGAGACCGCAACGTTTACCAATTTCGCCACATGGGCTTTTGAGGAGAGGTTGCAAATATAACAGATTATAGAACAAGCCTTAAAATAATTTTGCAAGTAAGGACTTTATATTGACTGATCACCCAATTTCGGCATGGGCTGCTTGGTGTAAGAAGGCGAATTTCCATCAATATACGGCCAGCCTTCTTCATTATAAAAAACCCGGTCCATACAGGTTTTGCGTTTAAAAATAGTTGTGCCAGCGATAAAACGATCTGCCGGGCCCACTGCATGATAGATTATCCAATCGTTTCCTTCAGCATCCGGCAGGATACAATTTTGCCCGCAGGTATCCCAATGCTCGTTTGGTTTTAAAATCAAATGGTTTCCGGGAATAGGCTGAAACTCTTTCAAAGGATCATCAGACCAAAAAACAGTTACGGCATAGCCGTTTTCGGCCCAGGTACTGTCGCCCGAAACCCACAAAAAATACCGGTCATATTTTTGGTAATAGGTAACAAAAGCACCTTCACGCAGATTTTCAAATTTAACGTCGGGCTTTGGCAGCAATACATTTGTTGGTTGGCTGATGAAGGAATAGCCGTCATCTGCTACTTCCACCGCACTGATCGGCTCATGCGCCGAGCCGTAATACAACAAGTTTTTACCGGTTTTTATATCGTAAAAGAAGCATGGATCAATCATTTTGTAGGTAGAACCCGGGATTTGAGCCAGCGGTTTGCCAATATCAACGAAGCTATGGGGTGTACCGGAAACAGCCATTGCCAAGCACATACCGTCTTTGGTATCCGGCTCGGCAGCATAATACAAGCGGTACTGGCTGCCAACTTTTACCACTTGCGGAGCCCAAAATTTTTGGCAGGTTTTGGCCCAAACAGGCGGTTCGGCCAATGCGCCTTCGGCTTCTGTCCAGTTGATCAGATCAGCAGATTTGCAAACCTGGATATTATTGATCGTTTGCGAAAACTCATCATGCGTACCGTAAGCATAATAACCATCACCGGGAACAAAAACAACAGAAGGATCAGGGAAATCGGCATTGATAATCGGATTGGAATAAGTAGTTGGCGGCGATTGGCTCATGTTTAGTGTTTTTGATTGAACAACACTTACGGCCAAATGCTTTTTTTAAGGTGATAAAAACATTACCTATCTGTTAATCCGCAATTTCGTTCGGCCGGTCAGCAAAAACCTCATCCAAACTTAAAGCAAAACCAGGCAAAGTCAAGCTGGTGATATGATCACCTAAAGTCAACAGATTGGTAGGCTGAAAATGTCCGCTTTTATCCAAGACATATTTGAAAAAAGTTTTTTCGGAAGGATGGATGATCCAATATTCCTTTACGCCGGCCTCTTCGTAAACTTCGTACTTGTTTTTCAGTTCTTTTTTGTTGTTTCCGGGGGAAAGGATTTCCACCACAATGTCCGGCGCGCCCAGACAACCTTTTTTGTCAATTTTTTGCTGATCGCAGATGACGCAAATATCGGGCTGGACAACGGTTGTGATTTCTTTGTCCTGCTTAGATTTTCGAACCAATCGGACATCAAACGGCGCGAAGTAAACCCGACAGGGTTTACCTTTCAGGTTATTGTATATCTCAGTACCAACATTTGTCAATATCCGCTGATGAAGTTCTGCCGGGGCCGGGCTCATTTTAAATATATAACCCTTAATCAGTTCCAGCCGCTCATCAAAAGTCCATTTTAAATAATCGGCGTAAGTATAGGTTTTATTTAGGTCGAGATCAGAAAACTGCATGGCGATCATTCTTGATTTCAAAATTACAAATTAATCTGTTATACTGTTTTTATGCCGGTAAAAACAGTATCGCAATCATCACTTGCACAAATCCGCCCTTCTGTTTAACTTCGCCTAAATGGATAATTTTGTAGTTTCTGCCCGTAAATACCGCCCGGTAACCTTTGAAAGTGTTGTGGGCCAGCGGCATATCACCGGAACGCTCAAAAATGCGATCAGGAACAACCAGTTGGCGCAGGCTTTTTTATTCTGCGGGCCGCGTGGTGTGGGCAAAACAACCTGCGCACGTATTTTGGCCAAAACCATTAATTGCCAGAACCTGCAGCCGGACATTGAAGCTTGCGGTGTTTGCGATTCCTGCCGCGCTTTTCAAAATGGCAATTCTTTTAATGTGCATGAGCTGGATGCGGCATCTAATAATTCAGTGGACGATATCCGGAACCTGATCGAGCAGGTGCGCGTCCCGCCACAAGCCGGCCGTTATAAAATTTATATTATTGATGAAGTGCACATGCTTTCGCAAGCGGCTTTCAATGCATTTTTAAAAACGCTGGAAGAACCGCCGCCGTATGCCATTTTCATCCTGGCTACCACTGAAAAGCACAAGATTTTGCCCACGATCCTTTCCCGCTGCCAGATCTTTGATTTTAACCGGATCCAGGTAGATGACATGACGCGCCACTTAGAATTTATCGCCCAAAAAGAGCACATCAGTTACGAGGAAGACGGTTTGCATATTATTGCCCAAAAAGCAGACGGCGGATTGCGCGATGCTTTGTCAATGTTTGATCAGATCGTCAGTTTTTCAGGCGGAAAAGAGATTACCTACAAGCTGGTGATTGACAACCTCAACATCCTGGACTATGATTACTATTTCAGGCTGACAGATTTCATTTTGGATGAAAACACACCTCAAAGTTTATTGATTTTGAATGAAATTTTATCCAGCGGTTTTGATGGTTATCATTTCATTTCCGGCCTGGCCAATCATTTCCGAAATCTGCTGGTCGGGAAAGATGCCTCGACCTTAAAACTGTTGGAAGTAAGTGAAGGCATCCGCAAAAAGTATGAACAGCAGGCGCAGCAAATCTCGGTTTCGTTTTTGGTTTCTGCTTTAAACCTGGCCAATCAATGCGACCTGAATTACAAACTGAGCAAAAACCAGCGCTTACAAGTAGAACTGGCTTTGATAAAAATGTGCCATATTCTTGCTGCTTTTAACTTGGTAAAAGAAGCATCAACTGTACCGTTGCCAGAAGGTCCGGGAAAAAAAAAGGCTGATCCGATAGTTATTGTTTCCCCAAACCCGGCCGAAAATGAAACCCCTAAAATAATTGATGTTGTAACATCGCCAACGATCCCGAAAACGGAAAACGATTTTCAACCGGAAATGAGTCCGCAGAAAATCACTGAAGAACCGGAGGAAAAAACCATCCCGAAAACAGTAGAAAAGCCCGCTGAAAAGTCAACTGTTTTTATTCCGAATTTAAGCATGGCTTCCGCTTCGGTAAAAATCCCTTCTTTAAAAGATTTGGGCAAGAATGCTTTGCAGCAAACAGCGGAAGAAGACCCGTACTTAAAAGGAACTGATTTTGAAGATTTTGATCACGAACTGTTTTTGAAAACCTGGAACGAATATGCTGTTAAAGCAAAAGCAGCAGGTAAAAGCATGACGTTGATTACTGTTTTTAACAACCAAAAACCGGTGATGCTGCGACCATATGTTTTTGAATTGATATTGGAAAACAAAAGCCAGGAAAATATTTTCAGGGAAGATAAACCGAATATCATCAACTTTTTGCGTTCGGCTTTAAAGAACTTTCAAATTGAGGTTCAAACCCGGATTGAAGAACGATCCGGGTTGAGAAAACCCTATTCGCCGGTAGAAAAGTTTCAGTTTATGGCTGCTAAAAACCCGGAACTGGCCGAGTTAAAAAAGCGGTTTAACCTAGAAATTGATTAGCTTTTTAAAGCCCTCTCCAACCCTCTCCATGGGAGAGGGCTTATAAAGAGGGCTTAAAAAAGACAGCTATTTAAAAAACTGGTCATCGTTATCACCTGCATCTTTTGTAGGATAACCTTCTGCGTCAATACCGCGGTCGTTTTTCGGATAACCTTCTTCGTCCAGGTCATCGCGGTCGTCTTCCGGCGTGCGCGAAAGCACTTCATCTATCGGGTCTAATTCCACGCTTTCCCCGCTGTCAATATGCATTCCTAAGTTATCCAAACTATCTACATCTGTTTCCAGGGTCTCGTTCGGAATATATTCATCCACAGCTTCCGGGTTGGCTTCATCGTAAGTAGAGTTAAAATCCTCGCCGTTTGGTGCTGCAGTATTGTAGGGATAATCATGTTGATAATCAGGGTTATCACTCTTTACATCAATCTCATAGCTGTTTTTTTCGGCATTATATACCAAATTGCCCGGGTCGGTCCCATCGCCCAGGTCATCTTTCAGTTTTTTGTCGCGGTCCTGGTCCTTATTCAAACCCGGATCCAAAGTATTTTGATCGCTCATAATTGTTTTATTTATTGAGATAAAGGAAAAAACAGGTTAGAAGTTTTATTTTGATTATACATAATTTTGATTTTTGCAGGAATTGCAGACAGCCGTAATATCAAATTTATATATTTGAAAAGCTAAAAATAGTATCCATTTAAAAACCTTTTATGCCACAGAAAATTAAAGTAGCCAACCCGGTTGTAGAACTGGACGGTGATGAGATGACCCGGATCATCTGGAAATTTATTAAAGATAAACTGATCCTCTCCTACCTGGACCTGGATATTCAATATTTTGATTTGGGCATCGAGTACCGCGATGAAACCAACGATCAGGTTACCATTGATGCAGCAAATGCCATTAAAGCTTGCGGCGTAGGTATAAAATGCGCCACCATTACGCCGGATGAAGCGCGCGTAGAAGAATTTGGATTGAAACAAATGTGGAAATCGCCAAACGGAACGATCCGGAATATTTTAGACGGAACAGTTTTCCGCGAACCGATCGTAATGAGCAATGTGCCGCGTTTAGTCCCTAATTGGACCGCGCCGATCTGCATCGGCCGTCATGCTTTTGGCGATCAGTACCGTGCAACAGACTTTGTTACGAAAGGAAAAGGTAAACTAACCATCACTTTTACGCCGGAAGATGGCGGCGCAGAGCAATCTTTTGAAGTGTATAATTTTAAAGGCGATGGCGTTGCATTGGCAATGTACAATACGGACGAATCGATTACCGGCTTTGCACATGCTTGTTTTAACCAGGCTTTGATGAAAGGCTGGCCGCTTTATTTATCCACCAAAAACACCATCCTAAAAAAATACGACGGCCGTTTTAAAGATCTATTTGAAGAGATCTATCAGCAGGAATACAAAACCAAATTTAAGGAAGCCGGCATTACTTACGAACACCGATTGATTGATGACATGGTTGCTTCTGCCTTAAAATGGAACGGTAACTTTGTTTGGGCCTGTAAAAACTATGACGGCGATGTGCAGTCAGATACGGTTGCGCAAGGTTTTGGTTCTTTAGGTTTGATGACTTCCACCTTGGTTACACCAGACGGAAAAACGATGGAAGCCGAAGCTGCACACGGGACGGTTACACGCCATTACCGCGACCATCAGGCCGGAAAACCAACTTCTACTAATCCAATCGCTTCTATTTTTGCCTGGACGCGCGGTTTGGAGTTCCGCGGAATTTTGGATAACAATCAGGAGTTGATTAACTTTTGCAAAACCCTGGAAGAAGTTTGTATCGAAACCGTTGAAAGCGGCAAAATGACGAAAGATTTAGCGGTTTGCATCCATGGAAATAAAGTGGAACACGGCAAAGATTATTTGTATACCGAAGAATTTTTGGCTGCTATTGATGAAAATTTGAAAGCGAAATTAGGTTTCTAAACACCAATTTTATATGGATAAAAGAAGCACGTTCTTAAAATCAAGAGCGTGCTTCTTGTTTTATTCTAAATTATCATCACTATATTTGGATCTGAAGTTTACGGCAATCGTTGAAAAAGGTGAAAACGGTTGGTTTGTTGGCCAGGTTGAAGAAATACCGGCAGCTTTATCACAAGGAAAAACTATTCAGGAAGTTAAAGATAATTTGCTGGATGCTTTAAAATTGATTTTAGAAGTAAACAAAGAATTGACCGAAAAGGAATATATTGATAAATCAATTGTTGTTGAAGAACTCGAATTAAACTGATGAAGCATTCTACTTTGATCTGGCATCAAGAATTAGATAATCAGCTTTGTAAAAAGATTTGCAAGCAATTAGAAATCCCTGCCATTTCTTAACTCAAAATTAGAAACACATATATTTGTTTATGGCCTATCTTGAAGAAGTACAATCTATCCTGCAACAGCTCAAACCAGAACTGATCTCTAAATATGGTGTAAGCTCATTAGGTTTGTTTGGTTCGATTGTTCGTGATGATTTTACCGATCAAAGCGATATTGATATTGTGGTGAGTTTTAGTAAACCAATAGGATCAGACTTTATAATATTAGCTGATGAATTGGAAGAACGACTCAATCGCAAAGTAGATTTAGTGTCTAGAAATGGAATTAAACCAAGATATTATGAAGTAATTGAGCCGGAGATTTTATATGTCTAAACGAGAACCAAATCTGCTATTTACAGACATTTTAGAATGTGCGGAAAAAATTTTAGTTTTTACAAAAGATTATACATTAGAGCAGTTTTTACGCGACGAGAAAACGAAAGATGCTGTTATCAGAAATTTTGAAGTTATTGGCGAAGCTGCCAATAGACTTCCAGAGCATTTCAAAGCAAAACTTCCAAGCTTGGAATGGCAAAAATTAAGAGGTTTTAGAAATCGACTTGCGCATGATTACTTTGGAATTGATTACACAGTAGTTTGGAATACGAAAACCGAGTTACTGCCTAACCTTATTACATCATTAAAAACATTACTAAACATTACAGAATAAAATTATGTCACAACTATATCCCCTAAAATTCAAAACCATTTTCAAAGATAAAATCTGGGGTGGCGAAAAAATAAAAACTGTTTTGCACAAAGATTTTTCACCGCTGCCAAACTGTGGCGAAACCTGGGAAGTTTCCGGCGTAAAAGGTGATATTTCGGTTGTTGCAGATGGCGAACTTTCCAGTAAAGCTTTGACAGATTTACTGAATGAATACAAAGGCGACCTGGCCGGAAATAAAGTCTATGAAAAATATGGTAATGAATTTCCGCTGCTGATCAAGTTTATCGATGCCAATGACGACCTTTCTATCCAGGTTCATCCGGATGATGAATTAGGAAAAAAACGGCATAATTCTTTTGGCAAAACCGAAATGTGGTATGTGTTGCAGGCCGATCCTGGCTCAACATTAATTTCAGGTTTTAACCAGCAGGTGGATGAAAAGCTTTATTTAGAAAAACTGAACAGCGGCAAGTTATCTGATATTTTAAACAAAGAACAGGTAGCAGCCGGAGATATATTTTTCCTTCCGGCGGGCCGCGTTCATACCATTGGAAAAGGTTTGCTGATTGCCGAAATCCAGCAAACTTCGGATATTACGTATCGCATTTACGATTTCGACCGGGTTGATGACAAAGGCCAGAAACGTGAATTGCATACGGAGCAAGCTTTGGCAGCAATTGATTACAAAGTTTATCCGGAATATAAATCCAAGTACCCGCACCAAAAAAATGAAGCAGTTGAAGCCGTAACTTGTCCTTATTTTACAACCAATGTGTTGGATTTTACCGAAAAAACAAGTCGTGATTATACTTCTTTAGATTCCTTTGTGATCCAAGTTTGCGTGGAAGGCAATTACAATTTGGTTTACAACAATGAAAAATATGCTGTGAAAAAAGGCGATTGCATATTGATTCCAAACATCATTAAAAATATCCAACTGGAAACTACTTCAGGGTTTAAAATCCTGGAAACTTTTGTCCGATAATTTTTACAAGTTTTTTTATGCTAAAAGAAGCATCCAAGTTTAAGTTTGGATGCTTCTTTTATAGGCTTAAAATCAATAAGTATGTTCTTGTCTTGATTTCCAAGAGTTCCATCAACTCAAATTATCCTTTTTCATTTTTCGATAACCGGATTTCGATTTGTCCGTTGTTCACACGCGTTTCAAACTTTGGCTGCGGTTCTGTTGCCGGCCCGTCTATCACGCTGCCATCTTTTAAAGAGAAAACTGAGTGGTGCCACGGACAACGGACAGCACAATTATCCAACAAATCGCCATCGCAAAGCGGGCCGCCCAAATGCGAACAAGTATTGGCAATGGCAAATATTTCATCTTTTTGCTTTACTAATAAAACCGATATTTCACCTGCTTTTGCAGCTATCATTTTATTCTCTACTAATTCATTTTCCGGTAAAACAGCCATAAAGTCTTTTGGATATTCTACCGAGATTGCGGTATGGTCCACCCCAACTTGCTCAGCATAAACTAAATGTCCACCCAAATAGGCTGCTGCGCTTGTAATGCCATAACCCAGCATTGCCAACCCAATTGCAGTTTTGCGCGAACCTTTGCTTCGGCGAATATAATAGGAAGTGGCGTAAAGGGCTGTGGCACTGATGTTCATAATCCCGTGCATTAAGCCTATAGAACGTTTTTTCTTAGTGGTTCCTGTCCAATCTGTCATCCCCGAAACTGCCGAACCCAACGCTCCAACCAATCCGATAGCAATAGCTGCATCGGCACCGGGCGCATATTTTTTCTTGCCAAATAGCTCCATTCCGTCTAATACAACAGCAGCCGACCAGGAACCAACCGGAACATCAGTGATAATCGGATGAAGCGGATGGCCAAGCCATGTCCCGTGCAAAAAATTCTTGATTTTCTGGCCGGCTTCACCACCTGCTTTAAATGTGTTGAGTATAGCGGGTTGAATTTTGTCACCTGCGGCATTCAGCCATTCTTGTTGTGCAATCGTGTCCATTACGCTTTCTGCATTCATTTGTTTTTCTCCTTTTTAATTTGATTTATGTATATCAAGACGCATTATTATTAGTGTGCGGCTTTTTACCGAGTTCGTGCCAATCATTTTCGTGCATTTCGATACCGTAAAATCCTGCAGCTTTCCTGATGTTGGCAAAAGCCAGGCCGCGGTCTTCGTCAGACACATCTTTTACCTGGTCAAACCGTGCCAAAGCGTTTTTAACATGCGAAGCGTCAGTAATAGGTTCTTTGCGTTGTTTTGGAAAAGCGAAAACGCTGTCGGGCAAATCTTTTTTTTCTTTAGCACTTAATTCTCCGTGTACCGTATCCGGTTTCCAAGTTGTTTTTGGCATGGTTTTCTGTTTTGATTATTCTGAAAAGTTTTAGGGCAAAAGACTGTTCTTTCGCCTGTTAATACATCTACAAGCCAAAAGCAACTGAAACGATCGGTCGGTTTTTCACCATTGCAAACGCAATAAAATCAACACTAACTAAGCAGGTAATTATTGAAAAAGAAAGAAAGTATATACATTGTTTGCGTAGAAAGAAAATTGCTGCCAATACTTCTTTTATGCCCTTAAAATCAGTGTCCGAAAATTTCAAACTTCTCCCAGAAACCATCTTGAGGAAGCGGCGCAAAAATATCAACCGGTTCTTTTTTTACCGGATGGATAAACCGCAAATAGCGTGCATGCAAACTAATACTCTTTTTCAAACTACCTCGCGGATATCCATATTTGTTATCGCCAACGATCGGACAACCTAAGGTAGAAAGTTGAACCCGGATTTGATGCGGGCGGCCGGTTATCGGATCAACTTCAATTAAATAATAACCGTTTAGTTCGCCGATCAGCTTGTAATTCAATTGGGCGCGCTGGCTACCTGCAATTTCTTTGTTGTGCGCTGTTGTCACGTTTTTCTGTTGATTTTTGACCAGCCAATGCACCAAAGTCCCGCTTTCGGGAAATGGTTTGTTGCGCACCACCGCCCAATACGTTTTGTGTATGTCCCGGCTTTTGAACAATTCATTTACACGTTCCAGTGCTTTGCTTGTTTTGGCAAACAAAATCACACCACTGACCGGCCGGTCCAATCGGTGTACAACACCCAAGAAAGCACCGTTTGGTTTGTTGTATTTTTGGGCGATGTACCTTTTTACTTTTTCGTCAAGCGGTTCATCCCCGGTTTCATCCACTTGCACAATATCTCCGGCGCGTTTGTTTATTGCGATTAAATGGTTGTCTTCATATAAAATATCTTTTGGGCTGATGTCAGCAGGAGTTGGTATATGTTGAGATGGACGCATAAGGTTTTTTATGTGATAAAAGAAGCATTTGGTAATTAACTTTGGTTTGTTAACTGGATATTTACTGATCAACCATCCAGATATCCTTTTTCTTCAGAATTACTTTTACTATAAGGTGTCTGCGGGAATGCTCTTTGCGTGTAAACCAGCTTCCTTGATTATCGATATTGAAAGGACTTCGAGCTTAGGCGGTCAATATTTCAAAGCTATTTTTCCTAATTTCTAATTAGTTCTAAAGCTTTGTTTAACGCTGTTTTTGAAGATACAGCTATATCCGGAACTACACCTTTCCAATCATTTTCTTTTGCTCCAATGTCGTAATACAATGAACTGGAAATCGTTAAATCTATCTGCGTGTGGGGAAGGCGCGCAGAAACAATATCTCCATAGCTTTTAACCAGGCCACCTGTTTCCTCACCAATAATTATTCCTCTTTTATAGTGTTTGAAACACTGAGCAAAATCAGAAGCTGAAGAGTAAGTCTGCAGATTGATCAGCAGGTAGACCTTGCCTTCAAACCTGAGCGGGTTTTTTGAGATCGCAATATTGTTATAAAATGCTGTATCGATCTGTCCGTTGGGCTTAGCAAGTAAAGCTATATCAGCACTGTCCAGCGTCTTACCAGCCCGGTGGACCTTTAAGCGTTCCTTGAGAAAACGACTGTTTTTGACCACAACTTTTTCATATTGCCGGAACGGCTTATCTAGAATATACTGCAAAAAATCATCGCCCACGTCTGAATCCCCTCCTCCATCATCGATTAAGTTGATGATAAGATTTTGAATACCTTGATTTTTAACAACGGCAAACGATGAATCCGCAAATGATTTGTAGCCCTCCCAGTCAAAACTTTTAAAGTTAATGATCGCTGTTTTGTCCTTGTCCAAAATCTCGAGAGCATAATTGGCTTCCGCTGTGGATTTGGTTTTGATTACATTAGTTGGAATATCTTTAATCCTTTGATCAATTTCGTTTTTTCTTATTCCCCTGACCAAAACTGTTTTTGTAATCCCATTATATTGATACTTTATAACATACTTGCCATTCGCATGGTACAAGGCTTCCAGGTAGAAGTAAAACCGGTTACCCCCAAATTGGGCTCTGAAAAGCCGGTTCTCTCCTGTATTTAAACTGATGATATCATTTACAATCTTTTCAGCCGGGACATTATTTACGCTTGTGATCTCAGCATCAGCCGGAAGTTGAGAATTAACGGTTTGATAAGAGCCACTGCAAATGATAAAAGGCTTTACAGCTGACAGCTTAAAGAAGTAGGGAAGAATATAAGGATTTTGACTTTTGTATTCCTGCATGATATGAAAGTCAGTATGACCGTCATCCAATTTTGCCAGCAATGGTTCTGCTTTTAAGTAGAATTCGGTTCGGCCTAAATCGTTCTTAAAATTGTCCTTCACCAATTCAACATCTTTATAGAATTTGGACTTCGGATATCGGTAATATATGTTCGGATGGGTTTCTTCCAAGTATTTGACTAAGGTGTCGATATCTTCCCGCATTTGGGGTGGAGTAAATTTCCTTTGAGGCTGTTGGCCATAAACTGCACTATATAATAAACTGCAAAAAGTTAAAACCGCAAGTATTTTTGTCATTTCTAATCTGTGGTGATGTAAATAAAACAATAGTCAGGATTTCATTCTCTAAATTCACTAGTAAGAAAAAATTCAATCGTTAAAATACTCGCTCCATACTTAATCAACACGAATAAGTTTTTATAATTTGAAGAATATCCCTCCTATCGTAAGGATGACAAAACCAATCTAATACTGTTCCTTCTCCCCCGGAAAATCCTTGGATTTAACATCTTGTATATATGATTTTACTGCCTTACTCATCTCCTCGAACAAATTTAAATACTGACGTAAAAACCGCGGTTTAAACCCTTTGTTCAAGCCCAGCATATCGTGGATCACCAAAACCTGGCCGTCGCAATTTCTTCCGGCACCAATGCCAATGGTTGGAATGCTGAGGCTTTCAGTCACTTCCTGTGCTAATTTTGCAGGGATTTTTTCCAGCACCACGCCAAAACAACCTGCTTCCTGCAAAGCCAGCGCATCCAATTTTAACTTATTTGCTTCCGCTTCTTCTTTGGCACGAACGGTGTAAGTCCCAAATTTATAGATGGACTGCGGTGTCAACCCCAAGTGTCCCATCACCGGGATCCCTGCTGCCAGGATGCGCGTTACCGATTCTATAATTTCCGTTCCGCCTTCCATTTTTACCGCATGTGCGCCTGCTTCTTTCATGATGCGGATAGCAGAATTTAAAGCTTCTTTGGAGTTTCCCTGATAAGAACCAAAAGGCAAATCAACCACTACCAAAGCTTTTTTGGCCGCCCGGACAACGGAAGACGCATGATAGATCATTTGATCCAGCGTAATTGGCAACGTGGTTTCGTGCCCGGCCATCACATTGGAAGCCGAATCGCCCACCAAAATCACGTCTATTCCGGCATCTTCCACCACAGCGGCCATGGAAAAATCGTAGGCCGTGAGCATGGCGATCTTCTCGCCGCGCTGCTTCATTTCCTGCAAGGTATTGGTGGTTACTCGTTTAACTTCTTTGTTTACAGACATGTTATGCTTCTTTTACACTACATTTTTAGGTGTTGTAAATGTAGGACAACCGTTTGTAAAATCATCAAAACGCGTTTCTAAAAATCGGCGGAAAAACTATCTTTGTCCTTTGTGAATCCAGAAGTTCATTCTTTATTATTTCCTGCAACTTTCACACCTGGTTTTCCGTTGGAAAATGCTTCTTTTATCCACCTTTTTTTAAAATATCATGACTAACTTCACCAAATTACCAGCCATTTTATTACTGGCCGATGGTACTGTTTACCATGGAAAAGCCGCCGGGAAAATTGGTACGACCGTTGGCGAAATTTGCTTTAATACCGGCATGACAGGTTATCAGGAAATTTTTACCGATCCTTCCTACTTTGGCCAGATCATGGTGACCACAAATGCACATATCGGCAATTATGGGATTCATTTTGATGAAGTAGAATCCGGGCAAATACAAATTTCGGGCTTGGTTTGTAAAAACTACAACATCCAATACAGCCGCAAAGAAGCTGACCTTTCTATCCAGGATTACTTCCAGGAACAAAACATTGTTTCTATTTCTGATATTGATACCCGCGAACTGGTGCGCCACATCCGCGACAAAGGTGCGATGAACGCCATTATTTCTTCGGAAATTTCAGATCTGGAAATACTGAAAGCAAAGCTGGGTGAAGTACCTTCGATGGACGGGTTGGAACTTTCTTCCCAAGTATCCACTAATGAAACTTATGATATTGGCGATAAAAATTCCAAGTATCGCGTAGCCGTTTTGGATTTGGGCGTGAAGAAAAACATCCTGCGCAATTTTGCCGGGCGTGATGTTTTTGCCCGCGTGTTTCCTTCTTATACCACTTTTGCAGAGATGCAGGAATTTAACCCCGACGGTTATTTTATTTCAAACGGTCCCGGCGATCCTGCTGCAATGGACTATGCCATCCATACCGTAAAAAACATCCTGGAAGCTGATAAACCGATGTTTGGAATTTGTCTCGGCCATCAGTTGCTTGCACTGGCCAATGATATTCCTACAGAAAAAATGTTCAACGGACACCGCGGCATCAACCATCCGGTCAAAAATATCATCAAAAACCATTGCGAAGTTACTTCACAAAACCACGGGTTTGGCGTGGTGCAAGATGCAGTTAGAAATTCTGACAAGGTAGAAATTACGCACATCAACCTAAATGATAATTCGATTGAAGGGATCCGGGTAAAAGGCAAAAATGCGTTTTCGGTTCAATATCACCCGGAAGCTTCTCCCGGCCCGCACGATTCCCGCTATTTGTTTGATGATTTTGTGGAGATGATGGGAAAAGACCGGAAGTCGGAAAGTTAGTAAGACCGAAAGTCGGAAGGAAGGATGACAGCGCGGATAAACCAAAGCGATAGGTCGTCGCCTTGGTGGGTAAAGGCCCGACAAAACGCCCGGAGGGATCGGGTTTGCCTTGACTTTTTGGTTCTTTTTGGTCAAGCAAAAAGAACGTAAATATCCGATTAAGAAATATTTAATAGACTTTATATATAAGCAAACCTGCGGTTGCTTGATTGTCCGTTCTTTTGTCTTGATACAAAAGAACCAAAAAATCAAGAATGCCGGGTCGCCTCCGGGCGGCATTCAACCTCTCGCTCCTGGTTGCCTATCTTGCAGGACGACAATAGCGCACATAAACAGGATCGGTAGGTGTCGCCCTGGTGGGGAAAGGCCCAACAAAACGAGCGGGGCGATTGGGTTTGTCTTGACTTTTTGGTCAAGCAAAAAGAAGCTAAAGAAGGTAAGCACTCTTCCTGGTCGGGATTTGCAATCCCGTCCTCTAAACGAAGGATTTCTAATCCTTGTTACACCAGGGTTTTCGCAGGTTGATATTTTGGCCGATTGTTTTGTAGTGGCGATTCATGAATCGCCCTTACTTGAATCGCCCTTACAGGTCTGCGTACGCAATTTAAAATTGATCGGCAAAAGAAGCCTGCTGTTTAATTTGTGGAATTAAAAATTCCAAGTTCAAAGGACGGGATGCTTTTTCATCGGTTTTTGCGGAATTCTAAATATTCAACTCACTAACAGTTGATACTTGTTTATAAACCACATCTTTAAAGTTCTTGAAATGTGCATTTCCACATTTAATTTTCATGCTTTCACTACCTCTCAATTCCTGCCCTGTGCTTTTGGTTTCAGCAACAAAATATATCTTTTTTTCGTCTTTAAATACAATTGCCCAATCCGGATTATAACTTCCAATAGGCGTAGCAATCTTAAACCAGAAAGGCAGTTTAAAATAAAATTCTACGTTCTCACTTGTTTCACAATCTTTTGCAAAATCGCTTTCTACTTTTGAATCTAACGGAACGTAGTTTTCATAAATAGTTTTATCGGGTGCATTTACAGTATGAGTAAGCTGATCAACGTAGATTTCCAGATCGTTATCCTCGAACAGTTGCATTTCATAAACCTGATTTCCTATTTTCTCATATTTAATGCCATCGATCATTAGTTCATACAATACCGCTTTTATAGCACTTACTGCATGATCCATAAACAACTGTGGGTTAAGTAACAGTTCATTAATCCTTCCCGATTGCTTTAATATTTCTAAAATAGTGTTTCTGGTCAGCTCTGTTTTACTTTGAATATAAGCAAGCGTATCCGGTATTTCGAATGTTAAACCATAATTATCATTTCCGCTGTCACTTATCAGTTGTCCTTCAATACCTGATTCTGTTATCAATACTTTCTTTTTTGTTGATGTAATTGCAGGCTTTTTTGTTTCAGGCATATTCTTAACAGATTTGGCTGCAAACGTTATCAGCTCATCTGTTTTATATTCTACATTATACTTTGTCTGAAATTTTATTTTGTCCCATATTTCTAAAAACTTTGGGTCGGCTTCAAAGCCTTTGCGCAAGTTTACTTTTTCTCTTTTGCCTTTGTCTTTTATCCTTCCGGTAAAATCAACTCCACAATCTTGTTCTATTTCCTGCTGCAAAGCTTTGGCAAAATCTTCATAACGCTCGTTAGCAATTACGGTTAGTTTATTAATGTTGCGGTCGAATATTCTTTGTCCGCTTTGATTTACTGATAACCTTAATCCCCTGCCTATTTCCTGCCGTTTTTTAATTTCCGATTTAGTTTCATTCAAAGTGCATATCTGGAATACGTTTGGATTATCCCAGCCTTCGCGAAGTGCAGAATGGCTGAATATAAAACGAAGCGGCGTATCCAGATCAAGCAGCTTTTCTTTATCCTGCATAATGAGTTTATAAACATCATCATCTGCCTGCGTTTCGCCGCCAGTATCTTTCAGCCTTTTTTTATTGTCCATTGAAAAATATCCGTCATGTACATCTTCTGCTTTGTGAAGCATTAAATCTTTAAAAGTCGGTTTTGCTATTTCATGCTGATATATTTCTTCAAACCACTGTGCGAATTTCCCTTTTACAGCAATGCCGTTTCCATCATATTCCCGGTAGTTTTTTACTTTATCAATAAAGAACAGTGAAAGCACTTTGATCCCTTTATCTTTAAAAGCTTTTTCTTTTTTCAGGTGTTCTTCTACAGTTTTACGAATCATGAATTTCATTACTTCATCATTCATTCCACCTTGTGTTTCACCAGGTTTAAGGACAAGCCCATTTGTTAATTCTATCTGATCATCTCCGAAATTAATTTCATATACTTTCAATCCTTCATATTTTGGATTTTCTCCCGATAGCATAAATAGATCAAGACTATCCTTGTTTACCTGTACCAACTTTCGCTGAATACCTTTAGAAGTGTTAACATCAATTTTTAGTTTAGCTTTGATGTTATTGCCCGTCCGGTTTATAGATTCCAATTGGATAAATGAAGAATTAAAATCATTTTCACTTACTACTGAATCAACTTCTATTTGCTTTACCAAACCCAGATCGTAAGCCTTTACCGGATTTAAAGAATACATTAAATTGTACAAGTTGGTGTGCGTTGCCGAATAACGCAAAGTACAAAGTGGGTTTAGATTCTGGATTGCCCTTTTACGAATATCCGTTTCCATGTTTTGTGGCTCGTCCACAATAACGATTGGATTACAACTTTGGATAAACTCAATAGGCTTTTTACCTGTTAATCTATCGTTCGGCTTGTTGATAATATTTTCGTCTTTAGCGAAAGCATCAATATTGATAACTAATATTTGTATGGCATTGCCGGAAGCAAAACCCCTGATATTGGAAACCTTTTTACTATCATAAATATCAAAGCTGATAGGCACTTTATCATATAAAGATTGAAAATGATCGTGGGTAATTTGAAGGTTCTTTAAAACACCTTCCCGAATAGCAACTGATGGAACAACGATTACAAACTTTTTAAAACCATAAAGTTTTTGTAATTCATAAATGGTTCTTAGGTAAACATAAGTTTTCCCTGTGCCGGTTTCCATTTCTACAGAAAAATTCATTCCTTGCAATTCTGACTTGGAATTTCTTATTTCATTGTGCTGTTGAATAGCTTTTACATTTTCCCAGATTTGATCTTTGCTTAAATTAAGTTTATTTCCAAAACCGTTTTCTGAAAGTAAAGTTCCTGTTTCTGATATTATAAATTCAAAATCACTATTGCTTAAAGGTTGCCCTTCAAAAATATCAGTGATGGATTTTATGGCTTCTAATTGATAGTTTTGGTTACTATCGAATTGTAATATCATTATTTAATAAATAATTTATCAAAGAAAGGAGCATGGCGTGTTTCAACTGCTCTTATTAATTGGTTGAAAGTTATGACCTCTATGTGCTGGTTTAATTCTGGAATAATTTTATATAATGTGCCAAAAGGAGTATTTCTAAAGCCTTTAGTTTTATTGTACTCTTCTAACAAAGGAGGAATAACATCAACTATAATGTAACCAAATTTGGGAGTGTCTTTTCTAAGAACAATTGTATTTCCTCTATAATTTTTGCCTTTTTTATCATCACCATAAATAAATGCTTCAAAGTATTTATCTATTAGTTCAGCAAACTCCCATCTATAATCGTTTTTCTTTTTTTGATAAGCAGTTTCCCCCGGTCTTTTAAATTCAAATATTACCATGGACGAAATTTCTCCTGCAGATTCAGCGCCAAAGCTTATTGGATTATTAAACATTTCTGGTTTATCAACCATTACAATATCAACTTCCAATTTGCTATTCTTTTGGCACATTGTAGTTATTGGAATATCTGAACCAATGAAGTCGTAAATAGCAAAGCGTTCATCTAATAACCACAAATTATGAGATTCATAAGAAGTTCCTTTATTTGTAACTCCCATTGGAAAAATCAAATTATGAATATCTTCCTCAAGTTTATATTTCCCTTTTTGATCAGCATCTAAAAACTTTTTAAAAATATCAATAACTGATTTTCTTCTGAACATATAGTCTGCAAGACTATCTGCATCAAAGGCAGTTTTTTCAAGTAACTCTTTCTTCAATTCCTCAATACTATCTTCCCCAACCTCTTTGTTTTGTATAAACTTTTGAATTTTAGTATCAATACTCTTTTTCTCTTGAATTGATACTCTATACAAAAATTCGTCCTTCTTATCATCTGATAAACTTGGAGGAACGCTATTTAAAATTTCAGGTCGATTTAGATATCTTTTATATTTAATACCATTACTTGCAATATATTCTTTAACTTCCTTTATGTTTCTGTCTTTTGTATCTTTAACAAAAGAATTGTAGCCTTCTTCTAATTTTATTGCAAGGGCTTCTTCGATTTCTTGAAAAGTTAGTTCATCATTATTGAAAAGTTCGTTTTCTTTCTCTTGCGGTATCGCAAAACCATTTCGTGAGGAATAAACTTTTTTATTGAGATAATCTGAAACTACATAAACATCTAAAAAATATGATTTACCATCTTCAACGATCGGGTATGCAAACAAACTGTTAACCCTGCCCAAATTTTTTCCGCCACCAACAACACGTGAATTAGCACAATAGTGAATATAATGATTTTTTCGATTATTATTTTTTTCTGACTTAGTAATAAAACTATTAAATAAGATATTACCTACAGTAAATTCTTTTTCTGCTTCCTTTGAAACTTTTGCATATAATTCATTCACTACAGCAACATCACTTCCATCTTCTTCTAATATTTCTATTCTTGGTAAATCATTGCACAAATAATAGACTAAACAATGTTCCATTATCTTTTCGGCTATTTCATTTACTGATATGGCTGTGTTATCTTTTATCAACTCGTTGTAACATTCAGAAAATTCAACAACAGTTTGTCGCTGTTGTGCATTTGATTCTTCATTTTTAATTTCCTTTACTTCTTCATTTAGATCAAATTCTAATTCTCTATACTTCCATTTACCACTTTCAATATAATTGCTTTGAATTTGTATTTTTTCATAAGCAGCTAGAATCGTAAATCTGCCAATACCCTTACAGCCAAACTCTTTATTAGCTCTGCTATAGGCTGTCTTAAAAGATGTTAGATTCTTATCCGTAAAGCCCTCGCCGTTATCGATTACTTTTATATCGTTAATAGTTTTATAATTTTTAAATAACTGATTATGGGATAATTCTCCTCTGCTTATTTTTATTTGAATTTTCTTATTGTCTTTTTCAATATTTTTTGTTTGTTTTAAACTAATTATAGAATTTACAACACATTCAAAAAGTGGTAAAAAAGCGTCGGAACGCTTTAAGTCAATTTCACTTACTATATTTCTAACTGGTAAATCCATAAGTGTTTTTTAAATAGTTTTAAATTCAATCCTTGCATCCTTCATTTGCAAAACCGTATTCGTTTTCAACTGGTCATTACCAGCAAATAAATGATCAAGCGTAATTACTTTTTTCGGGTTAGCTGCAATAATACGATCAATAACAGTTTGGCTCATTTCAGTTAAAGCAATTATCAATTCATCATTATTAATAGCATATAACTTGTCTTTTATTTCCACTGCATCAGTAAGTTCATAACCTGCTTTCACCATCAATTCATAAAGCATATTCTGCTCCTGGCTGTTTTCTTTCACGGGGTTAGTAAAAACATCTAATTGTTCTGATAGGTTTTCTTCATTAATTTCATTTCCTCTCCATATTTTAAAATTGGACGGCGAAAGTTTAAAAGCTTTAAAACCTAAATCTATATTTGGGGCATTACTGTTTTTATCACCTAAATTTAGTTCTTCTACTTTTTTCTTTTCTGCTGATGCTATTTCGGTTTGGATTTTTTTAATTACCCGCCGGATACGTTCTCTGGAAATATTTGCTATGGTTTTATAACCTGCTTTATATGCTTCTGTATTTTTATCGGTTACTTCTGGTAGTTGAACTAAGATGAATTTTCGATTACCGTTATCTTCTTTGTTAAGTTCTAAAACTGCTTGGGCAGTTGTTCCTGAACCTGCAAAAAAATCAAGAACTATATCATTTGAATTAGTGGAGAGATTAATTAACTCTTTTATTAGTTCGACCGGTTTAGAATATTCAAATATATTTGTGTCAAAAATTTGATTGAAATCTTTTCTTGAGTTATCATTTGAAAATTTATTTTGAATAAAATCTATTGATGTTGCAGATTTTGTTCTTTCATTCAAGTCCACAAAGTATCCATTGTTATTTTTTAAAATAGTTGCTCTTTGGTATGTTTTAGTATAAATCCTTGATCCATATTTTGATTCTTTTACAACAACAAAATCATTTTTGTAACCAAAATCAAATAAAACTCTTGACCATCTCCAACAAAAATCGCTTGATGGATTACGTTTTCTTCTATCTTGCATTTCTTCGATTGAGACACCTCCCGGTCTAAAAATTTTATCATTTATTGCAATCTCATAATCTAAGGAAGGTGAATACTGAATAGAACCATAATCAAGAGTTTGACTAAGTTTATAATAGCCCCTTTCTTCAAAGTGTATATCCACATTTTTATAACCTTCGTCATCTATCGCAGAAGAATTAAACTTACCGGTTTCTTTTTTTAAAAAGCATAGAACATAGTCATTATTTTTAGCAATTTTATCTGTTGTCTTTCCAGCTTTTTTTGTAATTCTTGGAAATGTCGCCACAAAATTCTCCTCTCCAAAAATCTCATTCATCAATAACCGAAGATTATGCACTTCGTTATCATCAATATGAATGAATATCACGCCATCATCTTTCAAAAGATTTTTAGCCAAAAACAAACGCGGATACATCATGCTTAGCCAATTGCTATGGTAATGTCCGCTGTCTTTACTATTTTTTTTGAAAAAGCCTTCTCTCATTAAAAAGCCTTCTTCGTCTTTATCGCCTACCCGTTTTTCATAATCTGCTCTGTTTTCTTTAAAACTGTCGGGGTAAATAAAACTATCGTTTCCAGTGTTATAAGGTGGATCAATGATAATGCACTTGATTTTATTGTAATATGATTTTTGAAGCACTTTGAGCACTTCCAAATTTTCTCCTTCAATAAAAACGTTTTGGGTAGTATCAAAATTTACAGATTCTCCGGGTACAGGTTTTAAGGTTGCAGTAGTTGGAACTTGTAAAGTTTTAAAAGCATCGGCCTTACCTGCCCAGTTTAATACATAACGTTCGTTGGCAAAATTAATATTGCCGGTAAAAGCAGCATTAAATTTTTCTATATCAATTTGTCCTTCCGAAAATAATTCCGGAAAGTGCTGTTTCAGTTTTTCTAAGTTGTCTTGCTGTATATTTAAAGATTCTCCGTTCATATTGGTTAAGGCAATCTATTTAAGCCTCTAATTTTGGGTAATTTAATCAAAAGGTACTAACAGTACCGGCAATATAAGCGGAAACAATTATAGTTGGCTATAAATATCCTAAATAGCTTCCTATTCATCAATATTCCTTTTCCTAATAAGTAACCTATTTTCTTTTCTGCCGTAATAAGGCGCATTTCTGTTATAACCTAACCTTTTAAAAATCAGCTTTATGCAGTCGTCGTCTCTTAAAATACCGCTATTTGTAAATTGGCAGTTACTGCAAAGGCTAACGCAGCAATGCGAAACCACCTGCCGCCACGAGCTAAGCAAGTATTGCGCAAAGTACGAGGTAAGCAGGCTCACTATTTTCCAGCTTTGTGCAGAGTTAAAGCTCACGCGCGAACAACTGCATCTGCATTTAAACCAGTAACTAAAGCTGTTTATTACCGGCGACAAATCTTTACGACAGAACATTATACCTTCAGTTTCTGTTGCGGCCGTTAACCCGCCGAAAAATCTTTTGTTATCCTTTCCCTAAATTATCTCCCTTATTTGCTGGTGCCGCGTTGCGCAGCCGCTTGGTTAGTCCGTTTGTTTTAACAGCTAACGTAGCTTGTTTTGGGTTGATCCATTGGCTGCGGAAGCGGGTAAGATCATTCAAAATTCTAATCGTTAGATATGATTTGCCGCAAAAGGAGAATTAACCGGGCGTTTATCCACAGCGTTGGCGGTATTGGCGGTTGTTGTGCTTCTTTTATCCACCTAAATTTCTTACTTATCAACAATCCTAACTTCTTTACCCACAAAGGAAGGCAGGTTATCCACGGTTTATCCTGATTTATCAACGGGAAAGCCCGGAATACCAACGGGAAAGCCTTGTTTACCGACGGGAAAAGACGATTTACCAACGGGAAAACGCAAAATACCAACGGGAAAAAGCTTTTTCTCGTCGGGAAAAGCCTGTTTACCAACGGGAAAGTGGAAAATACCAACGGGAAAACGTGAAATACCAACGGGAAAACGGCTTTTTCCCTGTGTATAAGGGTAGCTTTTGGTGGAAATAAGGCGATAAAAGAAGCATCCCGCAAGGAGATAGAAAAACGTTGCAAACTTATAGAAATCAATAAATTATATCATTTCAGCTTGTTGCCCGGTAACTGGCGGCAACGGGCGCAGACGTTTGTTTTTTATGCCCGTACAAACCCGCACAGTTATGCATAACCCGGAAATGTTTCCAGGTTTAAAACGGCTTTTAACTTATGAAATTTGTTACGTTGATTAAAGATTACTCTAAACTGAGTGAATCTAACCTCGACCTGAAAGGCGGAAAAATTATTGCTGCGTTAACCGGCAACCCCGATTTCCCGGTTACAATGCCTACGCTCTCGGACTTTATGCAGGTTAAAAACACGTATTCCACCAACCTGGTTGCGGCGGCAAACGGTGATCGTGCGGCCATCGTCATGAAAACCAGGATAAAGACAGTCTATTGGGCACTATGCGCTTGCTGGCCATCAACATTGAAGGACTGGCGCAGGGCAACCAGGCCAAAATGGTGTCGTCTGGCTTTGAGGTGGCCGCTAATGGCGACAGCGTACCTGCAATGGGGCCGCCAACCAATTTTAAAGTAAGCGACGGGTTGAATGCCGGAGAAATTAAAACTTCGGTTAAAGGGGTAGACCGCGCAATGATGTACAGTCAGGAATATGCTTTGGCATTGCCCGATGCCGATACCAGTTGGACAACCTGGGTAAGCAGCAGCGTAACCTATGTATTTACGGAGTTGCCCAGCGGAACGCGTGTTTATGCACGCGTAGGTGCCATTGGCCGTAAGGAGCAACTGGTTTATTCGGATATTTTATCGCGCATTGTACAGTGATTGTTTTGTTTTTAGTTGATAAAAGAAGCATTGGAGTGGTTTATCCGGTGCTTCTTTTATAATAGATTTTTGATCGGGCTTTCGCCCTCTTCTATTTCTTTTTGCTTGATCAAAAAGAAACAAAAAATCAAGACAAACCCGATCCCTCCGGGCGTTTTGTCAGGCCTTCCCGCACCTGGGCACAGACCGTTCTGGTGGCTACCGTTCTGGTGATGACCTTTCCGGCAGCCCTGCAAGTTTGTTCTCACCGAAAAAAATAGTTGATAAAAGAAGTATTGTTTAGCAACGATTGCCATTTGCAAGAGCCGTTTGCAAGATCACCACCCAGGCGGGCTGGGCCGAACAAACGCCCGGAGGCGATCGTTTGTTCTTGATCTTTTGCTTCTTTTCCATCAAGGGAAAAGAAGTTAACAGCAGCAACCCCAGGTTTGCTAAACAACCATATTTCTTTTAAAAGTTAATCTTTACAATCAAAAAAACAGTTACATAAAAAAGGCGATCCTTAAATCGCCCTTTTTGTTTTGTTACTTTAATGAAGATTTCTCCCTACGGTCGATTTCTATGATTTACGCAACTGATTTAATATAATTTTTTTCATAGGGTCTGTTTTGGTTAACACAGGCAAAGATGCGAAGGATGAGTTTATTTCTAACGGCATTGATCACGCTCATTT
>JAABUM010000853.1_pt1 | contig 49561 bp, 53 predicted proteins | sample 5559161 | NCBI WGS metagenome assembly JAABUM01 (sample SAMN10711868, study PRJNA513369) | rock metagenome | isolation source: Antarctica rocks | place: Antarctica: Victoria Land, Siegfried Peak nord
TTCCAGAGCACTTTGATCCTCCTCGGTCAGTGCATAGACGAACTTAGGACGGGCTTTCATGCGGGTATTCTACCCGCACAAGGTTACGCACCCTCAATACCTGATTACATTTGCACGATTACTTAGATCAATTGTCAACTATTGATTTACATCACGGCGAATCTAGCCATGATCCGGCGTGGTCTCAGATTGAGGTATACGGGGTCAGGCTGAACGATGCCTTGCGTGCCGCTTGGCAGGAGTATGGCGTAAATGAGTTTCGCGAAACACCGGAAGGGTTCGTTTGTTCGCGTCCGCCTGGAGAGTGAGCCGCCTCTGTTGGTTTGGCAGCCGATGCCGACCACTCCTATACTGATGGGTCATGGCGTAAAAAAGCCCCCGCCGAATACCGGCGGGGGCTTTTTTGTTTCGCAGCGAAGCGAAACTACATGGTGGTCTTCTTCATGGCGCCGCTCTTCATGGCGCCGCCCTTCATCATGCCGCCCTTTATGGCGCCGCTCTTCATGCCTTTGTGCATCATGCCGCCTTTCATGGCGCCCTTGTGCATCATGGTGCCATGGGTCATCTTTTTGCCCATCATGGGCTTCTTGGCCATGGGCTTCATGGTCGAGGTCTGAGCGAACGCGGGAACGACGAGGGTGGCGATGGCCGCGACGGCGATGATCTTGCTGACTAACTTCATAGGATGAAGCCTCCTGGGATAGATTTCATGACTGATAGCGTTTCTGCACGGCCAAAAGTTCCGCTGCGAAAAAATAAGTTTGAGAGATTTTCGGCGCGGGGGAACCTAACAGGGAGTTTGCGTGTCGGAGAAGAAGACAAGCGTTTGAGGAGGAGTGAACCATGAGTTTTTGGCGTAAACCCGCCCCCGTTCTGGCGGCGTCCGCGCTGGCCGTCCTGGTGCTGGCGGGCTGCAACGAGCACACGGACAAGCTGCGCGACATCGCGAGCAACCCGTCGGGGTTCGCGAACAAAGACGTCACCGTGGCGGGCGAAGTGACGAAGGTCTATGAGCTGCCGCTGGGCATCGCGGACATCGCGGCGTACCGGGTGAACGACGGCACGGGGCAGGCTTGGGTCATCAGCCGGGCGGGGGCGCCGCGTGAGGGAGACAAAGTAGGCCTGAAGGGAACCGTGCGACCCGAAGGCCGGATCGGCAGCGAGGTATTGACCAACATCATCGAGGAAAAGCAGCGCAAGGTACAGTAGGCGCGAAAACGGAAACGGCCCGGCGAGTCTTGAAAAAGACAGCGCCGGGCCGTTTTTGTGTCACACTAAGAATGCCGTGGGATGAAAATGCCGTGGGATTGAAATCCTACGCTGTGGGGCGAAGCGCCCAGTCTCACCCCAATAAAACCTCCCCCTGCGGGGAGACAGAAGGGACTTGCCTCTCCTCGTCCTTGTCCGCGCAGGCGGACAGTAGGCGTCCACGCCCCACAGCGTAGGATTTCAATCCCACGGCTTTCTCATGGCTCATGGCACTACCCGCCTGCGTAACCTCGGTGAATTAGTTATCGCTTGGCACCGGGGTTAATGCCGGGCGTCATGGGCGCCTTCATCATGCCTTTGGGCATCATGGGCGCCTTCATCATGGGCGCCTTGCGATTGTAGCCCTGGACGTGGATGGTCTGGCCGGTTTTGGTGGTCTTGGTATAGCCCTTGACATGGGCGGTCTTGGGCACAGGCGTCTTCATCGCGCGGTCGTAGCCTTTGACATGGACCAGCTTGCCGGTCTTGGTCGTCTTGGTGTAACCCTTGACATGCGTCCCGGCGGGTGCCTGGGCGAGCGCGGCGGTGGCGGCGAACACGGCGGCGAGGCCGAGCGCGGAAACGAGGCGGGCGAATGTTTTCATGGAGTGTCCCTTTCGGTGGGCAGGGCGGCGAACGGTGATACAGACCGGGAGCGTACAGGCACACGAAAAAGTTCCACAAAATTATTTTTCGCGGGCGCGGCGCTTCTCACGCCACCAACGACACAGAGACTATGACAATGGGCGATTGGGAAGATGACGAGCGGCTGGCGGCGCGTTGCCAGGCCGACGGGGACGCGCAGGCGCTGGAGATTTTGTTTCGCCGCCACATCGAGGCGACTTATGCGTTCGCCCGGCGTTTTTTGGCGTCGCGCGAGGACGCCGAGGAAGCCGCGTCCGAAGCATGGCTGCGCGCAGGACGCGCGCTCCGGGCGGGGAGCTACCGGGGCGAAAGCCGCTTCAAGACCTGGTTGCTGGGCATTGCCCGCCTGGTTTGCCTGGAGCGTCTGCGCCAGCCGCGTCTCCCCACCCTCTCACTGTCGGGGCTGACGGAAACCGGCCGAGGCGACTGGGTGCTGTTCTCACCCGCCCCGGACCTCGTTTCGGATTTGGACGAAGCCCTGGCCGCGCTCTCCGACGACCACCGGCTGGTGCTGACCCTGTGCGACTTGCAGGGGCTGACCGCCGCCGAAGCCGCTCACATCTTGGGCCGGACCCCGGCGGCCACAAAGTCCTTGCACGGTCGCGCCCGCCGCACCCTCCGGGACGCACTTGAGGCAGTGAGGAAAGAGAACACATGAGCGAGAACGAGCGGGACGAGTTGATTGACCTGTATGTGGACAACGCCCTGCCCGACGCGCTGCGGGCGCGGGCGGAGGAGTATTTAGACCAACACCCGGAGGAAGCGGCGAAAGTTGCTGCGCTGCGGGCGACGGTCGCACGCCTTCAGGCGACTCCCAATGAGCGTCCCGATGCCTGGTTCGTCGAGCGCGCCCTGAATCGGCTGCTGCGCGAGCACCAGGAGGCGCAGACGCCCCTGCCCGCTCGCCCGGCCCGAGCGCGATGAGGGCCGCGTTTCTCGCGCTGGGGCTGCTGGCCCTCGGCCTCAGCGGCTGCCGGTCTCAGACCCCGCCCCCACCTCCCCGGTTCGTCTCGCCGCTCTTCGACCCGGCCCTGACGGGGCGCCTGGAAAGTGCCGAGCGGGACCGCTGGCAGAAGCCCGATGCCGTGGTCGCGGCGCTGGAGCTGCGCCGAGGCGAGACCGTGGCCGACGTGGGGGCCGGCTCGGGTTATCTGGAACGCCGCCTGAGCCGGGCCGTGGGGCCGCGGGGGCGGGTCTACGCAGAAGAAATCCAGCCCGCGTTTCTGTCCCCGTTGCGCCGCCGAGCCGCCCTGCTGCCCAACGTGCGAGTCGTCCTCGGCACGGCCTCGAACCCCCGCCTGCCAGCCGGGAGCGTGGACTGTTTCGTGCTACTGACCGTGTATCACGAAGTCCAGCAGCCGACGGCGTTCCTGCGGACGCTCCACCGGTTCGCTCGGCCCGGCGCGCGTCTGGCGATCATTGACTTTGACGATACCCGGAACGGGACGCTGCCCGCCCCGGTCAATCACTGGGTCGCCGAGTCGGACGTTCTGGCCGAAGCCAAGGCGGCCGGGTGGACGCTGTCCGAGCGGCACCAGTTCCTGTCCAGCCAATTTTATCTGGTCTTCCGGCAGGCGCAACCAACGTAAGCTAAATCCCCCGGATTGAACTTCGGGTCTTCGATAAAGCGATTGCCCACCTGAGTGGACATCCAAGACCTGCGAAGCGGCTGTCCGCGCAGGCGGACACTCGCACTTCCAAAGACCCGGATTTCAATCCGGGACGACTTGATCACAAGGAGACAACACCACATGGCAACGAAAACGATCACCCCCGGACTGCTCCGGGCCACCTCCCCGCGCAAGGAGCTGTTCGAGGGCATTCAAACAGTCGGCAAGGCCGTCGCCACCCGCTCGTCCCTGCCCATCCTCACCCACATCCGCATCGCCGCCAAAGACGGCAAGGTTTCGATGATGGCGACCGACCTGGAGATGTGGATGGAGCACACCCTGCCCGGCGTCGGCATCACCGAGGACGGCGCGGCGACCGCGCCCGCCCGCAACTTCACCGAGCTTTTGGCCGCCATGCCCGACGCCGACGTGTCGGTGACGGTGGAGGACGAGACCAACACGCTGCACCTGCGCTGCCTCAAGGCTAACTACAAGCTGCTGGGCCTCTCCGCCGACGAGTTCCCGCTGCTGCCGCAGGTCAAGGAGGACTCGCGCTTCGTCATGGACCGCGAGACCCTGCGGGACGCCATCAAGCAGACGATCTTCGCCACATCTACGGACGAGACCCGCGCCATCCTGACCGGCGTCCTGGTCGTCTTCCAGGGCGACAGCCTGCGCCTGGTCGCCACCGACACGCACCGGCTGGCCGTCCGCGATTGCCCCGTCAAGGAAGGGTCGGGCAGCGCCAGCGCCATCGTCCCCTCCCGCGCCATGAACGAGCTTCTTCGCATCATCGGCAACGAGGAAGGCGAGGTGGTCGTCACCCTGTCCGGCAACCAGATCCAGTTCCAGATCGAGAACGGCAAGGGGGACGAAAAGGCCGACGGCAGCAAAACCACCCTGATCTCGCGCCTGATTGACGGCCAGTTCCCCAACTACGAGCGCGTCATCCCCGCCCAGGCCACCAAGACCCTGACCGTCGAGCGCGCCCCGCTGGCCGCCGCCGTCAAGCGCGCCTCCATCGTCGCCCGCGACTCGGCCAGCCGCGTCGTCCTGCGGACTACCGAGGACGGCGACAAGCTGACCATCACCGCCGAAAGCGGCAGTGTCGGCAACGCCTACGAAGAAGTCGAAGTCGCCCGCGAAGGCGATGACAGCCCCGTCGAGATCGCCTTCAACGCCAAGTACCTCGCCGACGTGCTGGGCGTCCTGGACACCGAAGGCCTGCATATCGAGCTGACCGAGCCGCTGCGCCCCGGCGTCATTCGTCCCACCGACACCGCCGACTATCTGTGCGTACTGATGCCGATGCAGGTGGTTTAGCTTTTGATCCGGGCACAGGGGCGCAGGAGGTTGCGCCCCCTTTAATCTTTGCGGTTGTTCTTGGCCGGACGCTCACTGACGTTCTACGCGAAGTCACGGCGAGAATTCGTGATATGTCTTCCTGGTCAACGACGGCAGCATCGGGCGTCAAGCCGTCGCCTGGTAGCGTCAGTTGCGTTGCGGAACATGGCGCGATCTGGTAAGATATTCTGAAAATGCCGCAACAAGCGGCAACTTTTTTAGATATAGTGGAGAACACCTGATGTCACCTGAAACTACCTTGACGGTCGCTCAATTTTTCGATCAGATCAGCGATATCGTTGAGATGAATATGGTCAAGCAAATGGGCCGAATGGAAAAGATACTTGATGAGGTCAAGATGTATCCCGAGAACCGTGGCGCGGTTGTTCCTGCCACCTCCATTCACGAGAACTGGCTCTGGTTTTTGCAGGAAAAAATTCTTATTGATGCACAGGACGGTTTCATGGTTGCGGAAGCTTTAGGAGCTATAAGTGTTATTCCCCGCATTTTCTTTCCGTCTCTACTTTACATTAAGCTGGTAGCACTTTTTGATGAAGCCGTGGACTATTTCATCACTATCCAAAATCTACCTATCTCTCAACAACAAAATAGAGGTTTGGATGGCCGACTATCGTTTCTATCACAAAGAGGCTATTTGCAATACAACAAGCAGACGGGTGATCCACTTTATGACATAAAGCAAAAACGGAATGACCTTGCTCACAAACCAACAGACTCGGCGGCCTGGAGGACACAGCAAGCAAGCTTGCCTGATCTTGAGCAAGCTATTGATGTCATAGAAACCGTTTTACAAAACCTTGGCTTAGTTGGGCAGCGTCCACATTATGAGGGTTACTCAGAAAGCGGGGGAGAGGCTGCTACCCCCAGCAAGGCCGATGTATACATGACTCGCAGGTATAGCATGGGTGTAAAAGAAAATGGCAAGAAAATTGTTGAGATAACTCATGCCTGGGATTATTACCCAGTCGATGTAGGCATCAGGGAAATGCTCAATGCGGTCTTGGCACAGGCCGTTACGGAAGCTATAAATCAGGCCACTATTCTCATACAAGGGAAAACTTTAGAGTAACTATGAAAACCTTGCATCACCGTCAGCGAATAAGTGCTTGTTCCAGTGCATCTTCCCCGCTTAGATATTTAAAAAGAAGTTAATAGATGCGAAATTCGAAGTATGTTAGACTATTTTCAGCCGGACGCCAAGCAAAATTGAGAGTAAGAACGCGCGGAACGACAATCCCGATGTCTAACGTACTTCGGCCCAGCCACTTATCCCTTGATTTTACATACTTTGCGGTTAGATTAGCCAGAAACAAAGTGCATAGAGAACTATGCCTCAGCCTTTTATATCTGATTCAGAAGCATACGCGATGTACGGTACAATATACGCACCATGCGTAATAGCAGTTTACTAAATGCATTGTTCCCGCGAACTCGGCAAAACATTTTAGCGGTATTGCTTCTGTCACCGGAGCGGCGCTGGTATCTGAGCGACCTGGCGCAGCACCTCAACGTCCCACCGTCCAGCCTTCAGCGCGAATTGGCCTCACTGGCGGAGGCGGGCGTTTTGTGCCGCGAGGCGGACGGCAACCGGGTGTATTATCAGGCGAACCGTGCCTTTCCCCTGCTGCCGGAACTGCAAAGCATCTTCGCCAAGACGGTCGGACTAGCCGACAAAGTGAAGAAGGTGCTGGAGCCGTTCTGGGAAGGCATAGACTTGGCCTTTATCTACGGCTCGGTCGCACGGGGGGAGCGGACGGCGCACAGCGATGTGGACGTTCTCCTGGTCGGCAGCGTCGGCATGGCAGACCTCGCGCTGCCGCTCCGCGAACTTGAAGGAGCGCTCCAGATACCCGTCAATGTCACCCACTTCACGCAGACCGAGTTCCGGGACAAGGCGGCGCGGAACAACCACTTCCTGCGGACAGTCCTGCGGGGTCAAAAGATCTTCCTGAAAGGGTCGGAACATGAGCTGGCACACACTGCTGACGGGCCAACGGATCAGGACACACTCCACGAGCAAGCAGGAGTTGGACGATCTGCGGGACGTGATCGCTCGTGATCTGGCGGATGCCGCCATTGCCGGGTTGTCGGCGGACCGGCGCTTCGCCACGGCTTACAACGCGGCCTTGCAAACGGCGACGATAGCAGTGGCCTGTGCCGGCTATCGCACTTCGGGTATGGGCCATCATCAGACGACTTTTGAGGCCGCCGAGTTGGCGCTTGGGACAGGCAGCGCGCCGCTCACTGCTTATTTTGATGCCTGCCGGCGTAAGCGCAACACGGTGGACTATGACCGCGCCCATGTCGCGACGGAGACGGAGGCCACGGAGATACTAAAGCGGGCGAACGACTTCCTGACGCTGACGGAAAACTGGATCGCGCAGAACTACCCGCCGTTCAAGAAGACAGGACCCTCACAGTAGGGGAACCTGCATATCGAGCTGACCGAGCCGCTGCGCCCCGGCGTCATTCGTCCCACCGACACCGCCGACTATCTGTGCGTACTGATGCCGATGCAGGTGGTCTGATAAGTATGGCGCGCGCCGCCTCCCTCCCCGAGTGGACCGTCTCCGCCCCAGGATTCGTCAAAGAGCCCCGGGGCGAAGACGACGTCCGCGCCTCCCTTTTGACAGATCACCCGGTCGACGATCGGCGCCAGCGCGTTGCGCTTCTCCGACCCCGGCAGGTGCAGGTCGGAGAGAACGGCCAGCGCCGCCTTCAGCATCCCCGCCATGACCTCCCCCTCGTCCGCCTTGCCCGCCTTCGGACGGCGCGAGGGACCGGATAGCGCCCCCCACTGCCCGTTCAGATCCTTGCGCCGCGCCGCGATGTCCGCGAACATGGGCGCATAGGCGTCCGGGGACGCACCCGCCCGTATGCCGACTAGCTGGGCTGTCACAGCCGACTGCTCCTCCCCCTTCAGTTGCAAAAGCCCGGCGTCCATCTCCCGCAGGCGGCGGCGCACCTCGTCCGGCGTAAGGCCCGCGTCGCGCCACCAGCCCCTCCCGGTGGACGGCCAGGGCCTCGGCCACGGACTCGGGGCAGGCCAGGACCTTCTCCAGCGCGGCCAGCGCCGCCCGCTCCGTCTCGTGGATGGGGTACAGGCCGCCCGTGCAGGGCCGCTCGGGGCCCAGGACGCGCGAACGGCGCTGGGCCCCGCACAGGTAAGTAGTTGTTCTGAATTAGGTTAGACTGTTTTCGACACTCTTCTTGAACGGCGAGAACGCGATCTTCAAGGAGTTGCCGGCGGCTCTCAGCGCCGTCCAGACCGCCAAGCGCAGCGTGTCCAGGGTCGCGTAATCTTCGGGCCGCAGCCATTCATACTTCAGTTTGCGCCACCGCACCTCCGCGATGTTTAGGAACCGCCCACGTCAACTGCGTAAGTCCTACTATATCATAATCTTCATTATGGAAAACAGCCTATCCCTCAATCCAAGGGGCGGGCTGCCTTTTGGGAAAACTGGCGACTGCCATTTAACTGACAATCGGTTCAGCAATGGCCTCGGGAATGCCATTCCGTGACTGAATCAACATGCTTTCAGCGACTGCCTGCGAATCCTCATTCGCGTCAATATCTACGACCTTTCCCCACCGCATCCGAATGATATGAACGCCGTGGTTCTGGTAGGGAGAGCCATCGTTGTTTGTCGCGGTTGCTTCCCAGCGCATGATTATTACTGTGTTGTGGGGCCATCCCTTTACCCACACGTCTTTGACAGAAAGATGCAGTGTTGGCGACACGCGCCCGAGCCGCTCGAACCAGCGCCGGAGTGCTTCACGGTCATGCCGCACTCCTCCCATCGCGTGAGCGCCGCCGAAGCGATGGCGGATATTTGGGGCGCATTCGGCAAGAAGTGCCTCAAAATCCTTGTCGTTCACCCGTTCAAAGTTTCTCCGAGCGATTTTCTTGACAATGAAGTGGTACATGGTTTGCCTCCAAGAAAATTGATTGTACCATAAACGTCATTATGGGAAATATCTAGAAATATCGGCCAAGCATTGACTAAGCAGAAACCGCCGATGTGGACATGGCCACCGGCTTTGACTTGAAACCGTCAGTATTCGCATCTTGCAAAACCGCCCCCGGCCAGCAGCTTGATGAGGCTGACCCGGACAATCTCATCCCAAATCGGCCCGCGCCGCACCTCGCGGTAGCCGAGATTGAGGTTCATTTCGATGACGTGGGTGTTGCGTTCTTCGGTGTGCGTGTAGAGCGAATGGACTCTATGGCGGAGCGACTCCGTTTCTGCCTGCCGTTTGAGGGCGGAGGCCAACCCCCGGCGGCGGAACGCGGGGGCGTCCCAGAGCTGAAAGATTTCGCAGAAGGCCCCATCGGGAGGGAAGAGGCGTTCGTCAAGCTGCGGGAAGATGTTCCATCCCTCAAAGGTGTCCCGCAGTCGGTTACGGTAACGCCACAGGATGATGCCAATCAAGCGGCCTGTCTCAGTGTCTTCGTAGACCCAAGCCGCTTTGTCGCTGTCTGAAATGAAGGCGGCGATTTCAGAGTAAGACCATATAGCCGGACGTTCCCTACAGTTATCGCACTTCACCTGACTTGCTAATATTTTTCGCCCCCTAGAACTGCTTTAATCTATTAGTGTGCAGGGCACCCATTTTATTAGTATGGCAAACGTTTGTTTGGCCTCAGCCAGCTTCTTTTACTTGCTACCGGCGCAGATACTCCAGCATAACGGCCACGCGCGCCGGAGCCAGGCCGGGTTTAGGGCGCAGCCGGTCACGGAATATGCCTCAAAGTGTTAAAGATCGTAAGGAGACTTCTTTATGAACATTATACTTCGACAGGAAAACTCAACTGATTACCCAGCAGTTGCTGAAATGATAAAATCATCATACAAAGACGTGGGTTATAGCAATCACCGAGAGCAGTTCATGGTGGAGCGGCTAAGAAACTCAGAAGCATTCATCCCCCAACTGTCGCTTGTGGCGGAAGCTGACCATGAAATCGTTGGACATATCATGCTGACGAGAATTTTTATTCATAATCAGAAACAGTCCATTGTATCGCTTTCTTTAGCACCCCTTTCAGTCGCGCCGGAGTTTCAGGGAAAAGGAGTTGGCAGCAAGTTAGTTGCCGAAGCCCATCGGCTTGCAAAAGAGCTTGGGTATCAGTCCGTTGTCGTTCTGGGCCACCCAAAATATTATCCCAAATTTGGGTACGAGCCGATGAAAAAGTACGGCATAGAATTGCCTTTTGATATTCGTGAAGAGAACCGCATGATTATTTCTCTCACCGAAAACGGATTGTCTGACGTGACCGGAAAAGTGGAATACCCACCAGAATTCCTTGAATAAGCGGCTCCATTCAACGTCCCAAAGTAGGCCATAGCATTGTCCCACGACTTTATTATGGGAAATATTTTCAAGCCACCGGCAACTAGTTTTCGGGTTCTCGCAGCCGATCCCGCCGCCAAGCCCCTTGACTTGAAACCGTCAGTATTCACATCTTGCAAAACCGCCCCCTGCCAAGCGGTTTTACTTGCGTGACCGATCCGGAGCGGGTTCAGGGTGCCTTATTGGACAGGCCCAGGTCGTCGAGGTAGAAGACGGTCTTGGCCGTCGCGTTGCTGATGAACCCGATCCAGGTCAGGGTGGTGAAGTCCGGGCTGCCGTCGGGCAGATTGCCCATCCAGCGCGGTGTTTGGCCGGGCACGGCGACCATCAGCCCCCATCCCCCAGGCATTCCCCAGGGTCCGATTGCCCCCTTGCCAAGAGTCGCGCTGACGCGGTAGTGGACCCAGACTCCAGTAGGGATTGGCATCACGGGCCTGTTCCCCAACAGCAATTGCCCCCCCTTGATGGCAAACTTCGGTCCCGTCTTGTACGGCCCCGCGCTCCAGTCGCGCCACTCGTGGATCACGTCCACGCCCGGCTCGGCGCGCAGGGCGAAGTCCAGCGTCGTCACGCCCTGGGTGTGGTTGATGGGGAAAACCAGGTGCGGGTCATAAGAGTTCGCCAGGCCCGGCGCGTCCGTGAACTTCAGGCTGTGGCCGCCCGATGCTGCCGTCTCGGCGGTGACGCGGATCGAGGCGCCTGCCCCTTCGCCGTTGGTCTGGGCATCAGGGCAGGCCGCGCCGACGGGGACATCCTCGAAATCTTGGTGGAAAGCCAGCGGCGGGGCGGGCGGCGGGTCCGGCGCGCGGACCAACGGGGTGTAAGCGTAGTCGCGGGCCAAGTGTACCCATTGGGCGTCGCCGTAGACGCCCGCCTGGGCGGGGTCGAAGGGCCGGAACCCGATCCGCGCGAGGGGTGAGTCGGGACGGAGGGCGGCGGGGCGGAAGGCGAAGTTTCGCTTGGACGCGGCGACAAAGCCGGGATCGGCGACCAGGGAGCCGGCGTCTTTGCCGCCCGCCTGCCACTGCGCCAGCGTCTGGCCCTCGAACGTCACGGGCGCTCCCGACGTGTCCCAGTACAGGTTGTGGTCGAGCGCGACATTCTTCTGCCACGACCCGGCCAGCAGCGGCCCGCCGTTCCAGACGACGATGTTGCGGCGGAACGTGAAGGCCAATCGGTCCTCGACGCGCGAGCGCTGGAGCTGGCCGCCGAGGCTGAACGCGAGGATGTTGTGCTGGATCAGGTTGCGCTCGCCGTAGTGCTGGTGGTACATGCCGGTCTGGACATTGTAGACGAGGTTGTTCTCTAAAACGATGTTGCTGCTGCCCTCGTCGTTGTAAAGCCCCCAGCCGCCCGGCCCGGTCCGGTTGTACGAATAGACGTCGTGGATGACGTTGCCCTGGACGGTCGTGCCGTCCGAGATGCCCAGCGTGTAGACGCCGCCCATGTCGCTCAGGACGCCCTGCCCGATGTGGTGGATGTGGTTGAAGTCAATCTTGTTGGTTCGGGCCAGGCTCGGCCCATAGCCCCACGTCCAGCCGACCGAGACACCTGTGTAGTAGGTGTCGCTGATGTCGTTGTGCGTGACCCGGTTGTCCCCGCTCTGCCCGATCCAGACGCCGATGGCGCCGGGGAAGAGCCGCCCGTCGCCCCGGAGGATGTCGTCGTCCACGACAGTGTGACCCGTCCGCTCCGGGCCGAGCGGCCTGATCTCGGTCTCGCCGATCCGCACCCCGCCCGCGCCCAGGTCGTGCAAATAGGAGTGGGTGACGCGGCAGGCATCGCACCCGCGCCGGAACCAGACAGCGTACAGGCCCGTGTGGGCGATCTCGCAGCCTTCCAGGAAAATGCGCTGGGCATCGTCCGCCTGAACGACGGCGGGGATGCTGACGGCAGCCTGGCCGTCGCCCTGCCCACCGGGCGGCAACGTGTAGCCGCTGTAGGCAAAGGTCAGGCCGCGAAACGTGACGTCGGTGACTTTGCGCGCCGCCGTCCCCTCGATCCGCACGAACTGCTCGCCGACCGGCGCCGTCACTACGGCAGTTCGCGGGTCCTCGCCGGGGAGGGGCTTGTAGAAGAGCGTGCCGTCGCGGCTCAGGAACCACTCGCCGGGGTGGTCGAGCGCGGCCCGATAGTTCTCCAGTTGATAACGCTGCGACGGCGTCCACTCCATAAATGGGAAGACGGAGGGGCCGGTCGTGACCACCGTATTCGTCTTCGGGTCCACGGCGGCGATCCGCAGGCGGGACACCTCCCAGGAGTGGTAGGCGATCAGGGTGACGTCGCGCAGCTCCGCCGCCGAGAGACCGAGCAGGGGCCGGATGTCTTCGGGCCGGGCGACAAACGCCCGGTGGGACAGGTCTGCGCGCTGTCCGGTCAACGGGTCAATGCCGTAAGCCACCTTGCCCCGCGTGTAAAGGTAGGACCCATCCGGGGTGCGCGCCCGCGTCGCCCGCCGCCCGTTGACCCAGAGCTGCTCGAAGTGCCACTTACCTGCCGCGACGTCGAGGAGGCGCGCGGTCCAGAGGCCGCCCGCACTGCGCTGGAACCCTGTCACTCTGCGCCCCCCGCTGAAGACCGGGCGGGCGTTGGGCGCGGCCTCATAAACGACCGGCGCATCGGGCGTCCCGCCGTCGTCCGGCGTCAGGACCAGAGGGCTGGGAAGGGTGTAAGCGCCGCCTGCAATGACGACATGGACGGGGGCGCGCCCGCCGCCCCCCGCCCGCAGGAGCCGCAGGGCGTCCCGCGCCCCAATGAGTGAAGCCAGCGGCCCGTCGGACCGGGCTGCGTTGGAGTGGGCCAACCTGCCTGACCAATGATCGCTGCCGCCCGGCGCGACATAAAGCGTCTCAGCGTGAGCGCTGGCGGTGATCAGGGCAAGGAGCAGCACGAGCAGGAGGCGGCTGCGCCGGGGGGTGGAACGAGACATGACGGAGACTCCTGGGAGACGGGCCGTGAGTGGGCGCTCACCCAGGGCTGAACCCCTGGGCAATCAGCCCACGGGGGCGTTGACATCGTCTGCGGATGCGCGCCGGATATGGCCCAGCCGGGGCAGCATCCGGTCCCAATGGCGGGTGTCCCACCGGCCCGAATGCCAGTGCGGGGAATGGTGTTCCCAGGTTCGGGCGACCCGGCGCGGCAGGACGGCGGCGCGCTTGGCGAGGGTCTTCTCGAATGGCGTAAACACCAAGAGCAGCAGCGCGGCCAGTGCCAGGGTGCGGCGTCGGCCCGCCCGCCCCGCCCGCATGGACAGCGGCGCAGGCCGGACGTCCGCCGCAAGGTGGGCCTTCAAGATCGCCCCGGCGGTCGCCGCCAGCCCCAGCCCGCGCCGGGAAACAAGGTAGCGGGCTTCCCAGTCCGTCGCGAACTTGGATTTGAATATGTGCAGGCCCTGGAAGTTGTAGACCCGGTTCAGGCGGGTGAACAGGAACCGGCGGATGTGAGAGGTGGCAACCGCCTCGGCGGCGTCGTCCGCCCCGGCCAGCGGCGACAGCCCCAGGCTCACCAGGTCCGCGCCCTCTTCCCCGAAGCGCTGGGCGGCGGAAATGATGAGAAAATCCATGACGCCGTGCAGGGCATCGGGGCGGCGGCGCATGAGGTCGAGCGCCCAGCCGCGCATGTTCTCCTGTCCATAAACCGGGACGAACGTAGTAAACGCCAGCATCCGACCGCCCGCTGCGTCGCGGGCGACGAAGAACCGGCTTGCGCGGAACAGATCGCTTTCCGGCGCGAAGCCCCCCATCGCGAAACTGCCTTCTTTGGCTCGGTGTGCCCGCCGCCAGCCTTCCGAGATCGCCGCCATTTCGGCGACAGCTTCGGCGCTTGGCGGTGCGTCCGGGCCGTAGACTTCCAGCGCAACGCCAGCCTTCTCGATGCGCCGCAGGTCGTTACGCAGGTTCTTGAACCGCTTGCCGGCCAGCGAAAAGTCGGCCAGGCCGATCTGGGCGTCCTCGCCGACTTTGACCGGATGCAGCCCCGCCGCGCGGTAGGCGTCCAAATGCGCGGTCGTCACCTGGTAAAACGCGGGCCGCCACTCCTGCCGGCGGCACAGGTCCAGAAAAGCGGCCACGGCCTGGGGCGCGGCCTGGGGATCGCCCAGCGGGTCGCCCAGGGCAAGCGCGTGGCGGCCCACGACGCGGTAGGCGACGCCCCACTCCCGCCCGTCCGACTCGCCGAACAGATACCGCTTGTCGGGCAGCAGGGCGAAGAAGAGCAGCGGCGCCCCGCCCCACCGCTCCAGCAGGCGGCGGGCGCGGGTTCGCGGGGCATCCGCCCCTTTCCAGGGCGTCCGGGGTTGGTCTTTGTGGAGTAAATTAATCATCGTTGATGTCTTTAGTATATCACATATTGAAGCAGACGGCAAAAGGCTCTAAACCCTAATGCAGAAGCCACAAGAAAACTGGCCGCCAAGTTGTGAGCCGAGATCATCTTGTGAGCCGAGATCATCCCGAAGAAAGGTTTTAAAGATAACTTTTAAAACCGGCTTTTTTGCTGGTTTTGGCATTTTTTGTGCAGGGGGGATGAAGGAGACCTCAATTCTGTCTGCCGTTCTTAGGCGCGGCTTCTGTGATGCTGACAGAAACGGTTGAGATATTCGTATCCTGTATTTCCCTTAGGCTGAATTTAGCCGTGCCGAAAGCGGGCGAATAAATCGGCTATCATGCAAGGGGAAAAGAACAACATGAGCACCGGACAGAGAGAAGCAGCGCGGGCGAAAACGCCGCTGCCGTCGTGGGAAGCGCAGCCCGGCGGCTGTCCCCCCTGCTGGGAGCGGTTGGAGCGGCTGGAATGGACGGCGGGCCTGGCGTTCGTCAGCCACGGCGCCCGCATCGGCCTCCGGGTCAGCGATGCATCTGTTTTGAATCGGCTCCCCGGCCTGCTGCCGCCGGGATGGCAGCCGGCGGCTTCGCCTGTGGTGGACAATCTTTACTCCTTAAAGATCGCCGCGGCAAGTCCCCGTTCGGATGTCCGCCGCTACCACATGCTTTATCAAGGGATCGAGCGGCTGGCGCGCACCCACGATCTGGAAGAAGCGCTGGCGGCGCTGCAATCGGACTTGCACACCCAGGTCGCGGCGTGGGCGCGGGAGCGGTTATTCGTCCACGCCGGCGTCGTCGGGTGGGGTGGAAAAGTCGTGGTCATTCCGGGGCGCACCTTCAGCGGCAAAAGCAGCCTGGTGGCGGCCCTGGTAAGGGCCGGGGCGACCTATTTCTCCGACGAATACGCGGTGTTCGACGCGGACGGGTGCGTCCACTCCTACGCCAAGCCCTTGTCGCTCCGGGACGAGGAAGGCAGCCCGCAGGGGACCTACCCCATCGAGGCATTGGGGGGGCAGGCCGCGACGGAGCCGCTGCCGGTCGGGATGATCGTCTCAACCCAATATCAAGAGGGCGCCCGCTGGCGGCCCCGGCTCCTCTCTCCGGGCCGCGCCATGCTGACTCTTCTGGACAACACCGTGCAGGTCCGCAAACAGCCGCAGACGGCGATGCAGACGCTTCAGAAAGCGGCCCTGGGCGCCGAAGCATTCGGGAGCAAGCGGGGCGAGGCGGACCAAGTCGCCGCCTGGCTAAAGGCTTTCCGTTTTGTCTGAGGAACTGAGGTTATGCCCGGCGTTCGCCACGGGTTGAAACCCGTGACAAGCGCTATTCGCAGCCAATCGCGTCCCAGAAACTCGAGGCAGACCAAAGGACATTGTAAAAGGATCACCATGAACAACCACGATTACAGCAGGCATTTCGGCAATTCGGCACGCATCACCGTCGCCCTCTGCGCCCTCGCGGCTCTGGGCGGGCGGGCGGCACAGGCAGGCGCCACCGCCGTCACATCGCCGTTGCCCAATTCTGTCCAGACGGACCAGTATCCTACAGGGGACGCCTCTTCTGTTGTTCCCGCCTCGTTCACCGTGGCGGCGGGCAGCAACAACCTGACCTTCACAGCCACGAACCCCGTGTCCGGCTCAGGCTTCCAAAGCCGCCAGGTGGACCAGACGGCTGCACCGCAGTTCAGCGACCCTCAGTTCGGCGGAACGGCGGGGGACGTGATCGAGGACACCACCTTCGACACCAACAGTGACGCCGGGAACATGGCGACGGGTCCTCTGCGGATTGACTTCCAGCAGGGCGTCACCGGGTTTGGGCTGCTCGCGCAGGACTACAACCAGGACACGGAGACGTTCACGCTCGACGTCTTTAACGGGGCCAATCAGATTGGAACTTTCACATTCGGCCCGGCAGATAACACCGCTAATCCCGGTCAGGCCCTCTTTGTCGGCGCCCAAACGAACGACGGCGATGTGATCACCAGCGCCACCCTCAGCAGCTTGTCGGCAGCCGTCGGTCAGCAGCCCAACAACGGCGACAACGACTTCTTCTTCGGGCGCGCACAAGTGCAGAATGCGCCCGTCCCGGAGGCTTCCACCGCGATGAGCTTCGGCACGGGTATACTCTTTCTCGCCGGCCTGGTTCTAGGGGCGCACAGGCGCAAAGTCAACGGTGCGCCGAGAACTGCCCCGCAGACGGCTGGTTAGCCGCCCGGCCAAAGCCCAAATCGGAGTGCTGAAAGGAACGAGAAATGGCGCCGCAAGCACGACACGAACGGCTGGTCGTCCAGGAACTGGGTGACGAGACCGTGATTTACGATGAACAGCGCAACCATGTCCATCGGCTGAACCGAACGGCCGCTTTGGTCTGGCGGTGCTGTGACGGCTGGCGGACGGCTGGCGATCTCGCCCTCGCCGTGCAGAACGAGCTGGGTTCGCCCGTGACCGAGGAGATGGTCTGGCTGGCGCTGGATCGTCTGGAAAAGGAACACCTGCTGCAAGAGCGCCTCGTGCGGCCCGAAGCCGTGGGACAGATCACCCGGCGGCAGATGCTCCGCAAAGCGGCCCTGGTCGGCGGCGCGACTCTCCTGCTGCCGGTGGTTCAGAGCATGGCCGCGCCGACGCCTGCCATGGCGATGTCCATCGGGTGCGCCCGGCGCGGGCAGATCGCCGCCGCGACCCGCCCCTGCTGTGCCGGCCTGGTGCGGGGGGCAGGTAACCGCTGCACCTCCGGGCGCGGCGGGATCTGAAGGTAAGGGCCTTTTCCTGCCTTTCCGGCATCGCAGAGTCGGCGGTCTGTCGGCTTTCCCCCATCCCCAGGGCGAAGGCCGGCAGGCCGCTTTGCGTTCGCAGGTCAGCAATTTGATCCAAGAATCCGAGCAAGAATTTGATCAAGAATCTGACTTCCCGCTTGCCCGGCGAATGGCTGAGAGGGCTGCGCGGGAAGAAGTCGCGGCGCTTGTGCAGTTCGCCTTCTTCCACCCCCACCTAGCCTCACTGCTGCGCGCCTGCACCGAGGCGCGGCTTGATCTGCTCGTGCTCAAGGGCGCGGCTCTGGCCGAAACGGTCTACCCGCGCCCCAGCCTGCGTCGGTTCGGGGATCTGGACGTGCTGGTGCGCCGGGCCGACGCCGCACGCGCCCGGACGCTTTGGGAGTCGCTGGGCTACCTTGTTGATCCCCTGCAATGGGAGGACCTAGCCCACGGCCGCGACGGGCAGGCTAACTTCTTCCTCCACACCGAGCGCGGCGCGGTTGTCGTCGAGATGCACATCGGGCTGATCAACAACGACCTCTTTTTCGGGCAGGTCCGCGTGGATGACCAGGGGCTGTGGGAACGCGCTCTGTCGGGGCGTCTGGCCGGTGTCGAGGCATGGACCCTGGGGCCGGAGGACCAGATCCTACACCTCTGCCTGCATCTGGCCGGCCACTACCTGGCCGCGCCGCAATCCCTGCGCGACATTGCCCAGGTCATCTCCGTCCGCACCGTTGACTGGTCGCTTCTCGTCCGTCTCGCCCGAGAGGCGGAGGCGGCCACCGCTTGTTTCGCCGCCCTGTTCGCGGCGGCTCGGCTGATAGGGGCGCCGGTGCCGCCTTCGGCCCTCGACGCGCTCGCGCCCCGCGCCTCGCGTCGGCGACTGGAACAGATCGCCGAGATGCGCGCCGCAGACAGTATCGAGGACCTCACCGCATCCCATACCGAGCGTCTGCGCTTCCCGCTGCTCTGGCACTTGCTCGGCAGCCCCCAGGCACGAGGCCGCGCCCTGTGGCATATCGTTTTCCCGTCGCGGCAGTGGCTTGTCGCCCATTACTATTTCGACCGGTTTGATCCGCCGGATGCTCCGCGCCGGGCGCGCTGGACTCCTGGCCGCTCTCGCCTGACGGTTGGGAACGCCGCGCACTACGCGCTGACGTTTCTGTCACTTTACGGCGTTCATTGGGCGTCGCTGCTGCGCCGTGGCGCGGCAGCATTGCGAAGGTAACCCACGCCGGAGGCGCCATGTGTCAAAGGACGCCGCGCGAACTTTCAGCCTGGGGAAACTGTTTGACTGGGGAAACTGTTTGACTGAGTAGCAGAGTAGGCGAGACAGAGTCGTGGGAGGAGAAAACCGATGAGCGAGACGAAGATAGTCAAGACGGAGCAGGAGTGGCGGCAGCAGTTGACGCCGGAGCAGTACCATGTGCTGCGCGAGAAGGGGACGGAGCGACCATTCACAGGCAAGTATGTGGACACGAAGGACGGCGGGACCTATGTCTGCGCGGCCTGCGGACAGGAGCTGTTCGAGGCGGACACGAAGTTCGACTCGCACTGCGGCTGGCCGAGCTTCTACGACGCCAAGCCGGGGACGGTGGACATACACGAGGACCGCTCTTTCGGGATGCGGCGCATCGAGGTGACGTGCGCCCGATGCGGGAGCCATCTGGGCCACGTCTTCGACGACGGCCCGCGCCCGACGGGGCAGCGCTACTGCATCAACTCCGTGAGCGTGGAACTGAAAACCCCTTAGCCCGCAATCAAGGGCAAGGGACTGAAAAGCAGGTATCCTCAGCCTGAGAATTGGGCTTGACAATGCTGACAGATAGGGTACAATAACCATAACACCCCCCCGGCGCGTTCGCCCGCCGGGTAGCACAGCCACCCCGCAAGGGGTGGCTGTCGCCTTGTCCGGCCTTGAAGTCCCGCTCAACCGAGGAAGCCGTGGGAGGCCGCCCAAGCCTCGGCGGTCTGGGTGAAGAGCTTCGCCACCGGGCTGGCCGTCTCCCAGGAGCGCACGCCCAGCCCCACGCGGAAGGGCATGGCGGGGGACAGGGGCAGGGCCAGCAGGCCGTCCAGGTCGTCGGGGAGCGTCGTGCGCGGCATCAGGGTCAACCCCAGGCCGTCACGGACCATCAGGAAGATCGTGCGCGGGTCGCTCACGGTGTACTTGAACCAGAGCCGGGCGTCGCCCTGGCCGATCTCCCGCAGGAACTCCGACACCAGCTTGAAGCCGGAGCGGGGCACGATCAGCGGCTCACCGACCAGCGCCTCCGCGTCCACCCGCGCCGCATGACAGAACCGGTGGCCCACCGGGAAGACCACGCAGACCTCGTCCTCGACCAGCAGCCGACTCTCCGCGTCCGGGGCCGGGTGGCGCACGATCCCCACATCCACCACGCTCCCGGCTACCCACTCCTCGACTTCCTGCCCTGTTCCCTCGAACAAGACCAGGTCTATCTCCGGGTACTGGCGCTGGAAGTCGTCCAGGATGCCCACGAGCAGGCGGGCGGCCAGCGGGTAGGCGGCCCCGAACCGCATCCGCCCCACCGGCACCCCGCGCGCCGCAGCGGCGACCTGCCGGATCGCCTCCAGCGAGGCCAGCGCCTCGCGGGTGTGCGTCAGCACCTCCCGCCCGGCTCCCGTCAGCGAGACGCCCCGGCGGCCCCGCTCCACGAGCATCACCCCAAGCTCCTGCTCCAGCTTGGCAAGGCCATGACTGACCGCCGACTGGGTCAGCCCCACCCGGTCAGCGGCCTCGGAGAAGTTCGCCGTCTCGACGAGCGCGACGAGGAGTTCGAGATGGCTTAGGTTCATGGAAACACCTTTTTAAGCAACCCAGGGCTAAAGCACCTGGGCTTCTCGCCGCGATTGCTGTGAATGTTATTCATACTGTTATGCCCAGAATGATTTGACTTCATACTTCCCGCCTGCCATAATCCTATCTGTCAACGTCCCTGCAAAAAGGAGCACCGAACATGAACGATCTCCACCAGAGCACACACGGCGCCAACCCCCGCCGCGCCTTCCTCTCCCGCCTCGCGGTCGCCGGACTGGGCGCCGCCGCGCTGGGGCTGGCGGCCTCCGCCCATGCCTCCACCATGCCGCACCAGCCCGAAGCCGACACGGGGCACGACTACCCCATGGCCGCGCCGCACGCCATGACCGAGAAGCAGTTTCGCATGGGGGTCATCGGGCCGGCCACGCTCTCGCACCTCGTCAGCGAGATGGCCGTGGACCGAGCCACCAACCCCGCCGCCAAGGAGTTCGCCAACTTCGAGCTGCGGGAGGCCATCGGCGTCCTCGCCGTCCTCAAGAGCCTGGGGACACCCACGCCGCCGATGGACGCCAAGGCGAAGGCCACCCTCGCCAAGATCCAGTCGTCGCAGGGCGCGGCTTTCGACAAGGCCTACATCACGGCCCAGCTCGCCAACCATGAGTTCCTGCGCGACCTCGCGGCGACCTACCTGAAGAACTCGGCGGGCCACACGAGCATGGCGGAGATGCACGGGCGGAACCTGGCGACCCTGGCGCTGGGCACGTTCAAAGAGCACGTCGTCCACTGCAAGACCATTTCCGCCGAACTTCAGGCGTAACCTGCGCTTGCCTCAGCCCGCCCGGCAGTACAGCCACCCCTCGTGGGGTGGCTGTAGTCTTAGAGGCCCTGGCCTTGACCTGGGCCTCTCGCCCGACTTCAGGGGGCGCTCACCGCAGACGTCACCGCTTCGGACTCGGAATGCGCTCGGAAATCCCCACGTCAATGTACTGGCCGCCTTCGGTCTGGTGGCAGTGGACGGCGAGTTCGTTGTCGGCGTTGGAAACCAGCCTCTGCCGCGCTGCCTGGCTCAACGGGCGGTACTCGTAGGAGGAGATGAAGCCGCGCGACGAGTAGGCCGGGACGCCGTTGATGTAGACATCAATGTCCTCGTCGTGGTAGTCCCGGAGGACGAGGCGGGCGATCTGCTGCGGGGTCAGTGGGCCGGGGTTGAACGTGCGGCGCAGCCAGATGTCGCCGGGGGTGTCCGTCCAGGGCGTCCCGATGAGGCCGTGGCCGGGTGCATCGTCCCCGAAGCCGCCGGGTCCCTGCTTCCACGCCGCGTCGTCGAAGGACGGCTTGAACCAGTCCGACGCGGGGGCCGTGGTCGTGTACTTCCAGGTCTGGCTGGCCTTTTCCGAGGTCGGGATGATCTCCCGATAGGTCGGGACCGGGTACTGGAAGCGATTGGCGAGGGCGATGGCCGCCGGGTCGCATTTGAGAGTGCGGTCGTAGGTCATCAGGCCGTTCAGCTCGGTCTCGACATCGGTGATCTGCGTGTAGACCGCCGCGCTCATGCCCTTCTGATCGCGGAAGGTCTTGAGCCGGCCCGCGAACTCGCCGTAGAGTTCTTCGAGGTCGGCCCCCGTCTTGACGTTCGTATAGCCGCCGCCGGTGGGCCGCCAGGTGTGGCCGGGGACGACCAGGCCGATGCCGCCATACTCGCCGCAGGCCAGGGCCTGCGTGGCGCTGGGGGCCGGGCAGTTCGGCGGCGGGTAGGAATGGACATCCAGGACGTCGCCCGCATCGGCATAGCCGCCGCCGCTGGCTTGGTTGACCAGCCGCGAGGGGTCGAGCGTCTTCACCAGGCTCACTAGGCGCGGCGTGTCGAACTGCCCCTGGCCTTCGTTGAAAATGTCCCACATGATGATCGAGGGGCTGTTCCAGTGGGTCGTGACCATGTCCCGCAGCTCGGCCTCATACTCCGGCTTGTCCACGGGCGGCGGCGTCACCTCGCCGGGAAGGTAGGAATTGGCCGAGGGCATGTCCTGCCAGACCAGCAGGCCGAGCTTGTCGGTCCAGTAGTACCACCGGGCCGGCTCGACCTTGATGTGCTTGCGGACCATGTTGAAGCCATACGTCTTCATGGCCTGGATGTCCGCCTTCAGAGCCGCCTCGGTGGGCTGCGTGTAGAGGCCGTCGGGCCAGAACCCTTGATCCAGGGGGCCGATCTCGAAGAGGAACTTGTTGTTCAGGAACATCTTCTTGACGCCGTGGTCTATGCCGATCGAGATCTTCCGCATGCCGAAGTAGCTGTGGACCTGGTCGGAAACGGTCCGCCCCTGGACCAGCTTGACAGTGAGGTCATAGAGGAACGGGCGGTCCGGGGACCAAAGCTTCGGGTTTGCGACCGGCATAGAAAGCGCCGTGCCGGGCATGCCCGTAACCGTCTTCACGACGGACCCGGCCGCCTTCACCGTGACGACCACCTGGGTGTCGGGCGTGGGGGCGGTCGCAACGACCGTGACCTTCACCCGGCGGGCGTCTATGTCGGGGACGATCTTCAGGTCCTGGACGCAGGTGCGAGAGACGGGTTCAAGCCAGACGGTCTGCCAGATGCCCGTGGTCGGCGTATACATGATGCCGCCGGGGTGCGTGGTCTGCTTGCCGCGCGGCTCTCCGGCGAGGTCGGTCGGGTCGAAGACCCGGACGATCAGCTCCTGCGGGCCGCTTCCCGTCAAATAGGGAGTGACGTCGTAGGAAAACGGCAGGTAGCCGCCCCGGTGGACACCGACGCTCTTGCCGTTGATGTAGACCTCCGACTCGAAATCCACCGCGCCGAAGTTCAGCCGGACCTGTTTGCCTTGCCAGGCGGGCGGCACGACGAAGCGGCGGCGATACCACAGCCGGTCGTGATGCTCCATGACGCCCGATAGGGCGGATTCGACGGGGTACGGCACCAGAATCGCGCTCGAAAGCGTCCGGCCTGTCGGCACGGCCTCGCCCTCCACGCCGGGCTGGTACTGCCAGATGCCGTTGAGGTTGAGCCAGTCGGCGCGGGCCATCTGGGGCCGGGGATAGTCCGGCAGGGGATGCCGAGGGTCTACCTGGCTGGCCCAGGGGGTCATCAGCGGCGCCTGCTTCGGCGCCCAGGCCCGCGCCGCCCCATGCGCGAGCAGCGCCAGCGCGCCGGCCACGATGAGGGAACGTGAGAGTTTCGTCGGGAACATAACTGAGAGTGTCCTTTGCTTGGAATAACCTAACGGATGACTTTTGGCATTATTCGTCGTCCTTGCTGCCTTGTCCTTCTCCGATGGGCGACTGAAGTCGCGGCAACAAGTTCACGAAACCTGCCTCCGCAGGTTAAAAGTCAGAGATTCAGCCCGCGCAGGCGGGCTTTGTGCTCTCGTTGCTGCGGTTTCAACCGCCCGTGGAGAGACGAATGGCACAGGCGGGGTGGGTTCCTATCGGCCCAGGCGGGCGGCGAGGACGCAGACGGTGAGGCAGAGGGCGGCGGACAGGGCAGCGAAGACGGCGGCGGTGTGGGTGTCGCCGGACAGCACGGCGTCGTAGATGGCGAGGGGCATGGTCTGGGTCTGGCCGGGGGTGTCGCCGGCCACCATCAGGGTCGCGCCGAAGTCGCCCAGGGCGCGGGCGAAGGCCAGCGTCGTGCCGGCGACCAGGCCGGGGCGGGCCAGCGGCAGCAGGATGAAGCGCCCCGTCTGCCAAAACCCGGCCCCATCGGTGCGGGCGGCGGCGAGGACGTCCGGGTCCACCGAACCCAGCGCGACGCGGGCCTGGGTCACGAACAGGGGCAGCGAGGCGACGCAGGCGGCGACGACGGCCCCCTGCCAGGTGAAGACGAGGGGGTGATGAATGCGGTCCAGCCACGCCCCCAGCGCGCCGCGCCGTCCCAGCCCGACCAGCAGGGCGTAGCCGAGCACGGTCGGCGGCAGGACGAGGGGCAGCAGGGCGACCCCTTCCAGCAGGCTGCGGCCGGGGAAGCGCCCCCGCCCCAGCAGATACGCCAGGGGCAGGCCGAGCAGGACACTGAAGACGGTGGCCCAGCCGGCGACTCGGAGCGACAGCCAGAGCGGCGACCAGTCCACAGGCTACGTTCCGGCAGGCGCGGGCAGGAGCGCGCCGTCGGTCAGGAAGATCGCCCGGACCGCGTGGACCCACCGGGCGGGGTTCTTGTCGGCGGGAACCAGGAGCTGGACCGGGCCGCCGTCCCCCGTCAGCGGCTCGCCGTCCTCATCCAGCGCGACCCAGACGACCCGGCCCCCGAAGTCCGGCGACAGCTCCCCCAGTGTGAAGTCCGCCGTGTAGCCGTCCTGCCCACGCACGGCCACGACGAACTGGAGCAGGTGATGCTTGATCTGCGGGTTGACGCGCGGCCCGGCAGCCTGGAGCAGAGTCCAGAGCGGGACGGCATGGGCGGTGTGGCGCCTGCCCTTCAGCACGTAAGTGACGACGGTTATATCATGGGGCAACTCGCGCCGGAGGCGGGCGGCGTCCCATACGCCCGGCTTGATGACCGCGCCGCCAATATGGAAGGTAGTTTGGAACGAGGCCGGGGGAGCCGCCCGCAGGCGGCTCCCCGGCAAGGCCATGACGAGGCACAGCAGGGCAATTTTGCAGAGTGATTTCATGGCGATTCAGGGGGTCGTATCGGCGTGGTACATGGCAGTGGTGAGCTGCGAGAATGGGTGGAACTTGACGGAGCCGTCGTAAGCCAGACCCATGAAGCCGCCGTTATGGCGGCTTGGGTAGTGTGTGTGCGCCGTGTCGGCGGCAAACGGGAACTCGGTGCGCGTCGGGGTGGTGGGATTGGCGGCCTGCATCGCATTGCCTGCCGTCGTCGTGTCGGCGCAGCCGGGGGTTTTGGCATGGTCCCAGACGAAAAAGACGCCGGGGTTGACGACCTGGCCGTCCGGCTTGCCCATCGGCCCATAATAGACGTAGCTCATCGCGTACCCGACCTGACCCTGTGGGTAAGTAGGACATTTAAAGATAGCAAGGCTCTTGACGAAGGGCTGGAGGAAACCCGTCGTGGGGCCGGAGTAGGCAATGGCGGCCGGGTCCGGCGGCTTCGCCGCAAATTTGTTGTCGAAGGGCGCCCACCAGGTCTCGTTCGGGCCGGTCTTGGTCGTCGGGCTGACATTGATGCAGGCACTGTCGCCGGCTTTGTCCGGGCATAGGCGATAGCGGCAGTTGACCTCATCATAGTCGCCGCGATACATCGCCAGGGCCAGCCCGATCTGTCTGAGGTTACTCGTGCATGAGGCCCGGCGGGCGTTCTCGCGGACCTTCTGGAAGACGGGGAACAGGATCGCCGCGAGAATCGCGATAATGGCGATGACGACGAGCAGCTCGATCAGCGTAAACGCGCGTTTTTTCAATCATCTGCCTTTCTTGCCCGGCAGTTCGTAGCCATACCGCCTCCAAATTTTGGCGGCGTCTTTGCCGGTCAAGAAGTCAATGAATTGCAGCCCCTGGGTCGTCTGCGTGGTCGTCCGCACCAGCCCCAGGCTCTGCGTGATAGGATCGTGCAGAGTATCCGGGACAATGATGTAAGGGTCCGTCTTGTCCTCGATGACCAGGGAGAGCGCGGTCAGGCAGACATCGGCGTTGCGGCTCTGGGCGAACTGCAAGGCCTGGCCGATGTTCTCGGCCTGGACGACGCGCGGCGCAACGCGCGGGCCGATGCCGGCCCGCGCGAACGCCTGCTGGGCGGCCAGCCCATACGGGGCGGTCTTCGGGTTGGCGATGGCGATCTTGGCATAGGCAGGGTCGGCGAGGTCTTGCAGGCGCTGCGGGTGGTGCGAGGCTTGGGCGCTCGACCACAGGACGAGACGGCCGATGGCGTAGAGGTGGACGGTGCCCGCCACGATCACCCGCTCGGACGCCAGTTTTTGCACCGTGGCCGTATCGGCGGCGACGAAGACGTCAATCGGCGCCCCGTTCTCGATCTGCGTGGCGAGCGCTTTGGTCGCGCCGAAGGTCGGCGTCACCGCAACGCCTGTTTTCTTTGCAAAGGCGGGCAGCAGCGCCTCGGTGAACACCTTTTGCAGATTGGCGGCGGCGGCCACCCGCAGCGGGTCGGCGTGGGCAGACGCTGTGAGCGCGGCCAGCAGGAGCAAGAAAGCGAATCGGAACTTAACGCGCAAGAAGCACCTCCGTAGATTTGATCAAAGCCGTTGCCTCGACGCCGGGTTTGAGGCCGAGACGCTGGGCCGAGGAGCGCGTGATGACGGACACCACTTCCTGCCCGTTCCCCAGGTCCAGCGTCACCTCGCACAGAACGCCGTCGCCCGAAATCTCCCGGACGATCCCGTGCAGGGCGTTCCGCGCGCTGATCTGCATCGGCCCCGCTTCCGAGGAACCTAACCCCCCGTCCCCCTTCCCTGTCAAGGAAGGGGGGGCAGAGGTAACGCCCAGCGCGGCGCGGATGGCGGCGACGGCGGCCTCGTCGTACAAACGCCACCCGCGCCAGTCCCGCTCCGGGACGGGGATGCGCCCGCTTTTCTCCCAGACGGCCAGCGTTTTGGGCGTGATCTGGAGCATCTGCGCGACCTGCGCGCGGCTCAGTTTGACGGGCATGGGTGTGATAGGCAAGATAGGTAAGTTGTACCCAATGAAGTCACCCTGAGTCAAGTGCCCTGCCCCTTGCCGCTCGAATCTGAACGACGCCTGTTCGTTCGTGCGATTCGGGGGCGATAATCGGGTGCTGGTCGTGCTGAACCTGTCGGGGGCGGCGCGGACGGTGACGCTCCGGGGTAACGCCCTACCGGGGCGATATTCTGAGGTCTTCACGGGCGACGGGGCGCAGTTCGGGGAAGGCGCGCAGATGCACCGGGAGCCGTGGGCTTACCGGGTGTATGAAACAACCCAGCCATCAGAGAACCCGGCCATGAACGATCAGGCTAGATAACAGACAAAGCCCCTCCGGGGCTGAGGATCGGCCTGCGACGGTTCTTCCCCAGCCCCGGAGGGGCTTTGTGCTCTTCTTAGCCCGGTCATTCATGGCCGGGGCTATCCTAGTGCTTGAACGTCCACAGGCGGTTGGCGAAGAAGCTCCAGAAGACGATGGCGCAAGTGGCGATGAGCTGCGCCCCGAGGACGGCGACCCGCTCGATCTTGTCCGGCGGCCAGGCGGTTTGGAGGGCGCGCAGTTCGTGTTCCAGCGGCACAGAGATCAGAAGGATGAAGAGCCAGTCCAGGCCCAGGCTGACTAGGTTCACCAGCACGAACTGCGTGAACTGCTTGTGGACCGCTTTGGTCGGGGCTTCCCGGAACGTCCACCGCTTGTTCCAATAGTAGCCGTTCACGACCGAAACCAGAAACGCCACCGTCGCGTCAATGTATCGGTCATACCACTGACCGTGGACCAGCCTCAGCATCAGGTACAGCAAGACCAGATTGATGACTGTGTTGCTGGTGCCGACAATGGCGAACTTGACGAGCTGGCGGACACCGCGCCGCTGGGTGAGGTGTTTCAGCGAGGTGCCTTTCGTCGTCTCATCCTGGGGGACGATCATAGGGCGGAAGCCGTTTCCTTGGGGGCGGAGCTGCTGACCGGGAGGTCTGTCGGCGCTTTGTCAGTTGGGGCTTTGGCGGCGGGCTGTGCGGAGGCGCGACCGATGCTGTGGTACTCGAAGCCCAGCCGGCGCAGGCGCTCCGGGTCGTATAGGTTGCGGCCGTCCAGGATCAGCGGGCGGGCCATCAGACTGCTCAGGCGCTCGAAGTTCAGGTTCTTGAACTCGTTCCACTCGGTCACGATGACCAGCGCATCGGCTCCCGTGGCGACCTCGTAGGCGTTCGCGCCATAAGTGATGTGCGGGAAGACGGACTTGGTGTTCTCCATGGCGATGGGATCATACGCCTTGACGGTCGCACCGGAAGCGAGCAGGTCGGCGATGACGTCCAGCGACTTGGCCTCGCGCATGTCGTCAGTATTTGCCTTGAAGGCAAGCCCCAGGATGCCGACGGTCTTGCCTTTGAGGGACTCGCCGCCCAAAGCGTCGTGAATCTTGGCGATGAAGCGCTTGGGCTGCTGCTCGTTGGTCTCGATGGTGGCGGCCAGCAGGGGGAAATCGCAGCCGAAGGTCTGGGCGGTGTGGAGCAGCGAGCGGGTGTCCTTGGGAAAGCACGAGCCGCCGTAGCCGAGGCCCGCGTTCAAAAAGGCCTGGCCGATGCGCGCGTCCAGCCCCATGCCCTTGACGACCTGGGTGACGTCCGCGCCGGTCGCCTCACAGATGTTGGCGATGGCGTTGGCGAACGAGATCTTGGTGGCGAGGAAAGCGTTCGAGGCGTACTTGATCATCTCGGCGCTGGCGACATCGGTGACGATCATCGGGCGCTCCAGCGGGGCGTACAATTCCAGGAGGCGCATGGCGACGATCTTGGACGGGGCGCCGATGACGATGCGGTCAGGCTCCAGCGTGTCGGTAATGGCCGAGCCTTCGCGCAGGAATTCGGGATTGGAAACGACGTCGAAGTCCACGGCCCGGCGTTTGTTCGTTTCGATGACCTCGCGGACGAAGTCGCCGGTCCCGACGGGCACGGTGCTCTTGTTGACGATGACCTTGTAGCGGTTCAGGGCGCGCGCGACGCCCTTGGCAGCGTTCTCGACGTAGGACAGGTCGGTCGAGCCGTCCTCCTTGGGGGGCGTACCGACGGCGATGAAGACGATCTCGGCCTTCTGCACGGCGGTGTCCAGGTCCGTGGTGAACTGGAGCCGGCCATCGGCGACATTGCGCCCGACCATCTCCTCCAGGCCCGGCTCGTAGATGGGCATGATGCCCTGATTCAAGCCGTCGATCTTGGCCGCGATTTTGTCCACGCAGACGACGTCGTTGCCCATATCTGAGAAGACGACGCCTGTGACCAGCCCAACGTACCCTGTCCCGATAACACAAATGTTCATGGTGAAAAACTACTCCTTTAGCGGGGGCTTGTCGCTGCGACGTTCCCCTTTGTTTGATACCATTGCAAAGTTCGTGCCAACCCGTCGCCGAGGCTGACGGAAGGCGTAAATTGCAGCAGCCCTGCCGCCGCTGCGATGTCGGCGCGTGAGTGCTTGATGTCGGCAGGGCGCGCCGCCCGGCGCTCCGTCTCGACTTTGCGCGCCAAGATTTTTTCCAGCGTCTGGAGGACCTGCTTGAGTGACGCGCTTTGGCCGCTGCCGATGTTGACCACGCGGCCCCCCACCCCGCGCGTCGCGGCCACCGCGCGCAGGTTGGCTTCCACGATGTCGTCCACGAAGATGAAGTCGCGCGACTGTTCGCCGTCGCCGTAAAGGACCGGCGCCTCGCCCCGCGCGATGGCCGTCAGGAACCTGGGGATGACGGAAGCATAGGCGCCTTCGGGGTCTTGACCCGGCCCGTAGACGTTGAAGTAGCGCAGCGAGACGGTTTGCAGCCCGTACAGCCGGAAGAAGTTGCGGCAGAAGTATTCGCCGGCCAGCTTCGAGGAAGCATAAGGCGAGAGCGGGTCGGCCAGCGACGCCTCGTGCTTGGATGCGCCGGGCGTGTCGCCGTAGACGGCGCAGGAGGAGGCGAAAACAAAGCGTTTGACGGTGCCTGCTGCGCGCGCGGCTTCCAGCAGGTTGATCGTGCCGCCGATGTTGACGGCGGCGCAGCCCGCCGCGTCGTCCAGCGAACGCTGGACGGACGCCTCGCCGGCGTGGTGCAGCACATAGTCTGCGCCTTCCAAGATGCGGCGGCACATGTCGGGGTCACGGATGTCGCCCTGGGTGATCTGGACATGCGGCACGGAGGCCAGTGCGGCGGTCCGGTCCTGGGAAGCCGCGCCCGTCAGGCTGTCCAGCACCCGCACCTCATGCCCGGCCTGCCCGATATGGGCCGCCAGGTGTGATCCGATAAACCCCGCCCCGCCCGTCACGACATAGATGCTCAAATCCGACGCTCCCTCCCACGCGACGGTCTATTATACCATGCCCGCCCCGACGCCGCCACCGCGCGACGGCATCCCACGATAACTGTTGTCGGAATTCTGCTATAATATCTTTAACAAGGTGTTTATTATGGCGACTACGGCGAAAGACAGAGACGAAAAGAAGCGCAACCCCACCATGCTCAACCGCAAAGCGCGGCACGAGTATGCGTTGGAAGAAACCTATGTGGCGGGGATCGCGCTGACCGGGACGGAGATCAAGTCGGTCCGGCTGGGTCTGGCGAACTTGCAGGATTCATTCTGCCGGGTGCAGAACGGCGAGGTGTGGGTCTACAACCTCTACATTGCCCCCTACGAGCAGGGCAACCGCTACAACGTCGAGCCGCGCCGCCAGCGCAAGCTGCTGCTGCACAAGTGGCAGATCACCAAGATCACCACGCGCGTCAACGAGCGCGGCCTGTCCGTGATCCCGACTAAGATGTTTTTCGAGAACGGCTTCGCCAAACTGGAAATCGGCCTGGGGCGCGGCAAGAAGCTGTGGGACAAGCGCGAGAGCATTGCCGACCGCGACCGGGAGCGCGACCAGCGCCGCGAGGTCTTTGGGCGGGAGTAACCACATGAAACAAGAACTGCGAACAAGAAAATACGCGCCAAATACTTCGATTACAGGCCGAATAGCACGATCCATCCCGAAGCGACCCGGCAGAGCCACCGTGCCCGGCTTCTCTGAGAGCGTTTCAGAGGCACAGGCCGTCCCTGAAATGACGCCGGAAGAATGGGCCGCCGACCAGGAGCGCCGGAAGGTTATCCTGGCTGGCCTCATCGCCAAAGCGCAGGCGCGTGTTCCAGGCCCGGCAAACTCCCCAGCCCGGCAGGCGTACCGCGACTCACCTATTGATAAGATCATTGTTGAAAAGTTCCGTCGGCAGGGCTTTAACCTGTGAGCCAGATTCCGACAAAAGAGCCGGACGGGACATTGACGGATACCGGCCCGCTGTTTGCTCTGGTAGACCCGCAGGGCCAGCCCGCGCAGTTCACGCGCTGCACCGCCCTCTTTTCCGTTCTCGCTACGCCTCTGGTGACGACATGGCCCTGCCTTGCAGAAGTGATGCATTTGACCGGGCGTGAAGACGGCTGGGGAATGCAGCAATTCATCGCGGAATATATCATCACCGATATGCTGAGGCTGCATACACCAACCAGGCCCGAGACGACGCGCATCTTACAGCTCATGGAACAGTACGCGGACCGGCCCATGGACCTTGCGGATGCGTCACTCGTTGCGCTTGCTGAGGCGGAAGGGTACACACGCATCTTCAGCATTGACGAGGACTTTTACATCTACCGCCTTGCGGATGGGACCGCGCTGGAAGTCTTGCCGGGGCCGATGACGACGAGACGCCGGAGTAGGTAAACCGTTTCTACCTACGACAGCGCCACTGGAGACGCGAAGGTATCAAGATGAAAACCCGGAAGGGCATTCAACAGTATCAATATCTTATCTACGCGCTGCTACTCGCGCCCCAGGCATGGTTCAGCCTGCATGGAAGAATCGTTGTCTATGAGGCCGTCCTGTATTGTGCTGGCCTTGCCGCCAGCCTCTTCCTCACGGTGCTGACATTGAGCGGCTGGGGTGCGAAGACACCGGAAGGGACTGCTGGACAGGAAAAGCATCAGGAGGACGCAAGCCGATGACACTCACTTTGGACCTGCCGCCGGAGGTGGAAGCCGCTCTGGCGGAGGACGCGCGGCGCAAGGGCACGACGCCGGAAGAACTCGCCCTAGACAACCTGCGGCGCTCGTATATCACGCCCCCTGTCGCCGCGGACACGGTGCGCGAAGACCCGACGCTGGCGATCTTTGCACAGTGGGCGGCAGAAGACCCCGTGACGGGGCCGGAAGACGCGGCTGCGCGGCAGCGTGAGGGAGACGAATTGATGGCCGCGCTTCAGGCAAGCCGGATGAACCTGGAGGGGCGCACCGACTTTCGCGGCCTGTTGGATAGCGACGAGGAAGACGAGCCGCAGGCGGAAGCGGCATGAAGGTGACATCCTCCATCGCCATCGTCCTGGACACAACTCCGCTGGGCCTGGTGACGCAGCGGCCAGGGCATATCGGCGGTGATGCGTGTAGGGCATGGTACGCTTCTCTGACCCGGATTGGCTGCCGCTTCTTCGTGCCGGAAATCGCGGATTACGAGTCACGCCGGGAATTTCTGCGTCACAGCAACACGGCGGCCGTGATCCGCCTGGATGTTTTCAACGCCGCCGTCCCAGATCGCTATCTGCCGTTGACGACGCAGGAGGTACGCTTGGCCGCCGATCTCTGGGCGCGGGTGCGGAATCAAGGGAAAACGACCGCACCGCCGGAGGCGCTGGATGGGGATGCGCTGATTGCGGCGCAGGCAAACCTCCTGAACCCCATCATGTTCGGCCTGTCGGCAGTCGTTGTGGCGACGGCGAACGTGGGGCACCTGAGCGCCCTGACCCATGCCGTCTTGTGGAGCGACATCCAGCCGTGACCAAATCCGCGAAAGGGGTTCTTAATGAAGCGCATTGCCATTTTCCTGGGTCTCGCAGTCTTCTGCCTCGCCGCCGCAGGTTACAGGCCAATGCTCGTTGCGGTGGAGCGTCACAGGCGGCACGACTTGATGCTGGCGGATGAAAGGAATGCCAGGCCGCTCGTGCTGAACGCTACGACCACGGCCATTCTTGCCGGCGCGGACCGTGTGGAGACGTTCCGGCTGGCCGACTTCCACGAGGGCGAGGAGTACACGCCCGCCGAGCGAGCGGCCCTTGATGGCGGCCATATGGGGAGCCTGGATGATCACATGATTTTGCGGACGGGAGCGCCGCAGGGTAAGGCGTTTGCCACCGCGCTCCATGCGGCGCTGTCTCAGACGCCATCGCCGATAGGAGCCGATGGGCTAATGACCCTTATACCAAGCTGCTTCGACCCCGGCGTCGGCTTCCGGGTCTGGAGAGGGGCGGCGCATGTGGATCTCTGCGTGTGCTTCTACTGCTCCGGCGTCGAGATCGTCGCTAAGGACGCCAAGCACAAAACCGTTTCACAGCAGACTGTGACATTGGGCCGATCACGTGCCGCGTTCCTGGCCCTCAGCCGACGGGCATTCCCACAAGATGCGGCGCTGGCCGCCGTAAAGGATGAAACTCAATGACCAATCTCCCCATCGGGTTGCAGCTTTATTCGGTGCGCGACGACTGCGCGCGCGATCTGCCCGGCGTTCTCAAAGCAGTGGCCGGCATGGGCTACGCGGGCGTCGAGTTCGCGGGCTACTACGGGCGCACGGCCTCGGAGCTGCGGGCGCTGCTCGACGACAACGGGCTGGTGTGCTGTGGAACACACACAGGGCTGGAGACAGTCTTGGGGGATGCGCTGGAGCAAACGGCGGCGTTTAACCGGACGCTGGGTAACCGTTTTCTCATCGTGCCCGGCCTGCCGCGTGAGCGGACCGGCTCGGAGGCCGCCTGGCGGGAAACGGCGCGGCTCTTCGACGGGGCGGCGGAGCGCGCGGCGGCGCTGGGGATGGCGGTCGGCTACCACAACCACTCCGAGGAGTTTCAGCCGACTGAAGGCGGGGAACTGCCCTGGGACATCTTCTTCGGCCACACGCGGCCCGAAGTCGTCATGCAGGTGGACACCGGCAACATGATGCACGGCGGGGCCGCGCCCGCCCCGTTCCTGGAGCGCTATCCGGGCCGCGCGCTGACGGTACATTTGAAGGAATACTCGGCGACAAACCCGAATGCCCTGATTGGCGAGGGCGACGTGCCGTGGGACGAGATTTTCCGCCTGTGCGAGAGCGTGGGCGGGACGCAGTGGTACATCGTGGAGCAGGAGTCCTACGCCCACCCGCCGCTGGAGTGTGTTGACCGATGCTTGCGGAACCTGCGCGGCATGGGGAAGTAGCAGCGGCAGGTCAAAAGAGAGTCACTCATGCTCCCTCGGACAGATGACGTCATACAATCCGTTCTTGCCGAATTGAAGCGGCACCCCGCGCTCTCGGCTTTGGACGGCATCGCGCCAGCCATTCACGAGTTTAGCCCCAGGGCCATGCATTTCTCGGCTCGCGAGATTTCCACGGGACGGCAGGCCGTCATCAAGGTGGACGTTGACGAGGCTGAGATTTATTGGACGGTGCAACTAACGAGCGCTGCCCCGGACTTGTTTCCGGCCTTGCTGGCCGCCGATCACCTGGTGTCGCCGTCGGGCAGCGGGCGCATCGGCTTCATTGCTTGGGAGAGGCTGCCCCACACGCTGATCGGCCCCAATTGGGAAGGCCGGCAGGTTGATCTGATGCTTGACGCGGCGGCCCGCTTTTATCAAGCCGCCCGCACGGTCGAGCCGCTGCATCTCCCCTGTTGTTCGTGGGACAAGATGCGCCGCGAACTCGAGGAAGGTTGCCGGAAAAATCCTCCGGGCGACTGGCGGCGGGTACTGGCCCATGCGGAACAGGATCAATCTTGGCTTTCGCAAGCCTTCGCGTTTGAGGTCTGCCACGGCGACCTGCACGTCGGCAACGCTCTCACACGAACGGCGCCGCCGAATGGCCCTGCGCTCTTGATTGACTTGAATCCTGTGCTTCAGCCGTGGATCTTCGATGCCGCTTGGGTGGAAGTGTGCCAGTGGAAGGATCTGCTCCGGCGCGGCCCGGAACATACGGTCCAGTATCTTGCCGACCGCCGCCTTGCTTTGGGGCTGGACGTACCCCCGGTGGATGTGCTGGAAAAGGCGGGCCGGATCGCGCTGAGTTGGTTTGCCATCAGAAGTTGGGACCCTGACCACCTGGAGTTCATGCCTGGCTTTGAGAAAGCCACGGAAACTCATGTCACTCGTGGCGCGCTTCTGCATCGGTAAAAGTCGCGCAACGATTGGCGCCCTCTCTTTGGGAGAGGCAGGAAGGTGAGCCGCCGACACAGATGCCGCCTGAAGCGCTGCCGTCAACTTGCCGCACGAATAGTCTAAAAGAACGAGAATTATAATGATTATCGAGCCGGATCATTACGCGGTCCTGGAACTGAAGCCGGGCAGCCCGATGGAGGAAGTCAAGAGCCAGTACCGGCAGCTCGCGAAGCGCTGCCATCCCGACCTGCACGGCAACGATGCGAAGTGTCAGGAGCAGTTCCGGCGTGTCAATGCCGCCTATACGTTCCTCTCGGATGCCCCGCGCAAGGCCGCGTATGATGCCTGCCTCCAGGCGCCCCGGAAGATGGCCGTGCCGTCCGCGCCAGCTCCCAAGCCCCCGCTGCCTGCGGCGTCGCGCGCTTCCACCACGGCCGCAGGCTATCATGTACCCCTGCCGACCGATGCCCGGATGACCCGGCCCGTTTGGCTGGGGGCGACGGCAGGAATTTTTTTGGTCCTGCTGGTAATCGGGCTGTCTTTGGATGGCTCAGGCACTGACCGCCCGTTGAAGGTTGAGGCCGCGTCGCCTGCGGCCCCCAAAAGCGCGTCTGGGAGCGCGCTGGGAGACGGCTTAGAACCGGGCGCCGGCCCGCCGGCTGATCCACTCTCCGCTGACTCACTTTCCGCGCCTTTAGCCGTCCCCGCCGGCGCGTTTCCCTCGCCGACCCGTCACGCCGCCCCCAACTTTTCCTACCCGTTCCGTCCGGGCCATGCCGGCATGATGGGCCGTACGGGCGGTGTGTCTCCCTTCCGCGTGGGCAGCGCTTGGACACCGGCGCGTGCCGAAGAATCAAGCCCCGCGGATGCGCTGAAACAGCGGCTGCTGGCGCGGTATCAGGCCGTGCTGCCGCGCGCCGACCGGCTGATCAAACGGGGCTACGCCGTCCGCGCGGCAAGCGCCGACACGGAGGACGGGTCGCGCCGCATCTTGCGGGACCAACTGGCGGCGGATCTGGCGGACCTGAGTGCGGCCCGCGCCCGCGTCCGGCCCGGCCTCGCCCGGCTTTCCCGGCAGGACACGCCCGAGGAACTGCGGCAAGAGACCGGCCCGGTCCTGGCGGATATGCGGCGCTTGGAAGATGCCCGGCAGCCCGTGCGGGACGACATCAAGGCGCTGGCGGCCGTCCCCGGCGCATTCCGCTTTGGCCGGCCCGCCCCGGCGCGTTCCGCTTCAGTCGTGTCTTCCCCAGCCGTTCCCGCCGATCCCGCGCCGACTGTGGCCCCGGCCCTCCCGGAAGCGCCCAAAGCGCCTGACAAACGGGCCGTAGACCCGGCGGTCAAGCCCAAAGCGCCCGCCTCCTCCGGCCAACAATTCATCACATGGGGCGAATGAACAATGAGCTGGGCCTTGTTCGCCAAAGAGGCCCTGCGCCGGGGTGAGACAGTGCAGGTGAAGCCGCGCGGCCACTCGATGCGGGGCCAAGTCAACGATGGCGACCTCGTGACCCTGGAGCCGGTCCCGCCCGCCTCGGTGTCTGTGGGCGACGTCGTTCTCGTCCGTGTGCATGGCCGCGACTACCTGCATCTGGTGAAGGCCATAGACAGCGGGCGGTTCCAAATCGGCAACAACCGGGGCGGCATCAACGGCTGGGTCGGCCCGAACGGCATCTACGGCAAGGCCACGAAGGTCGAAGCGCCATGAAGGTCGAAGCGCCTGGATGAGTGTAACATTTCAAGAGCTTGTACAGCACGTCTGTCAACGGCCCACTATGTATACGATTGGCGGAACATTTAGGGAAGCTGTGGCTTTTCTTTTTGGCTATCACTCAGCGCATCGGGCCTCTGAGGCTGAGTTAGTTGATATGTCAGCCTTTTCAGCTTGGTTGTCGCAAAAGACCGGGTACGCTCAGAGTGAATTCTGGTGGTCTCAAATGAGTAGAGCTTATCCTGACGATGCAGAGGCATTTCGGCAGCTTCCGATTTTGTTCATTGAGTTTATGGCCGTCAACAATAAGGCCGGAAAAGCCCATAAAAATAGTCACTAAGGAGACACACGCATGGCGAAGACACTGGAACTGCCCGCACTGGGCAACAGCATGGAAGAAGGCACGATTACGCAGTGGTTTAAAGCGGAGGGCGAGGCCGTCGCGAAGGGCGAAGCGCTCTACGAGGTGATGACCGATAAGGTCAACATGGAGGTGGAGTCTCCCGAAGCGGGCGTGCTCCGCAAGATTCTGGCCGCCGTGGACGCGACCGTCCCGGTCAACGACCCCGTGGCGATTCTGGGAACGGCGGATGAGGACATTTCTGCTCTGCTGGGGGAAGCCCCCCCCGCCCCCAATTCTGGGGGAGCCGGAGAAGAGGGCGTAGCGAGCGGCATCCCTACGGGCTTGTCTGATCCTGCTCCCCCAGAATTGGGGGCGGGGGGGGCCTCTGGCGGCCACGTCTTCGCCAGCCCGCGCGCCCAGCGGTACGCGGATGAGTACAAAGTAGACATCGCACAGCTCGCTGGGCGCGGCACGGGCGTGGAGGGGCGGGTCGTCGAGATGGATGTGGCCGCCTTCTATGAGGAGCAGCAGGCGCAAAAGAAGGCCGCAGAGAAGGCCGCGCCGCGCGTCTCGCCCCTCGCCCAGCGCGTCGCGTCGGAGCATGGGGTATTGGTCGAGAGCGTGCAGGGTACGGGGCACGCCGGCAAGGTGACGCAGGAGGACGTCAAGCGCAGCGTCGCCACTCCGCCTGCTGCCCCTTCTCCTACCCCCCCAGCATTGGGGGCAGGGGGGCAAACCGTCGTCACCCTGCGCGGGATGCGTAAAATGGTGGCCGACGCCGTGGCCCGCAGCGCCCAGACCGCGCCGCATGTCACGCTGACCCTGCCCGTAGACATGAGCGAGGCGACCCGGTTCCGTCAGCAAGTCTTGCCCGCCATCGAGAAGACATGGGGCGTCCGCGTCTCGTTCACGGACATCATCGCCAAGGCCGCTGCGCGCGCCCTCCAGGACCACACGTACCTGAACAGCACGCTGGTCAAGGACGAAATCACGCTGCACCAATCCGTGCATCTGGGCATCGCCGTCTCGCTGGGCGCGGACGGCCTGATCGTGCCCGTCGTCAAAGACGCGCAGGCGAAGTCACTAGGCGAGTTCAGTCGCGCACTAAAAGACTTGGCGGCGCGGGCCAAAAGCGGCAGCCTGGCCTCGGATGAGGTGACGGGCGGGACGTTCTCGATCACCAACCTGGGCACGTTCGGCGTCACGCAGTTCAACCCGATCATCAACCCCCCCCAGACTGCCATCCTGGGCGTCTGCGCCATCGCCGACACGGTCGTCGCCGTGAACGGCCAGCCGCAGGTGCGCCCCCTGATGAACCTGTGCCTGTCCTTCGACCACCGCGTCGTGGACGGCGCCCCCGCCGCCGCCTTCCTGGCGCAGCTCAAGGAGACCCTGGAACACCCCTACCTGATGTTTGCGTGAACATACACAAGCATGATTCAATCTCAGTCGAGGAATACAAAAGACTGCCATGATCGATTTAGATAGCCTGCTTTCTTCGGAGAGCGAGGATTACGACTTTGAGGTGAAAGCCGCTCAAGGGGAGGATGGACAAGGGGCAGTCCCCCGCGCCATATGGGAAAGCTACTCCGCGATGGCGAACACCCAGGGCGGCACTATCGTTCTGGGTGTGGATGAACAAGATGATGGCACCTACGCGATTCTGGGGCTAAAAAAGCCTAACAAGGTTAGAAAAGAATTCTGGGACGGCATAAACAACCACCAGACCACCAGTGTCAACCTTTTGAATGATAGTGATGTCACTCTTTTCGAGTATTCAGGCAAAACCTTGATGCGTATCGAGGTTCCCCGAGCTGACCGTGTACAGCGTCCCGTATATGTTGGCCCGAATCCGCTGACGGGGACTTACCGCCGAAACTACGAGGGCGACTACAAATGCGATGAGGAAACAGTTCGCCGGATGCTTGCGGAAGCCATCCAGCCAGAACGGGATTCTGTACTGCTCGAAGACTATGGGCTAGATGATCTGGAAGCCGAGACACTAGCCGCCTACCGTAACGACTTCAAATCTACAAAGCCAAGCCACCCCTGGCTAACTCTGGATGACCGCGAGTTGTTGAGAAATCTAGGTGGCTGGAAGAGGGATCGCGGCACAGGGAAGGAAGGCTTGACGTTGGCGGGCTTACTGATGTTCGGGAAACTCCGTGCCATTCTGGAAGCCATGCCGAACTATGTTGTGGATTACCAAGAACGGGAGAAGCCACCCACGGACCGTCGCTGGCTTGATCGTGTAACGACGGACGGCTCTTGGTCAGGAAACCTGTATGACTTTTACCGCCGTGTATACCCCAAGTTGACCGCCGAGCTGAAAGTGCCATTCCGTATGGACAGCCCCGGCAAGCGAGTGGATGAAGACAACGTACATGAAGCATTGCGGGAGGCACTGATCAATGCGCTCATCCACGCCGACTTCAGCGGGCGCATTCCGATCTTAATCATTAAGCGCCCGGACGTGTTTGGCTTCCGTAATCCTGGTGAACTACGTCTTCCTCTGAGCGTCGTCCTGGCGGGAGGCACCAGTGACTGCCGCAATCGAAGTCTCCAAAAGATGTTTCAAATGGTTGGTGCCGCAGAGCAGGCGGGATCGGGTTTCCCGAAAATACGCCGCGCCTGGGGTGAGCAACACTGGCGGCCTCCCCTTTTGGCGGAAGGAGTCGATCCCGAACACACCATCCTGTGCTTGACGACGGTAAGTTTGCTCACCCAAGAGGTTCTGGATGAACTGGATCGGCGCTTTGGGGCGAAGTTCCGGGTCCTCGGTGAGACGGAGCGGCTGGCATTAGCAACTGCCTACATTGAGGGCAAGGTAACCACTGAGCGTTTAAAGACAATCACCAGAACCCAATCACGAGACTTGACTGTTATGTTCCGTAAACTTGTGGATGGAGATTTTCTCGAACCAGAAGGAATCGGACGTGGCACTTGTTATTACTTGTCGGGTAGTCCAACATCAAGCAATGATGTTATCGAAGATGGACCGACAGAGGCCACACTCAGCTTTGAACAAATGCCGAACATTGTAACAGATGCCTCCGTACATTTGGACCCCACCTCCGTACATATGGTAGGCGCCTCCGAACATTTGGAAACGCCAGAGGCTATTGCGAAACATGTTCGAGATGCTGGCAAAGTAGCGCAGACAGTAATGATTACTGCTATTCTGCGTCTTTGCCGCGATGAGTTTATGACTCTGAAAAAGATGGCCCAGCTTTTAGGAAGATCACCAGAGACGCTACGGGTTCATTACCTAAACAAGCTGGTGCGTGGCGGTGAATTAGAACTAAAACATCCGCATCAGACAAGTCATCCGAGCCAGGCTTATCGCGCAAAGAATACCCCCGAAGATAACACTGTGGGAGAAATTAACACAGTACATGCTTCACTAGGGCCGGGGGCATGACTACCATGCCTGTTCTGGACACGACCGAATTTGACTTTTCGCAGGAGCATGCGCTGGGGGCGGACAAGGTCGCCCGGCGCGTGGCCGTGGTGCGGAACGAGAACGCGCAGGCCGTCCTGCATGTCGGCATGAAGTCGCCGGTGCCGTGGCTGGACTTGTACCCGTCCGAGTTCGCGCTGGCCCCCTCCGAGGCGCAGACGGTCGTGGTGGAGCTGCGGCCGGAGCGGGCGGGGCACACGGCCCTGGCTCCCGCGCGGGTCTCACTGTTCGGGCAGTACCTGGCCGTGCAGGCGGCGGACGCCGCCGCGCTGCCCGCCGATGTGGAGATGGGCATCGCCGTCATCCCGCCTCTCTCAAACTGCCCCCACTGCGCCGCCGACCTGCCCGAAGGCGCGACCGAGTGCCGCCGCTGCGGGGAGCGCATCCGCCTGTGCCCGGTCTGCGGGACGCCGAACACCTGGCTGGCGCGCGCGTGCCGACTGAACCCCGCCCACATCCTGCGGACCCAGGCCGACTGGCGGATGGCGCCGGGCGGGGACGCGGGGCACGCGCTGGCGTCCGAGCGCCCCCTGGGCGCGCACCTGGCCCGGCGCTGGTCGTTCCCGACGTCCGCGCCCACGCGGGCCGCCGATACGTTGGAGTGGAGCGCGCCGCTGGCCGCCTTCGGGATGGTGGTGGCGTCGGCCATTGATTCGGCAGCGGGCCGGGCGACGATCTACGCCTTCGCGCTGGCGACGGGGGCGGCCTTGTGGGACTTCGACCTGCCGGACGGGCGCGGGCTGTACCCCGACCGGGGCGCCATGGCGCTCTCGGAAGACGGGATGCTGTACGCGGCGACATTGGGCGGGTCCGTCCTGGCGATGGACGTGATTCGTGGGACGCGCCGCTGGGAGGCGAAGGTCGGCGGGACCGTCTACGGGGGTGTCACGGTCGCCGACGATTATCTGCTGGTTCCGGCGGGGACGGATCTGGTGGTCTTGGACCGCCGCGACGGGCGTCCGATGCGGACACTGCCGGTCGGTGGGCAGCTCGACACGGCCTCCGCAGCCTGGGGCGGTGGGGTCTTCGTGGGCAGTGACGACCATCATCTGCGCGCCTTTGACCTGGCGACGGGCGCCGAAGTGTGGGCGACCGAAACGGATGGGCCGTTCGACGCCGCGCCCCTCGTCAGAGACGGCGTCGTGTACGCCGCCACCATGACCGGCACGGTCTGGGCATTGGAGTCGGCGACGGGCGCGGTCCGCTGGCGCACTAGCGTCTCGTCCCGCGCCCTGTCCGTTTCGCCCGCGCTGTCGTTCGACGGGCTGCTGTATGTCGCGGGCGACGACGGTTTCCTCCACATCGTCGCCGCCTCGACGGGCAACCTGATCCGTTCGCGCCGGGTCAGCGCGTCGCCCCTGCGCTGCGCGCCTGCCGTCGGCGGCCATACGGTGTTCGCGGGCGCGGACGACGGCAACCTGTATTCGCTGGACGCCGAGTATAACGTGCTGCGCGCCTATGAGACGACGCCCGGCACACGCTTGGGAACGGCAGGACTGGCGCTGTACGGGGATTTTCTGATTTGCGCCGCGACGAACGGTGTGCTGTACGTCTTGCAGGCGACGGCGTGAGGGTTTCCCAGGGCTGAACCCCTGGGCTTCGTAAGTGCAGTCCCCCGCCTGCGCGGGCGAAGAAAAAGCCCCTCGACGTGTGACGCTTATGCCCGCGCAGGCGGGGATTTGCTCTGTTAAAGCCCAGGGGTTCAGCTCTGGGAAATCAGCCTTCGTGCAAAGGAAATCCCATGACACTTTCTCGACGCAGGTTCCTCAAGAAAGGCGCCGCCGCGGCCGCCGGGCTGGCGCTCTGGCAGGCGGGAAGCCGGGAGGCTGGAGCCGCCGACGCCCACACCGCCAACCCCGGGGGCGGGCCGTTCGGGCCGAACTGGGACTCGCTGGAACAGTATCAATGTCCGGACTGGTTCCGGGACGCCAAGTTCGGCATCTGGGCACATTGGACGGCCCAGTGCGTTCCCGAACAGGGGGACTGGTACGCCCGCCAGATGTATCAGGAGGGCAGCCACGACTACGAGTACCAGGTCGCGCATTACGGCCACCCGTCCAAATCCGGCTTCAAGGACATGGACCACCGGTGGCACGCTGAACACTGGGACCCAGAGCATTTGATGGGTCTGTACAAGGCGGCGGGGGCAAAATACTTCGTCGCGCTGGCCCAGCACCACGACAACTTCGACTGCTTCGATTCCAAATACCAGCCGTGGAACTCGGTCAAGATAGGCCCGAAGAAGGACATCGTGGGAACCTGGGCGAAGGCCGCGCGCGGGGCCGGTCTGCGCTTCGGCGTCACCAGCCACGGGTCGCATGCCTGGAGCTGGTATGAGGTGGCGCAGGGGACGGACACGAAAGGGCCGCTGGCCGGCGTTCCCTACGACGGCAAGCTGACCAAAGCGGACGGCAAGGGGCAGTGGTGGGAGGGCCTGGACCCGCAGGACTTGTACGCCCAGAACCACGCGCCCGGCAAGGGCGGGCTTGTTTGGGACTGGAGCGCCGCCCAGGGCAGCAGCATCCCCGACAAAGCCTACTGCGAGAAGTTCTACAACCGGACGGTTGACCTGCTGGACAAGTATCACCCTGACCTGATTTACTTCGATGACAACATCCTGCCGCTTTATCAGGTCAGCGACGTCGGCCTGCGGATCGCCGCGTACCATTATAATTCCAGCATGAAGCGGCATGGCGGGCGGCTTGAGGCCGTGCTGAACGGCAAGGGTCTGAACGAGCGGCAGCAGCGGGCGATGGTGCATGACTTCGAGCGGGGCCGCAGCGACCGGATCGTGCCGCACCCGTGGCAGACCGACACCTGCATCGGCCAGTGGCATTACGACCGCTCGGTCTACGAGAACCACCGGTACAAGACCCCGGACCAGGTGGTCAAGATGCTGGTGGACATCGTCGCCAAAAACGGCAACCTGCTCCTGAACATTCCTGTCCGGGGCGACGGCACCATTGACCCCGATGAAGCGGCGTTCCTGCACGGCATGGCGGCCTGGATGGAAGTGGGCGGAGAGGCGATCTTCGGCACGCGCCCGTGGAAGATTTCGGGCGAGGGACCGATCAAGGTTCGGGGGGGCGGCTTCAGCGAGGGCGGCGAGGACCGGCTGACGGCCCAGGACTTCCGGTTCACAACGCGGGGAAACACCCTGTATGCGACCGCGCTGGGCTGGCCGGACGGCGGCAAGTTCATCGTCAAGACCCTGGCGGCGGGGGCGCCGGGGCTGGCGGGCCGCGTCCGCCATGTCGCGCTGCTCGGCTCCTCGGAACTTCTGCCCTGGCGGCAGACGGCGGCAGGCCTGGAAGTGACCTTGCCTGCCCAAAAGCCGTGCAACCATGCGTACTCCCTGAAGATCGAGGGCCTGGACTTGGCCGCTTCCCTCCCTGTCCCGCCGCCCCCGCCGGTCGTCCGGCCCGGCGCGGACGGCACACTGACGCTCACGCCCGACGCCGCCGATCTGCATGGGGCCGTGCGTGTCCAGGGCGGGCCGGTCGCAAACATCGGCTTCTGGGACAACCCGCAGGACACCGTGGCCTGGCCTGTCCATTTCGATTCTCCAGGCGCTTACACCGTCTCGGCGAAGGTTTCGGCGGCCCAGGGGGACACGGCTTTTGTGCTGGACGCCGGGCCGGGCCGGGCCGTGACGCTTTCCGTGCCCAAGACGATGGGCTGGGACGACTACCGGACGGTTCCGGGCGGCACGCTGACGGTTGCCGCTGCGGGCGACCATGTGCTGACGGTGCGGCCCGCCGACGCGGCCAAGTGGCGGGCGATGAACCTGGCGTCCCTCACGCTGACCCGCCAGGCAGAGTAAACCGCTGCCGGTTCGCCACAGGCGAGCCGGCAATGGTTCCAAAATTAAGGAGTATCACACCATGCCCGAAGCACTGCCCCGACGACAGGACGTGCTGCTCGCAGGCTTTGCCGCCTATCAGGGGCGGCTGGGTGAGTCGGCGGCGACTCTGGCCGAAGCGATGGCGCGCGAGGACGCAGTGGGGATGTGGGCCTACAAGGTGTACCTGTACGCCTCGATGCTGCGGGCGGGGGATACAGGTGATCAGGCCGCGGCCGCCCTGGCGAGCCGGGCGGGGGGCCTGTACGCCCGTTTCGCGGCGGCGACGGCGTTTTATGAGCCGGAGATGCTGCAAATTCCCCTGGAACGTTTGAGAGAGTGGCTGACCGTGAATCCTGGCCTGACCGTCTACGGGCACTATTTTGACACGCTGGGCCGGCGGCGGGCGCATGTGCGGTCGGAGGAAGTCGAGGCGCTGCTGGCGCAGGTCTCGGAGCCTTTGGGGGCGCTGGGGGCGGCGGCGGGCGTGCTTGCCAACGCGGACCTGAAGTTCTCGCCGATCCCGGACAAGGCCGGGGCGCCATTGGAAGTGGCGCAGGGGACGATTAGCGAGCTTGTCCGTGACTCCGACCCGGCTTTGCGCCGGCAGGCGTGGGAGTCCTATGCCAATGGGTATTTAGGCGTCAAAAACACATTAGCGGCGTGCCTGAGCGGCCGGATCAAGCAGAGCGTGTTTCAATCCCGCGCGCGGCGCTACCCGTCCGCGCTGGAGTCTTCGCTCGCTCCCAACGCCATCCCGCGTGCGGTCTTCGACACGCTCCTGAGCACGTTTCAGGCGAACCTGCCGATCTGGCACCGGTATTGGGGCCTGCTGCGGAAGGGCCTGGGCGTCGAAACGCTGTCCTGCGCCGACGTGCCCGCCTACGCCGTTCCTGCCCCGATGCCCAAAACGGAGCAGACGATCACCTTCGCCGACGCAACCGAGACACTTTGCCGGGGCATGGAACCGCTGGGCGGCGACTATGTGGCCGCCATGCGTCGGGGCCTGACCCAAGACCGCTGGGTGGACGGGGTGCCCAGCCAGGGCAAGGGCAGCGGGGCGTTCTCGTCGGGGATGAAGGGGACGCACCCGTTCATTATGATGAACTACCGGGACGACCTATTCTCGGTCAGCACGCTCGCCCACGAATTGGGCCACTCGATGCACTCCTACCTGACGTGGCAGAACCAGCCGTCGGTTTACTCTCACTATTCGCTGTTCGTCGCCGAGGTCGCCTCAAACTTCAATCAGGCGCTGGTCCGGGGGCGGCTGCTGGACGAGACCACGGATCGGGATGGGATGCTGACAATCATTGAGGAGGCCATCTCCAATTTTCACCGCTACCTATTCGTGATGCCGACCCTGGCGCGCTTCGAGCTGGACTGTCATGAGAAAATCGAGCGCGGCGAGGCGCTGACGGCGGATGGCATGAGCCGAACGCTGGCGGGCTTCTTCGCGGAGGGCTACGGCGGCCAGGTGGAGATAGACGAGGCCCGGCTGGGCATCACCTGGGCGCAGTTCGGGCATCTGTATTCGCCGTTCTACGTCTACCAGTACGCGACCGGCATCTCGGCGGCGAACGCGCTGGCCGAGGATGTGCGGACGGAGGGCGCCCCCGCCGCCGAGCGCTATCTAAGCTTCCTGAAGGCGGGCGGCTCGCTGGACCCGCTGGACGCCTTGAAGCTGGCGGGGATCGACATGACCTCGCCCCAACCGATCCAGCGCGCCTTCGGTGTCCTGTCGCGGATGGTGGACCGGCTGGAAGAAGTTGTGGGGTAGGCGCCAGTGTCCCCGGCTCTGAAGAGCCGGTCTATTCAAAGTGGAAGTCGCTCCGCGACTGAGGACGGGCTTTTCTCGGCTTGTCTTCAGTGCCGGGCACTTTCACTCCCGAGTAGACCGGCTCTTCAGAGCCGGTTATTTGATCGCGAACGTCTCCACAACCGCCCCCTGCGGCAGCGTCTTCGGGCGGACGGCCTGGGGACCGCCGGAGACCTGCCCCGGCGTCAGAAACTTGACCTGCCCGTCTACAGCGAGGAAGTTCAGGCCATAGGCAGTCTGCGGCGTACTCCCGTAATGGCGCCTGCTGTCCTGCGGCGCGCTGAGGCCGATGGCGCTGACGGTTTCAGCAGCGGCAGGGTCGCAGTCCAGGGTCGTGAACTCGTAAAGCGCGACCGTGCGATTGGGGGCGGGCAGGTTCACACTGTTCTGCTTGACGAGGTTCCGGTTCTCGGCGTAGGAAATGAATTTGCCGTCTTCCGCGTCGTCCCGGCAGTGATAAACTTCGATAGACTTCACGAATGGATAAATCTCCCCCGCCCATCCGTTACCCGCAGCGTTTGCGCCCGCCGGGAAAAGCCCGTCGGCGTCCTGCGTGTATTGGATAAGGGCGATGCTGAGTTGCCTCATGTTAGATGGACAACCTCTGCGATTGGTGTTTTCCTTGACCTTCTGAAACACGGGGAACAAAACGGCGGACACGAAGGCGATGATGGCAAGGACGCCGGCGATTTGCATGAAGGTGACGCCGATGTGGGAACGTGGGGACATGAGACGGTTCCTCCTTTGTGGCGATGCGGGCTTTCCGATAATCGCCCGCGCGCTGATGGTTAAACCGGATGGGGCCGTGCCTGGTCAAGCGGCTTGAGAAGCAAGCTCTCGGACTGGCAAAGCGGCAGCCGTACCTCCCACGGTCTTCGCGAAATCGACGAGCGACATCATATAATCTTTCGCGGAAAAATCCGTAACCAGGATGACCCTGATCTCGTCACCCCTGCTAACTTCCGCGCACAGCCGCTTAAAAAGTGCCTCGTCGCGGACAGCCACTTTCTGCGTGATGTGCCTCGCGACCCCCTGTGAACTGACAGCGCGCTTGATGGTCGTCAGGGAAGGAGGATTTCCTGCCGCAACGGCCACAACTGTGGTAGTCGTCGTGACCTCCGTTTCGGTCGCCTCAGCCATTGTTGTTCCCCGATTGCCCCGTATCAGTCTCGGAAGCCGGTCGTCTGCTGTGGTCTGCTGTGGTCTGATCACCCGTGGCTTCCCCTGTACCACCCGTATCAATTTCCCATTGTGCCGCTAAGTCATAGATAGCGATCTGGTTGTACCTGGCTGCCATGGCAACGGCTTCATCCCTGTCATTCAGCGTTGTCGAGACATCGAGATACGTCTCATCCATGTCACGATTGTACTACGTCCCGACATTGTTTCTGACATCTTGTAGCAGGAGGCGATTGGTCTGGATGTAAGCATGGAGAATCGCCGCCGAGAGTGTTTTGCCCGGCAGGGTCACAGACCTTTCAGGATAAAGCGCAACTGCAAAAAGGCTCTGCCCGGACATGTTACCGAAGTACAGGTTGAAGGTTGCACCGCCGTGCTGCCGGTGCAGGCTGACGATGTTCGAGGCCATGTCGTCCAGAGCGGGCAGCTCCGGCAGGGTTGTGGCGGGGTCGGACAGATAATCCAGCAAATCCGTTGCGGTGCGCGGCATTCCCTGCCTCCTCTGCCGTTTACTCGAACAGGGCTTCGACGAAGGTGCGGGGGTTGAAATACTCCATGTCGCCTGGCTTTTCGCCCGTGCCGATGAGCTTGATGGGGACGCCCAGCTCATCCTTGATGGTGATGACGATGCCGCCGCGCGCCGTGCCGTCGAGCTTTGCTAGGATCAGGCCTGTGACGCTGACGGCGTTCTTGAACTCACGGGCCTGGTTGACGGCGTTCTGGCCGGTCGTGGCGTCCAGGACCAGCAGGGTCTCGTCGGCGGAGCGGCCCCCCAATTCGCGCATGACGACCCGGTTGATCTTTTTGAGTTCTTCCATGAGGTTGGCCTTGTTGTGCAGGCGGCCCGCCGTGTCAATGATGAGGTAGTCGGCCCCGCGCGCTTTGGCGGCCTGGATGGCATCAAACACGACGGCGGCGGGGTCAGCCCCGTCGCGGCCTTTGACGACCTCGACGCCGATGCGCTCGCCCCAGAGCGCGAGCTGGTCCACGGCGGCGGCGCGGAAGGTATCGGCGGCGGCCAGCACGACGTGCTTGCGCTCACCCTTGAGCTTGTGGGCCAGCTTGGCGATGCTGGTCGTCTTGCCGACGCCGTTGACGCCGACGACGAGGTAGACGGTCGGGGCGGACGGCGAGACGTTCAGGGTCGGGTTCTTGGCATCATCGGAAACGAGAGTTTCCCACAAGAAGCGCCGGAGGTAGTCGGTGACGTCGCCGGCGTTGTGGAGCATGTTGTCCCGCACCATGCCGCGCAGGGCGTCCATCGCGCGCAGGGTGGTGTGGACGTTGAGGTCCGCCCCGATGAGCGACTCTTCGAGTTCTTCGAAGAGTTCCTCGTCAATCTTGCCCCGCCCGGTGACCATCTGGTCTACCTTCTGGAAGATGCTTTTGAATAGTCCGCGTTTGAGCATAAGTGATAATCCTTGAGGCCGCTACCCAAACCGGTGCGCTGTGGTCGGCACGAAATAGGTCACAAGGGCAGCAAGCAAGCCGCCGAGCAGCAGATAATTCGCGCGCGGGCCGCGCCACTGGGCCAGGGTGTGCAGGGCGAGATAAACGCCGTAAACCAGCCAGGTCACAACCGAGGTCAGCACCATCGGGTCTGCGCCCCAATGCCCTCCGAGTCGGCCGGCCAGAGCCTCCACGATGCCGGCGGCCAGTCCGACCGTCAGGAGCGGGAAGGCGAAGGCGACGAGGGCAAAGGCGAGATGGTCCAGGCTGGCCAGCGGCGGCAATAGCCCGAACAGACCGCTTTTGAGCCGCTTGCGCTTGAGCAGCCGATGCTGGGCCAGATACAGGGCGGCGCAGCCGAAGGCCAGAACGAGCAGGCCGAAGGCGAACAGGATCGCCAGGATGTGCAGGCTGATCAGGCGCGAGTTCAGCAGCGGCGTCGCGGGCGTCAAGGCAGCAGGCGGGGCCGGATGCAGGAAGGCGCCGGCGAACAGGCACAGAAAGGCAGCCGGCAGGGCGACTGCGCCCAGCGCCGTGGGCCTGGGCCTCAGCAGCAACTCTAGGACGAGGTAAGCTAGGGCGATGGCCCAGGCCCCCGCTGAGAGCGTTTCGGCGGGCGTCGTGAACGGCGTTTGGTGTGTCCGGGCGCAATCGAGGCCGATGGCGACGGAGTGTAGCGCGACCGCTAGGGCAGTGGTGAGCCGCCCGCCGCCCGCCAGCAGCGGCAGGCGCAGAAACAAAAACGCGCCATAAGCGACGGAGCCGAGTAGATACAGGGCGGCGGCGGCGATGAGAAAGGCAGCTTCAGTCATTAGACCTCTTGCATAAGGGTCAATCGTTGAGTTCATGGTTGTAAAGGGCCGCGATCAAGTTGAACCGCAGGCCGAACCGCCGCCGCCGGTTGCGGTAGCGCTCGGACAGGATGCGGAAGACCT
>JAABUM010000854.1_pt1 | contig 49506 bp, 92 predicted proteins | sample 5559161 | NCBI WGS metagenome assembly JAABUM01 (sample SAMN10711868, study PRJNA513369) | rock metagenome | isolation source: Antarctica rocks | place: Antarctica: Victoria Land, Siegfried Peak nord
TAACAAGAGAGATACAATCAAGACCGGCGCTTGCAAGAAGGTCTGCTCCGATCCGGGGTGGAAACTTTCGTTTCCTCACAGCTGCAGGAATGGCTTGGAAGGAAGGAAGCTGTGTATGCAGCAGCTGCAGCGCCCATGAGTACGCACTGCTGAGACAGGGAGCAACGGCACCCGAGATCACATGCATGAGCGGACATATGCTGAAAGAAGTCCGCATGTTGGCTGTGCAGAGGTGCGCACCTGCAGGCGCCCAAGCCGCATCCAGGCGGCGTTGCAGAGTCCCGCGCCATGCGCCCCTATCAGCACCTGCGCATGACGACCTCCTTGAGCACAGGGCTTCGCTTGAGCATGGTGATTGCAGTGCAGTGCAGAGCAGTCGTGGATATGGCAAGGCCCAATGAAGAATGGACATGGCTGAGTCATTGGGGTTCAGGCAGCAGTCAGCTTCAGCCAGCGCCAACTCAAAGCTGCCGCAGTGAAAACCTTGATCTGGAATGCCACCATGCACATTCTGTCAAGCCGAAAGCAAACTCAGCTGAAAGGGGCTGGCACACCGTTGTGGACTGCATAGCGGAGACCAGCTCGTACAGCGTCATCATTTCGAATGGCAGCCGCTGCGCCGGCACGCCCGCGGCGTTCACCGCAGACTCCAGATCCTCCTCGTTCAGCAGGAACCTGTGCAGAGAGGCATGGCATGGTATGCTTTGCTGTCAAATCGCAATGTTCACGTGCTGTTTGCAGTGCATATGCGTCTGGCAGGTTGCGGTGAGGTCACGGCTCCAGCTGCTGGCTGCTGACCATTCGCAGATTTTTCAGTTGTTGCAGCATTTGAAAACCTCTTGGAACACGCCAGTACTGGCGCTTAATCTCGATGTCGCCTGCGTCTGCCTCATACTCTGACACCCATTCCCGCCAGAAGTCCATAACGTGCAGCCAGAGCCCTGAGTGCACGCATCCCCGCTCAGATCAACAGTAGCGCGAGAGGAGCATCGCACCTTTTGTTCAGGCGGGACACGATGCCGACGCGATGCTGCGTCACCGGCGGCTCCGGCCACAGACCCAATGTCCGCAAGCCCTGCTCCCGCCACGATGCCGCTGGCTGCTCCACGTCTTCGAAGCTCGGTGTCGCATGCTCAGCCTCTGGCGACGGGTCGCACACGCAGACGGTGCCATGGATGTCCTTTTTGCGCCGCCAGCAAAACTGCAGGCGGGCACGGGACTGTCCGGAGACGGCAAAATCACATGGCCCATGGTGTGCCAGCACACTGCAACAGATGACAGGTCGAATGACGCAAGACGTGCACATCGCGACTGCAGGTGCAGGTGCAGTGGTTCAGAACTGCACACCTTGGTCAGGAAGCCATATGTGTCGTACATCGTGGGCACCTCCCGCTGAATATTGCCCACAACAATGTGGGTCGCCATGCGCCGGAATCCGTCCGCTGGTGAGCAAAGTCATGACTGTCACAGGGTGCTTCAATGTGATTGTCACTGGAGCGCTTCAATGACACCCAATGTCTGGCGGAATGCAGACACGACACGAATGGCCTCTGCTACAGCTGTGCGGTGCATGCACACACGAGCATCTTGAAGTACATGCTGTTCTGTCACCTGCCCACCTTTGGAATTCATAGTGTAAAACATGGCGTAGTGATCGGGAAACCAATGCGACCACATCTGCTGCGCCGTGCCAGGCGGCGACGCCCACGCGACGGGCTGCGTGATGAGCCGGTCGCACCGGTCTGCCGCCTTATCCTGCAATTGTTATATCCAGAGAGCATCCATGACCGTCTGCAAGACAGTGAAATTCGTTGAATGGCAGGGGTCAAGCCCAAAGGCGCTGCCCTAGTGCCAACATGCGACTCATGAGCCGTGAGCCACGCGTCACGCCAGCCTGACATGCGACACTCGCTCATTGCACATCTCCGCACCAGGGGTATGAGGTCGAAGCCGCCTTGCGCCGTCGTGCCAGAAAAACCCCTGACGGGGGCACCGGGCTGGCACACCGCCTGCGGCGAGACGCCGCGGCCGGTCCCCTGTTGCGGCCGCCCCCGCGCCTTGGCAGGCAGCTGTTGCTCCCAGCCCTACATCCGCAGCGTCTTCCAGTACTTGAACCCATTGTTCAAACGCTGATGCGGCACCATCTGGTGAGTCAGGACTGAAGGTGCTGGTCTGACATGACCACACCTGCTGCTCGGGCCACTCCGGGCAGCTGAGGTCCCGCGAGCGGTGCATGCGCGGGTTCAGCGCATCCACGCACAGCTGCCGCGACGAACACCAGCCGCACAGCTGGTTGACGTCGCACTCGCCTTCCTCTGCGGTCACACGAACCGGCACCAATGACAGCCCGCAGGAAGTTGCCGGCGCTGCAGGCCTCAGCGATACGAGCACGGCTTCCCTCTGATAGCACCACCTGACTATGCCAATGCGTCCCAGGCACATGCACCAACTTGAAGCAGAGCCGTGCTTCAAGTTTTATGGCATGCCATACGTTGTGCATTTAGGGCCTTTCTGTGGGCCTTTCTGTGGCCTTTCTGTGGGCCTTTCTGTGGGCCTCACCGTGGACCATGCAGGGGTCTTGCACCAGGCCGCACATGGCAAAGGCCTGCAGCGGGCCATGGTCCAATCCGTAGACGGATGCGCGCCCATTGGAGCGCATCCAGCGGCCGCCGGCGCCCAGCAGAAACTCCGACAGCCCGCGCACCGGCTGGTTTGGGTCCCTGTCCTTGACCTGGTTTCAGGGGGTGGACAGCTGTCAGGATGAACCATGGGGATGCTCGTGATGTTCAGGCGAGGGAAACGTGGCAGCCAGCAGCCAGCGAGTGTAAGCTCAAAGACGAGCGGGCAGGAGAAAGCGCTCCGCACCCGTTGCTCGTCTGCCAGTTCCAGGTCATGCCAGTCCACCAGGCCTTTGCGAAAGGCGGAGACAGGAGCAATGGGCGGAGCCACGGGCGCTGACACAGCGCCCTCCTTGCCTGTTTTGACAAAAACGCTTCTCAATTGATTGTCTTCGCCATGTAACGTCAAAGGCGACTAGACAGAACCGCCAGCAACAAGACGGCCGTGGTTTTTTCGCCTGCCCCCATCCCAGCTCTTGCGACTGGTGATTCAGACACTTTGATGGTCCGCCCTGACATTTAGCATGCGGAGTCCGTGACAGGCGAGACAAGTCTTCGGCAGGTGTCTAGCAGCTGAATGTAATTACAATACCGTGCACCTGGAGGGCAGTCGCAAGCCACCGGCGGCGGTGGCGGCGATGGCGGTGACGGCGGCGGGGGGCTGGGTGGCGAGGGAGGGCTGGCGACGCTGACATTCAGTCCCACTTGCAGCGCCATCGTGTCTCCCGCCAGCAGCGCCCGCCGTGCGAATCTCAGCTGCTCCTCCAGGCCTCTGGCCTGCACGCGGACGGTCACGATGACGGCATGTGCCCCAAGATTTGCAGTGAATGCGGATGAGCGTGCTTGCCTGGATTTCCACTACCAACAGTGTATGATATCGTGCTGCCGACAGCCATGACGGCATCGCGTGTGCTTGACAAGCCACGCGCGGCACCGCACCTGCTGAGCGCTGGTGTAGCTTCTGACGCCAAGATACGTCAGTGCCAGCAGCAGCACTACGGGAACTAGAGCCTGTCTGATCTGGCCCTTTCTATGAGGACCTCGTCCCCTAGACGGAGCCATTGAAAGCGCAGGTGCTACAATCTGCCTACTAACCAGGGATCGGTTGCATTGTGCTCATGTGTCCAGATCATCGCGAGACGCTGCAGTGATGCTAGAGCGGTTCACCAAACCGTCAAGAATGAACAGCTGCTACGTCCAGACCGAAGAGTACCTGAACGTCTGCATCTGGCTTGATCACCCACCACTCGCTACCTGTACAGTACCTCCTCAGAAAAGGAGTTCCAGAACAGCCAGCAGATGCGAGTCAGAACGCCGGAATGAGTCAACGAAAGTGAAATACCGGGCTGGCAGCTGGTGATTGTCCAGGGAACCCACACGTTCAAAACGGTGTCGAATGTTGATCAGCGCCAGCAAGGATTTGCGCTGCTTGGTGCGCAGCTGCTTACAGCGCTTGACGTGGCAAAGCTTACTCCTGTAGATGAAAACTAAGCGGCAAGACATAGTGAGGTGCAAATCACGAGATATGTATGTACGGGTGACCGTACGGGTTGTCGGGATCGACGCATCGACGTCATACCTAGGCCAAAACAGCAGCTTCGAGTTCAGGATCCGTGCGGATATGTGTGAACTCACATGCTTGAAAATTCTGGCACTGTGAGACTTTGAGAGACAAGCAAAGGTCGCAAACAATGGCAGTGTGCCGCCGCCTTGCACATCTCAGGGGCACCAGCCTCGGCTTGCAGCATCATGGTCATATTGAACTGCGCGAATCACCCTTCACTCATGTATGTGGACATTTGTCGAACATCGGAGGGTCATTCAAGCCCGGGGTCGGGCTGTCAAGCAAGCCAGCCCAGTTTGCTGCAGGTGCCGCCGTGGCGGGCACACGCACGCGTCGCTACCACAGCAGCAGAAACGCGCGTGAGTTTGGCTGTGCTGATGGACGAGATGCTGCTTCGTGAATCACCGGGCCAAAAAGGAGTCGCGACCGCCGACCATTTCGTCGGTGGGATGATGACGTAGCCTGTTTGACAGACAGGAGTCCACGCCTGCTGATGCCGAAGTGCAGGCTACGAGAAACGCACCATGACAAGCAGTGGCCTGTGCTTTTCATCGTTTTCTCGGTGCAGATCGAGACAGGAACTCAATCGTAGAACTGAAATTTCGCGGACAGTGACGGCGATCGGACGCCCATACTTCCGTCCAAGCTGGCTTCTCAAACCATTTCGCGCGGTTTCGCTGCACTCCGGAAGCCTGCAGGAAGCCTTGGATTTGCCGTCGTAAGTGCATCGCCACCATGTGCCTCTCCTTTGTGCTGCTGGCATGCATGCGCACTTGTCGTGTGTGCTAGCCAGCATTTCAGAATCGCGCCGGAATCACCGACTTTCACATGACTATTGTGATTCACGCATCCAATCGCTGAGCTGCACAATGCGCATGCCTAAACACACAAACAAGGACTTCCGCGTGCCGCTGCTGGCACAGGCCGGCAGGGCGCGGCCGCTGACGCGTGCGCGCAGGGTGCACTTCAGCAGCACCGCAATGGCGGCGCTGCAGGATGGCGGTGGCGGCGGCGGCCAGCGCGCGGTGCTGTGGTTCCGCAACGACCTGCGGCTGCACGACAATGCCATCGTCGCCGAGGCGGCACAGCGCGTCAAGTCTGGCGAGATCAGCGAGGTGCGACTTGCGCGCCCGCAGGAGTGATTTGCTGACGTCGCCGCCACACTGAGCCTCGCATTGATAGCCACGCCTTGTGTGCTCCCGGCCGCGCCGCCCGCCAGTGCCGCGCCGCGGCAATCCTTTCCCTGTATGGCGGGTGAAGCCGCAGGAGGGCAAGCCGGCATGATGGCACCCGCCCTGCTGCCGCAGGTGGTGCCGCTGTACTGCTTCAGCCCGTGCATGTTTGTAGAGACGCCCTGGGGCCACAGCAAGCTGGGGCCGCACGGCGCCCAATTCCGCCTGGAGGCCGTCAACGCGCTGCGCGGCGCGCTCCGTGGCATCGGAAGCGACCTGCTGGTGTGCAACGGCAAGCCGGAGGACGCTATAGCAGGTGCCGCCTGCTCCTGTTCCCCTTAGGAGCTTTCCTAAGACGTGGCTGAGTCCAGCAGGCAATGTTGCCGCGGACAGACCAGTGTGCTGGCACAATTGAGGTGGCGCAAGCTTCAGCTGCTCAGCTTGATGTTGCGGTGCGTCGTTCACCAGCTTTGCCGTCAATGTGTAACAGCGAAGATGACCGGTGTCGTGCTGTGAGCACTGACAGGCATGGCTGTGTCCCGCAGAGCTTGGTAAGGGCGTAAAGACGACAGTCTTCACGCAGCAGGAGGTGACCAGCGAGGAGCTGCGCACAGATGCAAAGGTGATTTCGGCACTTATGGTAACATCAGAAGCGACCCTTTATGGTGTCCAATCCTGCACCGCGGTGACACAGTTTTGAACCATGCACTAGTGCCAAGCATTCATAGGGTGCCGGCGCTCAGCACCGTCTCGCGTTGTAACTAGGTGAAGCGCGCTCTCGGCGGCGGGCGGCTGCAGCAGCTGTGGGGTCCGACGCTGTACCACCTGGACGACATGCCAATGGACATTGGCGATGTCCCTGACGTCTTCACGCCCTTCAAAAACAAGGTTGGTATTCACCTTCACGAAGCTGACTTCCGTTCAAGCAGGCTTCTCCTGCACGCCTCTACCTCAGCGTCGGCTGCACCTCATGCTTTGATGGCCTGTCGCACCATCACCGTGCTTTTACCATCACCATGCTCCACATGCAGGTGGAGGGGCGGTCGCAGGTGCGGCCGCTGCTGCCGACGCCCGGCAAGGGGGACCTGCCGCTGCCCCAGGGTGGCCTGCCGCGCCTGGCGTCCGCTTTCGAGCCGCAGAGCGTGCAGGACCTGAATGCGGCGGTGCCGCAGGGCGCCCCCCAGCTGCGCACGCCACAGCCCCCTCAGGTGCACACTCAGGAAAAACTCGCTTGTTGAAAGTGCACGGGAGTCGTGCTCGGATGTCTAGTCCCTGAGAGGCTGGGAAATGATCGAAGCTTGAACGGGCGTCGGGTCTCCTGGAGAGGCGAACTGTCACGCGGGAGTGTGTGATTCTGCTGCCCTACAGCCAAGGGCATGGGGTGGCCTCGCGAAGCCGATGCGACTCGGTGTTTGATTCCACCATATCCTTTTGCAGCGCACATTCACGTTCAAGGGTGGCGAGGCGGAGGGCCTCCAGCGGCTGCAGCACTACTTGTGGGACACAGACGCCGTTGCAACGTATTTCGACACCCGCAACGGTGCGTCCGCGCAACCGTAATGCCAGGCGCTGTTTACTGGTCTATTCCCTTGCCATGTGACATGTTATGTCTGCTGGCATGAAAGCGCCACCTCTGCAGGCTCTGGGACGTGCCTGGTGCGAAACCATTTGGTGGTGGTCTGGTCTATTATCGCCTGGATGTGCGAAAGGATGACAGGATACCCGGGATCAACCTGAACCTTGGTGTCTGAATTTGCAGGCATGGTGGCGGGGGACGACTCGACAAAGTTCTCGCCGTGGCTGGCCACGGGTTGCCTGTCGCCGCGGCAGGTGTATCACGAGCTCACCAAGTACCAGTCGCAGCGTACCGCAAACAAATCGACCTATTGGGTGCAGGTGACAGAAGCTGCTATTTTCGCGTCCAGTGAATGCGTTACAGTTGCTGAACATGTCGCTGAGCATGTGGCAGCTGCACGGGAGAGGCAGCGGAACAGTGCTGGCAGCGCATCTCCCCCATGCCTACTCGAACAATCATTTGATACAAGCGACAGTGTTGACTGCATGTGTTTTGATTGACACGCAGTTCGAGCTCACATGGCGCGATTACTACAGGTGCGCATCCTGCAGTGCTCATCTTGTACTGCTCTTGCATTTGCACTTGCATGCCAGGAGTATCCTTCACGACCCACCTGTGTGCATAGTCCTCGAAAACCCTATCGTACTAGCTCTGCCGCAATGCCGTGCAGGTTCTTCACGATGAAGCATGGCAGCAAGATCTTCATGGAGTATGGCACACAGAGCCGAGATGTGCGGTGGCGCAATGACCCCCAGGTCAGGTTTTCCTACTGGCATGCCATTGGCAGGACGCCGTGATCATCGGTGCCAGGCATGTTGCGCCGCTTTGTAGGATGTGCCGGTCGGTTCCATACCACAGATGTTCCAGCCGTCACAGCTAGCTCTGCGTCAACTTAACATCCAAAGCAACCATGCTTCGTGAACGCAGGCGTTTCAGCGGTGGAAGGACGGGCAGACGGGACTGCCGCTGGTGGATGCCAACATGCGGGAGCTCAAAGAGACAGGTGTGCTGTGCTGCAGCCGCCGCCCGTGCCAATCGCCCAATAGTATATTCTGAAGTCTTTGGCATCAGAGGTCTTTTGATTCCTGCGGCAGCGTTGTGCGTGACCAGCACTGACATGAGGGGCCTGCTGGAAGGGTCGATGGGTGATGGCACATCGTGACCATTCAGCCATGCTCGACCAGGCTGCATCGTTCTCCAACCGGGGTTGTTTGGTTTTGTTACGCAAGCTGGATGTCCCAACCGGGGCCGGCAGAACGTGGCCAGCTGCCTGGCGCCAGCTGTGATGGAACCCAGCACTCACTTCCACACTGATCCTGCATCTCGTTGTCGTCCCAGGCTGGATGTCCAACCGGGGGCGGCAGAACGTGGCCAGCTACCTGGCACTGGATCTGGAGGAGGACTGGCGGCAGGGCGCCGACTGGTTCGAGTCGTGCCTGCTGGACTATGATGTGTGCTCCAACTGGGGCAACTGGGTTGCCGCCGCCGGCATGACGGGCGGCCGCGTCAACGCCTTCAACATCACGAAGCAGGCGCGCAGAGTCCAAGGCACCTCGATTGTGACACATGTTGTGACATACAGGCTTCGTCCTCTCGGCTGCCAGCATGTGCGAAGCTGGCATAGACCATCCCTACGGGTGGTTAGTCATCCCGCGGGTCCACAGGGTGCTGCGGGTGGCTTATGCAGTAGGCAGACTCATGGATTCTGTGCAGGAGAGGCAACAGGGGCTCCATGTTACCCTGGCGTCTCAGCCCGCTCCTAAACCCTGCGCCGGAAACCTTGCGTCCAAAAATCCTGCAGAGCAAGGACTACGACCTGGACGGCAGCTACATACGGAAGTGGGTACCGGAGCTGGCCAGGGTGCCGCAGTCGCACATCCACGAGCCGTGGAAGATGCCGCCGGACGTCGCCTCTCAGGTGTCCCGATCCTTGGCATGACATGTCCTCATTTTTCCATCTGCTGCACCACTGCCCGACGCCTGTCCAGGCGGCAGCTGCTGCATGGCGCAGATGCATTGCACCGCAACATGTGCACAGCAGCAGAAGCAAGCTGGTGCATTGTGTCTGGTGGCTGGTCGAGATTGAAGGCTTGCTGGTGTCTGTGAGCAGGCGGGCGTGATGATGGGCGACACCTACCCCCGGCCCATCAGCGGCACCAGATACACGGGGGAGGCTCGCTACCAGCAAGGCAAGCCCGCCAGTGATCGCGCGCCCCTTGACTGCGAGGCCTCCAGATCTGCTGGGCATAAGAGATTGCCCAGCCCTGTGACTGCGCAAACTGCCAGCGAAGTCATCTGCTGTTGCAGCAGGGTGCTGCGGGAGTGAAATTTGTTACGTAGGCGTAGACGTTGGATTCGTCTGCAGGCAGCCACGACGGCGGGGGCGGCCGGGGCGGCGGCGGCGGCCGCGGGCGGCTCGGCGGCGGAGGGCGCGGCGGCCGCGGAGACCGCAAGCCGCGCGGCCGTCGCGCCCCCAGCCAGTTCGAGCAGTTTGGCTGACAGGCAGAACAAGGGTGCCCGTGCACAGACACCGCAGCTGACGCAAACCTTGTACATCTCGGGTCATGCCGAGAATGGCAGGATGAGTAAATTACACATGGCACTTGATATCCGTAGCCAGAAGCGAGAATTGTAAACACACTTCAGAATTACCCGAAACACACCCTAGGGTTTCAGGCCTGAACCTGCATAACTTTGACAGCAACGCACACATCCGTGAGCTTCTTATCAGCAATGAATCACCGCGGTTGTGGATAAGTTCTCAATATACCTTGCAAGCCGCGCTGCCGTTATTGCTGATGATCACTTGCGCTTTCGACGTTCACAGCTTGACGTGCAGCCTGATGTGCGCAACCTGTTGACCCCACCCTGCAGCAGCTCGGCGCTCCATGCTGAGCCGCAACCGACTCCTTACTTACTATTCCTGCAGCGGTGCATCATCCAGCTACTACATCGTTCCCTTTTCAGAGACGACGCACTGCCAGTAGGCGCTGCTGCGGCGCTGGCACACCGCGCGCTGCCCACGTATCGGCTCGCAGCAGCTGTTTGCATACTGCACGTCGCGCCGCAGCGCGCCCTTGCTGAAGCCTCCATCGCCGCCGCACTGTCCTGCACCATGGCAAGGCCGATGGATTTGAGATACATCTTCCCCCATGTGTGCACGAGACACAGCAGGCAAGTTCAGCTGCCAGCAGAACTACACAACTTGCCATTCGCACCATAAGGCTCTACGAGGTGGATGCAGTTGGGCGGGCGGTATGGCGCCGGCAGCGCCGCCTGGCGAGCCAGGAGCGCCTGCTGCTGCGCCGCGGCTGCGGCTCGGGACGCAGGAACGCACTGCGCGCAGGCACACAGGCTGTAGGCTTTCGGTCGGAGAAGGCATGCGCAGACAGGGTTGGGTCACGATTGAGATAAAACTGAGATGCTACGAGTACCAAAGGTGCAGTGCATCGTGCTCGAAAGTGAACTGCCAAGCATGCACCAGATACCTGGTAGTAGTAGCTGTTTGACCGGGCGCAGCTGAACGCCCCTCCCGAGGCGTCCGGCTGGCAGCAAGAGCCGGCATAGGGCGAGTCTTGGCACGGTGCCGCAGTGGAACATGATGAGCCCGACTGGCCACCGCACTGACCTGCGACAAGCGCATCTGCTTCGTGAGATCGGATGTCGCCAGGGTGCTGTGATGCTGCTGCCGCTTGCTGGGGTGGAACACCCTTATGCAGCGCCAGGGCACAGGTGCCGCGCCCGCATTCACTGGTCTCTGTTATTGATGCCTTGCAACTTGCAACGGCCCTTGAAATTCAACCATCCGGACACACAGATTCTGGCCGTTCCGCTCCTGTGACAACAGAAATCCGATGGAGAACCCAGGAGCATCATACCGTACGGCTGAATCGGGCTAGCACACGGCAAGCGTGACGGCGCCGCCGTGGGGCTGTTGACAGGTGTCGGAGTCGGCGACACCGTGGGGGCGTCTGCAGGGGCCTTCGTCGGTGTGCTCGTAGGCGCCGGCGATGACGGCGCTGCCGTCGGCGTCGGAGAAGGCGCCTTGGTGGGCGTGCGTGTCGGCGCCGCTTGCGTATTCGGGATGCACTGCAGGAGAGTCGTCAACATTTGATTTGCAGATCAAAATCAAAGCACCCATCTGCCGTACTGCTCCAACTTCGCACTGCGTGTCCACCGCTAAGCGATGTCGAAGCTGCCATCAAGTTCAGCAAATGCCTGCAAACGCCTCAACATCGCTGAAGCCGAATAGCAGAATGGCACTTGCCTGATAGTAGAACGCCGAGCTGCGGCTGCAGCTGAAGGCCTGGCCAGAAGAATCTGGCTGGCAGCAGGAGCTGGGGTAGGCCGAGTCCTGGCAAGGCCTCGCCGCGGAACAGGAGCCCGACAGGCCGCCGCATTGACCTGAAGAGAATGACACGTCTCCGGCATCTTGTATGGTAGCAGGGCCAGGCCACAGAGCGCGCAGGTGCCACCGGGAATGATGAGGGGATGATCATAGGCAGAGTGACGCAGATGACAGTCGGTGCAGCGGCCTGTATCTTGGCATGCTGTGGCATCTGCTCGCTCGTGATGTGTCAATCGGTCACCGTAGTTGCTGATGGGCAGCGAGCACGAGCCGCCGGACGATGGTCCTGCCGTCGGCGCCGCCGCAGGCGCCGCTGTCGGGCCGCGAGTGGGTGCGGCAGTAGGAGCGGCAGCAGGTCCAGAAGTGGGGCTGCGAGAGGGAGCCGATGTGCTGGGAGTGGGTGTCGGACTGGCGGTGGGCTGCCCGGTGCCGGTGGTGGGTGACGCGTTGCCGACAACGCCATACTCTGGCCGCAGCGGGAATTGCGCCGACCCGCGGATCAGCGCGGTCGACGATGGGTCGCTGGTCTGGACCGTGTCCTGAACCGTGTCGCCCAGGATGGAGGTCACGCGGATGGCGGTGGGGAAGGTGAAGGGCCCCCCCTGGGTGATGACGAAATAGTTGTCTGCAACACAGGAAGATGGAAGTTGTCGAAGTCGATACCTCTGTGAACACAGTTGGAGAAGTCGGCTTGCATGAAGCGATGGCTCTATCTTGCCGTCAGCTGGTTGTCGAGGAAGCCTCACCTGTTGACTTCTGCATGTTGACGAATGCGCCGTTGACCCGCAGCTGAGCAGACACCGCCGGCACCCTGGAAGTTCTTGGCATATCGTCATCAGCACATTTGGAGACAGAGGCAGCTGCCTTCCTTGGATGTGGCGGGCAATTTAGTGCGCCACATCAACGACCTCAACGGAGGTGAAACAGCAACACCAATGTCCAGAATCCACAGGGATCGTCAATTGTACCTGGTGTTGGCCACCTGCAGTGCGCTTGAGCGGCAGGCGTCGTTGATTGGGTGTGAGCACAAGTGAGCCATGCTCACCGCATCAGCAGAATATGATATGATACAAACTCAGAGTTTTCGACCTTGTGAAAAACGTGGCGAATGCTGTCTGCCAAACTCGAGAAAGGAACCGCTATCGAACTTGCCTGCAGCTTGATGTAGAAGTTGTTGGAGCCCTGCAGTTTGGAAACCGACTGATCAAGGCTCCTGAAAACGAATGGTCAAGGCTCCTCGGGGTTGAAGCTCCTCATTGCGTGTTGGGACGTGCGTGAGCCGGCAGGTATGACGGCGCGGACGCCACTGGACGATCAAGTCCAAACAAGAAACACAGACAAACAGAGCGGCTGTTCAGGACAGAGCGTCTGTTTAGATTTATACCTGGAAAGAGTACACGAAGGGCGTGTTGTCAATGTCGCACTGCACCGCCACCCAATTAACAGGGTCCCGCCCGCCAAAGTTGTTTTGGAAATCCAGGTCGGCGGCCTTGCATTCCGGACATTCGTCAACAACTGCGAAACCAGAGGGATCTTCATTCACTTGGTATGTGCCATTGACGGACGAGCGGCAACACGGCGGCGCAGAGCGACATGACATATGGTGCACTGTATGTTCTGAACAAATGCAGAACACCACAGCATTTGGACCTGAGCTTTCGTGCATGCAACTAGTATGAACGCACTCAAGGCATACTGGGTGCTAAGAGGGATGCTGCCGCCGATCCTCGTGCCGCGGAAGGCGAGGCACAGCCCGCACACGCGAGAGCCGGCATACTGCCCGCTCGCGGCATAGTAGTTGATGCCTGTAATCCACGGCTGCATCGCGGCGCCGCTGATCTGATAGCTGCGGCAGAAAACGGCTGCAAAGAATGAGGGCGAGCAGCACGGCAAGATGAGTGCAGCTGCAACTTGCATGAACTCGAGTCAGCACCTGCAATGGCCACTGCCGGAGCCAGGGCCATACGAGGTGCCCTGCAGGGCCAAGAAAACTGCTTTGCATTCCATTCACCTGTCTGGATGCTGAAAATGCAAGAACACGAGTGTTGATTTGCGATGACAAGCACAGGATGGCTGCGGGAGCGAAGCAGCACGATGAGCGAATCAGCTGCGGATATGGCTGACGGAGCGCCTGCACGTGCTAACATAATCGATAGGCGTCGCCATGGGGCAAGAACGAGCGACTCTGCGCACATCGCCAGTGAGGTTTTGGCCGAACGGCGATACACTTTGTGCGTCCGCCGACAAAGCCGCCGCAGCCACCACGAGCAAAATGGCCGCACTCTGCACCTGACGCCTCGACATGCTTTGCGTTACGCTTTTGTGGCGCTGCGTGTACACTTTCACCTTGGGGTGCGCCGGAAGCAGAAGTGTGACGTAGTCTGACGCAAGGCTGCCTCGTGTTTTGATGTTCCAAGGTTTGGGTCGATTCGCGGTTCTCGAGGCACTTAGGTTTGCTCTCTACTTGCCCGGCCCCTAGAATCGTCGTTGCCGATCATAGACACACAAAGACACACGCGTACAAAACTTCCGAGTGCCCCCTCACGAGGACTTCTGTTTGTGCCGGCTGAGCAGAGCGTCAATAGTGGCCGGCTGCTGCTGCCGCCGATGCTTCGGGATTTTCTGACCAGCCCTGCCGCCGCTGCCGCTGCCTTTGCCGGCGCCGCCGGCCGACCCGCCGCTCAGTCCGGAGCCGCCGCCGGATCTCGCAGGCGATGCCAGCAGCTTGCGCCGCTTGCCGGGCTGCTGCTGAGAGGCTAGACCCTCTAATGACGCGGCAGCACCCGGGCCGCCTTGTCGCTGCAGGTCGTCCGCAAAGTGCCAGTCGCTGTGCTCGGCGCGCTGCGCCTCCGGCACCGCCTTGCCGCAGGCGCTGCGGCAGGAGATGGAAGGAGATGTTCAGTGTCAGTGATGGCCTTTACACAAGGGCCGCACGTGCCACAGCTCACCACAGTAGGTGGTCAGCGCCTTTCCAAAGTTGGCGAAAGGGTCTCGAGAGATCCAAAGCATGCAGAGTGTCAGGCTACAAAAAAAACTGCAAAACATGAAGCTCAGCAGGAAAGGAAACGCACTCGCAGCGCCAGGGTTTTGGCTGTTCATCAGCCGCTGCCGCTGCACCGCCAGCCGCTGCTGCTGGCTCTGGCTGAGCTACATGTGGCGCAGCCAAGGATGCTGTCGCTGGATGCGCCTCCTCGAAGAAACGCGAGATGTGCTGCCGCTCTTGCGCCGGTGCCGCCGCCGCCTGGTGCTGCTGCGAAGGAGATGGTCTGCCGCCGTCGCCGCTGCTGCCGCCAGGATCACCACTGGAGTTGCCACCACCGCCACTGCCGCCACCGCCGCAGCCGGTGCCCCAGCTGCTGCCACCGAGACCGCTGCCGCCAAAGCTGCTGAAGTCGCAGCTTAGCGGGCCGCGCCGGGGCACCTCGCACAGCTCGCAGCGCAGCAGGTGGCGCGGGTTGATGTAGGTGCACGTGCTGCAGCGCCAGCTGGCTGTCCTCTGCGCCTTGCCCGCCGGCTGGCTGCAGCAAACATGAGCCAGACATACGGGTCACCAAGCAGCATCATGCTGGCAGATATCACGGATGCAGGAAAGCAGGCACATGGCTTCAGACTGCTGCACACAGCGTCAGATGCTGCAGATCGGGGTGCACATTGTTGAACTTCGGGCTACGAAAGTGCCCACCTGCTGTGTGGCTCTGCAGCGCCATTGGACGCCTGCCAGTCGCGGAGGCTCAGCTCGACGCCTGCTGCCTCGCCGCCCGACTCTTCTGCCTCCGGATCCACGTCGCCATCCAGGTCTTCCAATTTCAGCTCCCGTGGCGCGGCGCCGCCGTCCCCGCCAACGCAGGCGCGGCCGCCACCGATGCAGAAGCTATTGTTATGGCCGCCGTCCATGCGGAACGAGTCACCGCCGTCGGCCATCCCGAAGCCGCCGCTGCCGTAATAGGTTCTGGTGCCGCTGCCGCCGCCGTCCCCTGCTGCTGCCCCACTGCCGCTGCCGCCGGCTGCGCCGTCCCCCGCAGGCAGACTGCCGTCTGCGGGCTGCGACGCCACCGGTGCATCATCGGCCGCAGGGTCTGCTGCGTCTGGCTGCTCGGCTGCGCCGCCATCGCCTCCTCCGCCGCCGCCGATGCTGCCATCTGTTGCCGGCTGCGCTGATTCGCTGATGCGGACGAAGCCGGCGAGCGTCTTCTGCCCAGGGGCCGGCGCCGGCCGCTCCTTGAATGCAGACACCCTGCAAACCGCCGGATGCGCTATTCGTTTCTATGCTGGAGTGTTGTGTGGATGTCTTGGCGGCACGGCAGCTGGTTGCAGGGAAGCCTCGAAGCCACGGTCAAAGGTGCCACAGGATCTGTACAGCTGCCACCTCATGTCAAGGAAACGTGCATCTAAGAGACGAATAGATAGCGCTGTGCAGGCTCGCCTAATGCCCATGAGGCGCAGGGTGAGCGGCAGCTCCGGGCGCATCAGCCGCACCGCCGCCTTGCACAGGTCCTCCGCCGAGCTCACGTAGTTGGGCAGCGTCACCGCCCGTGTGTGCACCTGCACGCATTTGCGCTTTCTGGGTTTCTGCCAGGAAGCGCTTCCAGGCATGAGCAGGAAGCAAGCTCTGCAGGCACAAAGTGGAGGACGACGAAACGACGGAACGAGAGATACCGCAATTGGACCTTCAGCTGCAGAGCAGTACGCGAAACGAGACATGCTGAGACGCAGACACGAGGGCGCACGCACCTCAAAGGTGGTGGCGGACTTGAGCTTGAGCGTGACGGTGCGGCCCCGCAGCTGCTCCCGCGCCATGTCCCCTGCCAGGTGCTCCGCGATCTCCGCGCACTGCGGCCACAGGGTTCAGATACTTGAGACTTGCCTCTGTCGCAGCTGTCTCAGGTCAGCTGCCGGGGGAGTGCCAGCTGGGGCAGTGCTTCTGTGTCGTCTACGGGCCATTAAGCAGTCGCCTCAGCATTGCAGCTGCGCCGTCCCCCATGCTCAGCCTGCCTGGCGATTGAGCTTCGCATCCAGAAGCGCCATCGGATGCAGGCACATGTGCGCTGATTTCTGCCCAGCCTGAGCAACGCTGGTGCGCCGTCAAATCGGAAATTTGGCACTTTCACCTTGGCTTCCAGATCGGCGGTTGTGGAGATGGCCGCAAAGGTGCGCTCACAGGAGATGCCCTTGCGGCCGACCTCCCCCTCTGGCGTGCCCTCCCCATGCGCCGTCTGCCCGAGGCCCAGCCCCACCCGCATGAAGTAGTCGACCGCCACCTGTGTGCGAATTTCGATATGCGTCCGTATTGAAATGCAGTCATCATTCAAATGTAGAAACTGGCAGGTGACTGCGTCAGGACACACTGAAGTTTGACATGCAGCATGTGGCACACGAACGAAAGGGAAGCCTCCATGCAGGTCCGCAATCAGTTTGGCCCTTCCACATGTGATCATGAAAGCAGTGAGCCTCCAGGGGACTGCACCTTAGAGAAGAGGGCGGACAGTAGCGCCCGCTGCTCGATCAGCTGGCTGCAGGTCTCCACTCCAAACGACTTCAGCAGGTGCTCCGTCACCTGCGGCACAACCAATCAGACAGATGTGACGACAGCATCATTCAGCCAATGCTGAAAGGAAGGTAACATCTCCAAGCAGCCAAGGCAAGCGATCAGGTTCTTCCTACATTGAGATGTAGGAAGAAGCTTGTGGTTGAAAGACTGAAGGCAAATGCGCACCTTGCCGATGCCGGGGACCTTGCGGATGGGCAGCTCCGCGACAAAGCGGCTGACGGCGTCCACATTCGCAGGAATCATAAACTGCCCATCCGGCTTGTTGCGGTCTGCACACACCTGCGATAAAGTGTGCCTGAAGTTGGAAGCATGAAAATGGCGACACCAGCCCAGGTAGTGCTGGCGTCACAATACATCAACATGTTGCAACGGCAGTCACTGAAGGCGGTTATGGCATCGTCAGGCATGCAGGGCCTGCAGCATCACGCACAGTACCTTTGCAAGCATGCGATTGGGGGCGATTCCGACAGAGCAGGTGACCCCTGTCTCCTCCCGCACGCGCCTCCTGACTGTCTCTGCCACCTCCTCGCCTGCACACAATGGTGCGCCACAACACTTCCAACAGCAGTCCGTTGAAAGGCTGTTGGCTCAGAGGCAAGGGGAGGGGATGGCCCGGCAACAGCTGATCTCGAGAGCATGTGGACATGAGGTGCGATGTCCTGCCTTGCAGCATCGTGCATGATGCTAACCTGCGAGTGCCACACACGATGCTGTGCCTCCACACCGCAGTCAATTTGCTGCATGAACACACCCGACATGCCATGCTCAGCGCAGTAGGCGGTGACGTCCAGGTATGCCTCGTCCAGGGAACCGGCTTGCATGTCGGGGTCGTAGTCCCTAAAGATGCCGCGCGTCTGGTTGCTGACCTCCACGTACTGCTGGAAGTCTGCAGCGGCGCGGCACACACGATTGATGCTGTTGATAGCTGTGACAGCGACATTGTTCACGCAAGCCCCTGGTGCAGCAGATCAGGTGCCAATGCAGGCGCCTGAGACGCAAGAATCAGAATGAAGGGGGACACACAGAGCCATGAGTATGACCGACAGTAAGAGCTCCGCAGCAAAAGTCGCTATGCAATCAACTGCGCACTGGATTCCACGAAGATGAGCTCGGGGCACAGGCGGCGGCCAATGAACCCGGGCATTGCAGATCGCACACCATAGCGGCGCGCCATGTAGTTGGCAGTGGAAATCATGCCAATGCCGCCTACCGCGAAAGGCTTGTCCTTCTGCAGCATTCACATCGTACATCGATCGGTGTCCGCCTGGGGGTCAGGCGGCGCAGGCGACGGACAGCTGGATGCATGCAACATTGTATGGACACATCGCAACCGTCTGGCGCACCAGTGACGGGTCGAGCAATTCAGCACAAGACGCAAAGAAAGCATCTTGGTCGACAACCAGCCATGTTGCCCTCAGGTCCCGTGTGGCAGCGAGTTGCGCAACCACAGCATCCATGGCCCTGCGCCGCCAAGAGACCTGTGTGCCTCAGCTACACCTGACGTCGCCGCAAATGAGGCAGAGGTTGTCATCTGAAGCTGGTTGCTGCACACTTTATGCTAGCGTGCCAGGTAGACAACACACCGCTGGTGTCCCGCCAGCTGCCCCTGAGTGAGTCCAGCGGCTTGCTTCTTGAGGCGCGCTATGCGCTCTTCCGTCTGCGCCTGCTTCCGCTGCTCGTTCTTGAAGTGCGCCGAGTCCTCATGATGACACCAATAATATTTCAGTGTCGAGACAACGGCCACATTGCGCCCACACCCTGCCAACGGCGCTGATGGCATCAAAGTGCGCTCTCCATAGTTGCAGCGCCATTGCCATGCCGCTGTTCCTGTTGATATTCCAGCTAGATCCTCGCATGCACTGAGGGGCTGCTCTTCCTCACCTTGCTCATGTCGAACACAACTTTCTGAACATGCTCCCGGTCCACACCCGCCATACCAGCCTTCTCGTTGGTGAACACAGTGTGGTGCTTGCGCCATGCAGCCTGCGACGGCTGCGGCTGGTTTCCATTCTCACCATTGACGCCGCTGCCACCAGGCGCAGCAGGCATGCCTGGTGCAGCACTCGCTTGCGCCATGCCGGCGCTGTTCTGTTGTGCGCCTACATCACTTGCTTCATTGGCTGTTGTTTTCGCAGCTCAGGTGTCAAAGTTCAAGATTGTGTGGAATATTGCGGGGTCAGTCTGTTCGACCGAGAGCAGTGATAGCCAGTTGAATTCAAGTGCAACATCCGCGAGTATCAGCAACTGTGTTCCCACCAGCGATGCCGATGAGCGCGCCAGCAGACGTAAGTTGCAGCTGCACAGCTAGTCTGTTGGCAAAGTGCCACAATAGCACCAGGCAAAGTGCAGCACAGCACGGGGAACACGGTCTGCGGCGGACACCAGTCCCGGCCGCACAAGGAGCAGCTCCGATGCCTCAGCGCGCGTCCGGGGCAGACTTGCCACGCCGGTAGGGACGTCCAGTGCATTGCAGTCTGCAATTTGCAGATGCAAACAGCGCGTCGCCTGGTGACCACCCTGGTGCGCGGCCGGCTCGTTTTCGGCAGACCGTCTCGAACTCGACTTTCGACACCGCTCGCCGCGCATTGCGCTGGCGATCGTGCCGCCCCCTTAGCCAGGTACATTCCACATGCATTCTGGAACTCGATCATCCCCCGGCCGCCAGGTTGCGGGGCGCAGCAAGGCCATACACGCTTTGAAACATCCAAACCATGCTGCTCGGTCCCGCAAGACGGCTGCGGTCCCCGAGGAGTTGCATGATGGCTCGCTCAGGGTCAGCGGGTGATGCTGCATTGTAGCCTCGCTGAATGTCTGCTGTCCAGTTTTCGCTTCTCCTTCACACGTCGAATTCGTTTCGTGACGCAGGTGGCTCTCGACGGCGTTGCGCGTAACACGACTTCGCCCACCTGCGCAAAGGCTTCAAACTCTGAGCAGCTCCAGGACCCCCAGCCCCGCCCTTGCGCAGGTCGGTGCTGTTGCGCTCGAGTTGCTGACAGCAACACGAGCGAGGACACTTGCTACACGTGCATTCCCAGCTTGCTCTATTCACCCAGCTGCAGTTGTGGATCAGACAAGCGTTCCTTGCCTGCATCACCAAGGCATCACCCCACGGATCCTACATCCCCCAATTCCCCACCCGCAGCGGCTGTCTCCCGCATTCGCCGCCAGCCGCCGGAGCAGCAGTCGCACCGCCATGGAGGTGGCCGCAGCCATGCAAGAGGGGCAGGGCGAGGCCCCAGGCCTGCAGCGCGTGCACGGCCGTGCAAATGATGTCTCCTCCACGCTAGGTGGGCACAGCCACTTCCAGCATCGCGGCTGCAAGCCTCCACATGCAAGTGCATGCACAAAGGCAGCTCTGTGCTTGAAAGCTCTATGCTACCCAAATATGCAGCACTGTTCCCGCATCAGGTGCTCAGGGATCTGTCACCCACCCAGCGCCTCACCTCGCCGTTGTGCAGCGAATTCCGACATTGCTGTCACTGCCCCATCTGCAGCCACGATGCACGACGCGGCGGACACAGACTCGGAGACGGAGGCGGTCCAGGAGGCGGCGACGGTGCCGGAGGGTGCCGGCTTTGGCGCCGAGAACGACATGCCGCTGCAGTCCGACATGCGCGACACCTCAGTCGTCAGCAACGCCGACTCCGGCGGCGGCGGCCTGGCGGCGACGGACGACGACGCCAGCCTCGTGCAGGGCGCCGCGCACTCGGCATTTGCCGGCGGCGGCCGCCCGCAGCAGGCTGCCAGCGAGGTGCAGGTGAGAGTTTGTGACATTCGTTCCGGTTTATGGACCCCACATAAATCAACTGCTGTGTTCAAAAAATGTATGATGGTGTGGTTCCAGACAGCACAACAGTAGCAGCTGGCCGGCGATGCTCTCGGACAAACAGGCGGCACCTTCCTGCTGAGCAGGGAGGCGCGACCATGGGCGGCGGCGCAGACGCGCCGATGCCGGCCGGTGAGGCGGCGGCGGGCGAAATCCAGTCCTCCGGGCGGCCAGCGCCGCACGCCGCGGCTGGCGCTTCCGCCTTCCCCTCCTCTCCGGCCACCGCAGAGGCCGTCCTCATCGGTTCATCGCAGCCGATGCCTTTGGACGCTCCGTCAGCGGCCGCGCAGCTTGCGGGCGCGCTCTCAATAGCGGAGCGGTCTGCCAGCTTTGCAGCAGCTGCTGCAATGGCGCAGCCGGCGGGCAGCGAGAACGCCGCGGCGCAGGGTGCCGGCTGCGGGCGGCAGGGAGCGGGCTCAGCCGGCCGGCGTGCCCCAGCGCCAGCAGAGTCCGTCGGCATGCCGGCGCCGACGGCCAGCGTGGGTATGACAACGCCGCAGGTGAGCAATGGTACGCCGTTCAGTTGTATGGCTCGGAATGTCAGCTAGCTGGGTTAATCATGCGAGTGGACCGGGACCCTTCCAGACGTTTGGTTTTTGCGTCACCAGGTCTGTGTCACAGCACATTGGCAGCAGCCAAGATGTTGATCCTCTGGCAAATGCGCAGGCGCAGGCGCGCGGCCTGCCGCGGCGGGACCTGCAGCCGGGCTTCAGCCTCACGTCCGACGTCGGCCCCCGCGGCGCGGCCGGCGCCGGCAGTGGGCTGCGTCACGGTAGGCGCAGCGGCGCATTGGGGGAGGCGGCGTCCCGGCCACCGCCGGCGCCGCGGCGAGCCGCGTCCGCCGACGGCCGCGCCGCCGCCAGCACAGACGCCCAGATCGGCTCTGTTGCGCCCGGACGCGAGGTGCGAATCATGCTGCACGCGCTCATGCATCGCATGTCAAACATCAATGCCTTGCCCCAAAGCTCCAAGCCACTTTGCCGCAGCTCTTCAAAGCCGCATGCTGTCTCACCTTGTTGCCGCATGGGGTGCAAACTTTGACATTTACGGTTTTGCGAATGCGCCACAGGCGGCGGCAGACGATGCGGCTGCGACCTTCAGCGTCAGCGCGGCACACTCGCAGGACAGCCAGGCGGGCAGCCGGGGGCCCGAGCGCGGCGAGGGGGAGGGCACCCCCCGCGGGCCGTCCACCGCCGGGCAGAGCGGCCTGGTGGAGCGGGCGCCGCCCGCCGCGCGGCCCGACCAGAGCGCGCTGTCCGGCCAGAGCCCCACCGGCGGACGGGTGAGTTTGTATGGTGCTTGTGCACGCCAAGCCTACTGCTTAGGCCAACGAATAAGTCAAATCCTTCGGGGCTCTGCTCTGCATCTAGAGCTGAATGAGCACTGCGGCCTGTGGCATTCGCCACTGCGATACTCACTCGTCGTGCGCACAATCACGGAACGACACCGATCTGGATCTCGTGCACCGCGGCGCAAAGCTGCGGCTGAAGCTGCAGCTCGAAAACTTGCACACCGCATGCGTGGCCTACCTTGCTTGCCTTGTTGTCCAGCTGCTGCAGCTTGGGCATACCGAACAATCGCGCGCCTAAACAGGACCGCGACTGCCAAGTCCGCCCTTCCTGTGGCTGTTTCTGACAACAAGGCAGCACAAGCAGTGCCGGTACGCTGCTCATCTATCTCATGCGTCGCAAGCATGCCCAGCCTCAGCGGCTGATTAATGGTCTCGCAGGCACCGAGCGGCGCCGGCGGCGAGAGCAACGCAGCGGCAGGCGCCAGCCGTGCCCCCCGGCAGCCCAACAGCCGAAAACGCAAGCGGCCGGCGTCACCCGCAGATGAGGTGTGCTGCTGCTACATTGAAGTCTGCAACCGAATGCACAAAGTCCCTACCTGTTGCCTCGATTCCATGCTGTCTGCATCCCCTTGGCGAGGGTGTTCGCTTTTTTTTCAGATTTTGGGATGCACGCAGCAGAAGGCACTGCGCCACGTCAGCACCTATCCCTAAAGTGCTTGAACTCCCGTGCAAATATGCCCTGCTTGCTGGGACACCATCTCAGAAACTACTCCGCAGATTGCGGTTGCTACACGAACGCGGCGTTGCATTGCCCCCCGATGCCCGCTGCGTCGCACCTTGATGCCCACGCTTGCAGACTATCATCCCGCCATTGAAGAAACGTTTCTGCTTTCTTAAAAAGCAGATTGCCTTCGCCATCCGGGATGCGGCGCGGGATCGCGATCCGATGCGCGCGCTCTCAGAGTACGACCGCGGCATGGCGGAGGGCATCGACCTGAAGCCGGACAGCTACGCAAGCCTGCTGTATCTGTGCGCCGGCGGCGACGCGTGGGAGGCGCGCGCCCGCGCCCGCGCCGACGCCGACGACTCGCAGTGAGTCTCCAATCTCCGAAGAGTTTAGATATCCAATATGATTTGCACCCAGAGGTGCTGTGCCTATGCGCCGGCGGCGACGCGCGGGAGGCACGCCTGTGCACGCACTGACGCCAGCGACTCAGTGAGCGTTTTTTTTGTTTTTACAGCATTGAGATCTGACTTCGGCAGGCCGTGAATTTCTTCTGTCCAGCCTCATCGGGCAGGGAGGCAGGCGGGCAGGCAAATGCTGTGCGTTGCTTCTTGTTTCATGTAAGGGGATGGGCAGGGTCTTCACATTAGTTGTAGCGAGCAGTGGCTACGGCCGCCGCTGGGGTTGCTGCTGGGCGGCGGTCGGCAATCCGTGGCGCAATTAGCAATAGAGCTTTGACTGCGCTGCGGTGTGCACGGCGCGTGTCTAGCCTCGACCCTCGGCATTGAGAAAATCTGCATGTCGGCAGTCGTTGCTACAAACACCATAACGGGAGGGCCAGCAAGCTGCAGTGGGGGCGTCAGAAGTGAAGCGTGAAGTGTGCGCGTGTCTCACTCGTGACCAGATCCAACCAGGCAAGCCTCCTGCAGGCAAACAGCGCCTGCTACGCCGTCGGGTGCTGACTGGCGGCCGCAGCCCTGCATGCTGTGCGAGGCAATCAAGTCAGACTTGAGAAATGCCTCACTCAGCTGTGACCGTACCTCATTTTATCTGCCGCAGACGAGCGGCGCCAGCCGCTCTGGCGAACGGGGCGGCGAATGCAGACATGGCCGCGGAGGTGCCCTGACCAAAGCAGAACAGTTGCACCGAGAAAGGCCAAGGCGCCTTGTGCAGGCCAAGTGTTACGCGCTGTGTCATCTGCGGCAGGCCATGCCTGCGGCAGATGCAGACATGGCGGCAGAGGCGCCCTACATACGTCATAGGACGGTTTCCCGCTGGCGACATCAAAACCCATGTAGGATGCACCTCATGAAGTCCAACTGTGACCCTGCCGCAGGCAAGCGGCGCCAGTCGCCTGGCAAACGGGGCGGCGGATGCAGACATGGCCGCGCAGGTGCCCGCAGGCATTACGGGGTGGTTGCACTGTCGAATCCCCGACACACCTCTCGGAATCCAGCTTTGATCATGCTTGATTTCGTCGCCTGCCGCAGGCAAGCAGCACAAGCCGCGCTGGCGAACGGGGCGGCGGACGCCGACTTGACGATGGAGGCGCCCGCGGCTGGCGAAGCCGGACTTGACTACCAGATGCTGTTCCAGCGGGGGCGGGAGGTCTTCGACTCCATGCAGGCCAAGGGTGAGCTCAAGGGTCGCGCTGCTTGGATTGAGACATCCACAGCCTCTTCAGAAGGGGTCTGGGCTGGACTGCCAGATAGCGGGCCAGCCGGGACGAGCTGGGAGTGCCGGCAATGCCAGTCAGTGCTCCTGCCTGTCATGACTACCTGTTGATGCAGAAGGGAGCTTTCGGCCTCATGCGGGCCACTGCTCCTTCCGAGCAGTCGAGGCGTGATTGTCAGCCCTCTACTGTCCTCGTTACTGCATGCACCTCTCATCTCGGCCTGTCCCTGTTGGACATGGCGACAAGCGGCCAAGGACATGGCAGTGTTTGCCTCTCAAAGCTCTGTTTGGCGATCACCTTGAAACCTTTATCTTCGTAGCAACCATTGCTGATCTCTGCAGCGGTGGGGAGACACTGTGTGCAGTGCTGCCGCGCATCAGTGTAGACAGTTCTATGGTGGGTTTTGGTTCTGGTTCTACCTTATTTCCAACCACTGCAGGCCTCCCGCTGGGGGAGACGGCGTACACGGCGCTGGCGCGCATGGCGGCCTCGGCGGGCGACGGCGCTGCGGCGCTGGCGGCGGCGCAGGGCATGGTCGCCGCTGGGGTGGCGCCGCGCCTTCGCTCCTTCACGCCCGCCCTGCTCGCCTTCTCCACCGCCGGCCAGGTGCAGGCATTACCAGAAAACCACAAATAGGCATGATGTCATGATGTTGTTGTCGAATGCGTTGTAGACGATGACCCAGGGCCGCGCTGCTCGCCTTCTCTGCTGTTGGCCAGTAACACACCTCGCTCGAATCAAAAGTTGCCATATTGTCGCCACAAAATTCCCAAATAAATTGCGGTGATGCGCTGTGGGGCTTCTCCACTGCCAGTCGGGTGCAGACCTCGCCACGACTCCAGACAGTCACGATGTCATGATATTATTGTCGAATGCGTTGTAGACGATGACCAAGCTGTGCGCTGCTGGCCTTCTCCGCCGCTGCCTGAGTGCCACATTGAGGGACAGCTCATCCCAATCAGGCTGTGCCCTCAGAGGCTTTGCTGTGCTTTCGGAAGCTTTCACCAAGCAGTCTGTGCGCTGCTCAACCGCTTTGCATGGCAGCCTGTGCTATGCTTGGATCAGGCTGAGTGGAGCGTGGCAAAGGATGTCGCAACTCTGGTTTGTTGCGCCAATGTTGATGACCCCAATCTTGCCGCGCTCCACTAGCGGACTCGGGCATTTGGTCAGCTCAGCTGGAGACATCCTAGGAAGGACCTCAATCTCATGAATCTGACCCTGAGCCGCACTTCATTCCAGACATGTTCTCCCGCAGGGAAGTGGGTGGGCGGCAGACGTCCCGGGGAACCGAGTTTCATGTCCTAGGAATGACACTCAAGCCGACTGCACTTGATGCAGTTGGAAGGTTGCGATTGGAGGGACGGGAGCAACTGGACATGCGTGCAGTGTGGACCAGGCGTTATGGGCGGCAGACGTATTGGGCGGCCTGTGCATGGACCTGGCGGAGGCAAACTGCAATTGAGCAGCACATTGCTACCCCAGATGTGCAGGTGAACCAGGCACTTGGCGTCACGGGAAATTCCAAGCGACCTGGACACCGACCTGGCAGAGGCAGAGCGCTTGTAAGGGGGCCAATGAATGACCGCAATACCTCTTCTGCAGGTGGACCAGGCATTTGGGGTGGCGGACATCCTGGGCGGCCTGGGCATCGACCTGACAGAGGCAGAGTTTGCGGCGCTGCTGCATGTGTGCCAGCACGGCGCGGCCTGGCAGCGCACCGACGCGCTGCTGCGCCGCATCGGCCGGGAGCTCACATCCCTCAATGCGGTGCGGCCTGTAACACCTACAAAACGTGACAGCCTTGAAACCTGAGCGGCCTGGGAGCGCACCAACGCGCTGCTGCGCCGCATCGGCAGCGAGCTCACATCCCTCAATGCGGCGGGGAGGCGTTTGAATTTGCGGTTGTTTCATGAAACCCTGATGCGTGTGATTGCGGCCTGGGAGCACACCGACGTGCCGTTGCGGCGTGTCAGACGCGAGCTCACATCCATCAATGCGGTGAGGCTATATAATTACTGCGGTCTCCCAGCCGCAAACCTGAAACGGCCTGGCGGCACACCGACGCGCTGTTGCGAGGTTCGACTGCTAAAGTCTGTGGCTGCAGTGCTGGAGCCTGCGGCGCATTGGCCGGGAGCTACCACACTGTACAGCGCTGAGTGCATGAAGTGTCGATCTCGTCATGCACAGCTGCTGCGGTTATGCCCGAGCATTACAGGCCTGGAAAGCGGCCTTTGCTGCACTCCAGGCCTGTGACGCACAAGGTGTACCGGAGCTGCTGCACTGATTGGGTCGACAAGCACGCAGCTGACCTTGCTTCACTGCTTCATGATGTGTCAGACTGTGTTATCCTGACCTCTGGCGACTCACCTCGCTGCACACAGGGCACCCTGGCGGCGGCTCGGGCGGTGTTTGCCAGCCCTGCGGCCGTGGCCGCGTTTGCAGATGGCGGCGCCCTGGCGGGCCGTGGCAGCCGGTGGGAGGTATCAGACATCACCGTCGACGCCTCAGGTGCGCTGTTCGGGCAACCTGAAAAGGTTTTCGCTCTGTTTGCATGGTCGCACGACTTCAAGGGCCGCCGGATGCAGGTGGCTTGCCACTCTGGAACCAAGTGAAACTCAGCCACGTGAAACAGCTCAGTTGTGGAGCTTGGTCAGGGGCAATCAGCTGGACGAGCGGCGCAAGAGGCGGATTGCCAGACCCGAAGACGACGAGCCTGTACATTGCGACTGCAGGGCGCGTGAGCGGCGGCGGAGAGCAGCTGGCGGCCTTCGACTTGGACGACGACGAGTGGGCCGCTTTTTCGGAGGGCATCGGCCGCCTGGCCTCAGAGCAGGCGCGTCCCAACTGTCCAGACGCCTGACGCCTTTCCGTCCTGAGGAACGGTTCGACTGACATTGCTCACAATGCTCACAGCCTGCAGTTGAGACTGGCTGAGCTGGACGCATGCCGCTGCCTGTTGTCTCTGCTGAGGAAATTGTTCCACGTTCCCGAGACGATTCCTCCACCATGTGTGTATGTAAACCCGCAGGAGCGGAAGGCGAACGACTTCGAGACCTTCCAGCGGTGGCTGGACACGCACGGCCCCTTCGGCTGCGTCATCGATGGCGCCAATGTCGCGCTCTTCGGCCAGAACTTTGCCGAGGGCGGCTTTGATTTCGGCCAGATCGACAGCGCGCTGCGGCATGTGCGCGAGCGCCACCCAGGCCTCAAGCCCCTCGTGGTGCGCCTTTGGTTTCCGCTGGACTGCGCACGTGAATGCTTTGGGTGCTGGTATCAGATCGATGCGGCGTTTGCGGCGTTTGCGTGCGCAGCACCCGGGCCTGAAGCCCCTCGTGGTGAGCGCCGCTCCATCTCTGTACCCTCACAAATGGGAATAATAATAACATACAGCACATGCGCAAATGGCGCTCGGGCCGCAGCCCTCCGTTGGTGCGCGCCACTCCTCATGTCAAGGGTTGGCTCACAGAGATTTTCAGTGCATGCTTGCAGAGCCTGCTTCTGCAGAGCCTACTTTCGCAGGAGAACAGCTATTTGGAACATGCCCCGGTTTGATGCTGCCAGGGCAGAAAGCGGCGAAGGCCGGATGCCTCGCACAGCAGGCAGGCTGCAATGGCAAGCAACAACTGGCCAGGCCACAGGCACAGTTTTGCATGTGTGCAACACTTGCCTCGCTGCCTGCGAGTTTCAACCACGATGACGCTGGTTCAGAATTGAGGGTTGTCGTCTGGGGTGAAACCACATCAGCAGCCGGGCACTCAGCGTTCAAGCCGGCCCACTAGCACAGCCTGCTCAGCCGCTCCCCCGCGGTCCCTGGGGCATTGACCAGTACTTTTTCCTGACTGTTGGAACTGAACCTCTCAGCTGCAGACGCAGGTGCTGCTCATGGGCGGACCAAGTCGACACACCTGCGACCAAACCCTAAACCACAACTCCCAAACCCTTATGCAGGTACAGCACGCGGAACGGACCAAGGCGCCCAAGGCGGGGCAGCCGCCATCGTCGGCACCTAAGCTGGTTCTCATATAAAGCTTGTTATTGATGCCGCGTTGAAGTCGGTGACGCTGCCGCCACGCAGGTGCTGCACGCGGGGCGGACCAAGGCGCCCAAGGCGGGGGAGCCGCGCGCGGCGGCGATGCTGGCGCAGTGGCGCACCGCCAAGACCTTCTACGCCACCCCCTTCGGCTCCAATGACGACTGGTGCGGCTTGCCTGTCCCCATAACTCCCTGCAGACGTTGTTTGTTGGTGCTGCCGACTCGTCTCGTCATCCCTTGTCCAAATTTACTCGCCTGCGGCGGCGGCGGCAGCAGTGGTATTTGCCGCTTCAATCGCTGCTACGCATGTCGCTTTCCGATCCTGTCCTGGCGGGGGACCTGGTGAAGTTGGTGTAATGATCATTGGACATATCTCGCGAACTCGCATGCACGTGCGCAGGTACTGGATGTATGCGGCAGTGCGGGCGGGGCGGCAGGGGTTGCTCATCTCCAATGACGAGATGCGCGACCACATCTTCCAGGTGCCTCCCTCTGAAGCGCTCACAGCTACGGGCCTCAACAGAAGCGATTCTTGACTACGCCCCATGTGCCAGCTGCATATTTGCATATATAGTCGATGAGCAGACGTCGGAAGTGCGGTCTGGCCCTGCATCTGACAAGCCCCGCAGCGTTGAAACCCACAATCTTGCATGCCGCAAGAGTCGTGCCCTGGAGAGTGTTGAGATGAAAGCTGAATGCTCGATCATATCGCCAACAGCACTGATTCATGCGCCCAACTGCCCCGCAGCTGCTGGCGCCCAAGTTCTTCTTCAAGTGGAAGCAGCGGCACCAGGTGCGGTACGGCTTTGGCGGCGGCGGCCGCCTGCAGGCTCAGTACCCGCCGCCCTACTCCACCGCGGCTCAGGTGGGCGCACTTTGCAGCTTCTTATTTCGAACATATTTCATTTTGTTCGCCTCCTGGACTTCAGCTGGAATCGTGTGCCGGATACTCATATATGCCAACAGCCTCCTCCAGGACTTGCCTGTCTGCAATCCAACGCATCAGGATTGTGGAGCTGAACTGCAGCTTTCCCCATCGCGGCGCAGAACCTGGACAGTGGCGCCTGGCTGCTTCCTGCTGCCACCGGCGGCTGGTTGGCTGCGCGCCCTGCGGCCTGAGAGATGATTGCGGCAGCATACAAAGTCGCGGCCCGAGCTGGCATGCTCGTTGTGGGGACCTGGGCTTCAACGAGTATCGAAATGCACATTGCGATGCGCGTGCACAGCTGCATCGGAGGCAGCACTGGTGACGACGCGGCGGGAAGCACGGCGGCTTGGCCATGTCTGGCATCAGCGAATGAGAAAACCGCAATACTGTGCTGCACGTGATGGTTGTTGTTGCTGTCAGGCGTCGGACGCAGACGGCATGGGCTGCGAGAGTTACAGAGAAGAGAAAAGTCTGAAACCGGGTGTCAGGCGTTGCGTTTTTTCGAACTATGGCGTCTGTAAGGACATGGCGTCTGTAAGGACAGAACCAGTGGAGAGCACACCACAACATTTGCCTGCCGCAGGGCCCTGCGGCATGGACTGAGGGCGCGCACATGCAGAACGCTTAACAGATATCCGGTTGGCCGCTTAACAGATCTCCGCGTTGAACCTATATTTCCAAGCACGTTTGCCTTGTTTGACCTACTGTCCAGCATCTGTGCAAACGTCGACATAAATTCACTGCGCAAACCAAAATGCATCACAGCCAAACTGAGGGATCACTGATCGTTCACATGGCGGCGCACGCAGCCGGTTGCGGCAAAGCCTCGCCTACCTATCTCACATTTTGTCAGCAAGATGAGGATGCGAAACCGCATACACATGGCACACCCTATTCGCCTGATTTATGAGATACCCGCAACACCTGTACCGCGCTGCAGCTGTCATCTGCGGTCGATCTTCTGCCGAATTCGAGCAGATGACGAAACGTTCTGGCGCCGCAAATGCACCGTGATATGGAGCATTGACGCCACATATGATGATGAACCCCCCCTCCGTGCTGCGTGCTGGATGGAGGGTACGCCTCCGCATGTCCCTTTCCCTCTTGCAGCTTTTTCACTTCTTGAACTGCACTGGTCGAGGCGCAGCGGCAGCACGGCCGCAACGGCGGCGGTAGCCGTCGCTGCAAGGCGACTTGCAGCATTTCTTCTGTGTCTTCCGCTGCGCCGCAGCACCAGCGCATTGTGGCGGCAGGCGTCACGCTGCGGCTTCCCAGCCGTGGCAGGAAGCCGCGTCGTCACTTGCACTGGTCGCGGTGCAGCGTCAGCATGGCGGCCGCCGCTGCCAGGCGGCAGGCCGCCCCCAGCGCCAGCAGCATGGCCAGACAGGCCCAGAAGTTGTTGACGGAGTAGCCCAGCCCCTCCAGATCTGCGCAGCGCGCCAACAGCCACACGCCTGCAATGCGTGCATGATGCTCCATTATAAAGGACATTCTTTTGTAAGTAAAGACGTATACTCATATTGGAGCCATCTGATCTGAACCCGTCCACATGCCTCTGCCCACTGCTTTTGTGCCAAAACACCGTCGTCCGCAAACCAACTGGCTGCGTTCAATCTGCATCCGACTTCTGCAACTGATCAGTCGCTGAAGTACCGCGTCAACAAGTGAGCTGCAGTGGTGGGTGGCATGCCTGGCAAGGCCTGCCGCAGCGCCAGGCAGCTGACTCGGACAACACCGCCCAGGGCCTGAGCTGCCCAAATAGTCCAGTCTAACACCAAAACCACATTGGCTGATTAGCAGGCGCACGGCGATGACATGGGCCTGCAGCGCCCAGTGGCTGAAGGAGGCCTGGTGACCAGAAAATCTTCAACGTTTGATAGTTTCTCACCCGTCAGGCGCTCGGCTTCGGCGATGACATAGGCCTGCAGCGCCCAGTGGCTGAAGGAGGCCTGCCAGGCCAGCCACAGCAGGCCGCCCGAGTCCTTGGAACGCGCGACCAGCGTTGCGATGAGGCTCACCACCGCCGCCGCCAGCTGGCTCGGCCCCGGCTCCATCACCTGGCGCCGAAAATTAACCATGGACACTGTTGATTGGAAACAGTGCGCCACCAGCGTCGCGATGGGGCTCACCAGCACCGCCGCCGCCAGCTGGCTGTGGGCCGGGCTCCATCCCCTGCCGCAAGACGACGCGTTTACTGTCTCGACATGTGATGGGAATGACCCTAAAAACTTGCATTGCTGTGAGGCTCACCAACGCCTCGACCCTGCCTCTATCACCTATTGTGGGCGATGCACCAAAATTATGGCCAGAATCTCGAGCCTCGTTACTGCTTGCAAGGTGGCACAGAACTTTCAGCGCCGCCCCCTTGCGGGGGCGCGAGTTGATGACCTGCAGCAAAGTTGGCTGAAGGCCGCCCTGTTTTAGCTGCGAGTCGCAATGTGGGTCCGTTTCCGGCTGCCAGCACAGCACGGTGCCTTGGTCGTGACAATGCTAGCCCGCACAGCAACACTGCACACGACAGCCCGGCCCGCCCACCCTTCATGTGGAGAGCACCGAGGCAGTCGAGAACCGCTGTGCCATGTGCGCATGCACGTGATTGACGAAGGCATTCTGCGCGCTCAATTTGAGAAAACAATGCAGTAGGTGTGATTCATATACGGTTGCTTTTCCATGTCCTGGGCCATGCTTCTGTACAGGCTTCTGATGCTGCACCCTGTCGCCAGCGACTTCTCGACACCCTCAGCTCCTTTCACCTGGGACAGAAAGTAGGCGGCGCCGGTGGTGCAGTAGACCAGGCACACCGCGACCAGGTACATCTGCCAGAGCGCCGCCCTCGGCTGCGCAAAGGCGGCGTACATCACCAGGTAAAGCAGCGAGCGCACGGCGGTGCCGATGTGGCCCAAGGTGTCCAGTGCCGCAAAGTGCGCCAGCCTGCGGGGCACACTGAACTGTCAGCAAACAGGTTCACAATCATAGCATGACAGAGATATCGCAGCGAGCGCATCGCGGCGCGCGCGCGGCCAAGGGTGTCCAGCGCCGCAAAGCGCGCCAGCCTGGGAAACTTAAATGAATATGTGAAACTGATCGGTGCAAAGACAGCAGCGAGTGCGCGGCGGGGCCCATGTGACCTTCGCAAGCGAGCCTCGGCTGCGGGAAGCGCATTTGACATGTCAGAGTCGATGAAGTTGCCCATGCTTGATGCCTTGAACTGGGTCACTGCCGCCATCTGCCAGGATCCGTACGCTCCATTCGAAATCAGGAATCTGAATGAGACAGAGATCAAGAGCACAAACCTGTTGAGGCCGGAGGCGGCTTCGCGGTAGAAACACCAGCCACCCGGCCACAGAAGTCTCTAGTCTTGCCACGGAGGCCAGCAGCACCAGCGCCATATCGAATCTGTTTCATTTCAGTTCACTTCTCTGTCTGCACACAATAGAAGCAGCACCTGTTGAGGCCGGAGGCGGCCTCCCGGTAGAACACCTGTCGCCCTGAGGCGAAGGTCTTGAGCCCCGCCACGGACGCCAGCAGCGCCAACGCCACATTGTTGTAGTCCATTTCGACGGTGAAGTGGCCCAGACTGCCGCGGCCGCGCTCCGAAATCGAACCCAGCGCCGCGCCTGCAATGACAGAAGTTGGGGGGCAATGACATGAGTTGAGGTTCAGGGTATATTTGAATTTCGTCCCTCATTTCGACGGTGAAGTGGCCGAGGCTTCCCTGGCCGCGCTGACTTATGGACCCCAGCGCCGCGCCTGCAGCAAGGCAGGATGCATCAGGATTAATTAACGTTCATACACTGCTGCTTCGCATACAGGAGTTTGAGATTGTTGTTACTCCATCTCCATGGTGAAGTGCCCCAGACTGCAGCAGCCGCGAACCCAGCGCCGCGCCTGCGAGGAAAGGAGTTGAGGCGCAATAACAGGAGTTGAGGTTCCCGGCACTTCAATGTGTTGTCGTCTTTTTCCAAGGCGAAGTGGCCCAGGCTGTCGCGCCCGCGCTCGCTCGCGGAGCCCCATGCCGCACCTGCGGAGCGAGGTTTTGACACGGCAGTGTTATTAGAATCGGCAAGCGTTGTGGTCCATTTCAACTGCCGCAGCCGCGCTCGGTTATGCAGCCCAGCGCCGCGCCTGCGCATTGCAAGCCTTGCAAGTCACATCTTGAAACAAGTTTGTGTACATCCCAGGATGACAGGCCGCAACCAGAACTCAGGTGGACAGTCAAGACTGAAGCAGCATGCGCTTTATCAATGTGGTTGTTGCGCATCACACAGACCTGAAATTATCATTACCACTGATCAGCTGCTGAAGTGTGACTTTCAATCGTAGCTCCTGCCTCAGATGAGTCTACGCCGTGTTCTTCAACATGCACCGCACAGACTGTGCATGTTGCAGCCACATCAAGCAGACTCATCTGTGGCAGTTTGACACACATATTTTCGAGGAGTGTATGATTCGTGTTAGTCGTGCAGTTCAAGGTATGGGCCGGAAAGACCGACTCGTTCCTGATCCAGGATCTCTACACCGCAGGATGGGCAGTTAGTCAGCCTGCAGAGAGGGCATAAGAACAGTAAGGCTTGCATGGATGTAGCGTGCGCACCTGTCAGGGCGAAGATGGCATAATCCGTGAAGACGGCCAGCGGCTCCCGCACACGGCGCGTGACCGCTCGCCCCAGGCACCATATGAACTGGCGGCGGAAGCCCGGCAACGTCCGCTGCGTCAGGAACAGATAGATGGTCGAACAAACGGAGTGACATAGGATTCACGTAGGGAATGTATGTCGGAATAGTTTGCGTGAAGCATTGCAGGGACGAGCGTGTTCGTGAGAAGCTTGGGCTTGTCAGTCAGCAGCTCCCGGGCTTTGAGGTCCGATACAGCATTATGGCATCGATGCTCTTGACAAAATGGTGATAACTTGATGTAATACAAATCTGTCGAGGTGTTGGAAGCTACAAGAGCCATACCTGCGCTGCCGCCATCATCTTGGTGTGCCGCGGCGGCATGGGCTCAGCGACATGCGGCAGCAGCGGGTCCCTGTTGGCGGATCCTGCGGCGTCACGGCGGCGACGCCACAGCGCGCCCTTGGCCTGCTGTAGGAGCTGCCTGCACACGTCGTGGCAATGCTTGACTTTCTGGCGCACCGGCGCAAGGTACAGGAATCTGCTGAACGACCTGCCAACGAGCGGTGCGCTCATCAGGTGTGATGCAGATCGATCAGACAATTCGTGCGCATCCAGCTTTCGGGCTTGCATGAGCTGAACAACACCGTGAGGGCCAGGAAGAAGCCATTGACGCGCTCCATTCTGCTGTGCAGCCTGCGTATATGTGCCCGCCAGGTGAATGCACTGGCTGTCAAGAACGTCGTGCAGCATTCACCATCAACTTTTCTACACAGCCACTGCTTGCAGACACACCTCACCTCATTGATACTCAAAGGCTGAACTCTCAGATGGAGGGAAAACCAACCCTCATGCGTGTGCAGCCTTGTGCGTACGTGCATGCGCCTGCCGATATTCTTGCCTCGCCGCGACAGCTGCCCATGCGTGTGGCAGCCAGCGCGTTTCCCATGAAATGTCATAATTGTCATCCAAGAATAGCGGCCCTGCACCTGGCATCGTGCGGCCTGTCGCGGGCGGCGTTTATTGCTGCCTGCCGGCTGCTGAATTGTCACTTTCTGAAGCTCTCTCCCTGTTCCAGTGTGTCTGCACCTGGCCTCGTCCAGCCGGTCGTGGGCGGCGTCAGACGCCGCCGCGCCCCAGCGGCGTGCCGTGCCCCGCAGGCCGGCGCCCCTGCTGGAGCAGGCACCGCCCGCGCCATCGCCGTCGCTGCCGCCGCTGCCCCAGCTGCTGCGGCGGGAGCTCCTCCCCGAGGAGCCACCTTCCTGCAGCTAAGCCACCAGCACGAGTCGGTATTGGCTCCCTGTCGCTGTCACTGACGCCTGCACTGGCTTCCTGTGGGCGGCCACGCAGAATGGTGCAGCAGCAGCCTGACAGGGGCAGCAACCTGACAGGGGCTGCGTCTCGGCCCAGTGCTCCAAAGCATCTTCGAGGCTGTTGGCAGGTGCTATGCACACCAAGTGAGCACAAAGCCCACCTGTCCGCCCAGCGGGTCGATGTCGCCGGCGCCGCAGCGCTGCGCGGCGCAGTGTGCTACCCACAGTGACGGCAGATCGGCGACGCCGTCGTGCGTGCCCGTCGCCGTGAAGGGTGCCACCAGCCCCGTGATGATGTCCATGTACACATCCGCCGGGTTGGCCTGTAAGCAGGAAGACACGGCGAAAGATGAGAACGTATGGCTTGAATGCATGCTCAATATTTGTGACGATGCGCCGCCGCAACTGCCCGTCCCCGTGAACGGCGCGACCAGCCCCCTGGCGATGTCCATCTTCCAGGGCTGGCCTGCAGAAGACAACGACATGTATTTTGGACAATGCCGTTTTGAGGTGGGAGGTTGAGAGCGTCCGGATCCGACATGAAGGGGCGGCCAGGTCTGCGATTGTGTTCACAAACGCAGGGTACGCTGCCATAGGTTCAATGGTGCAACTTGTCATTCAGGTTATCCCCCTGCCTGGGTCGACACACAGGAAGGTGCGTGCACTGCTTCATCTGGGCCATCGAGCATCTGCTGCTCGTTGACACCATGTGGCCTATGTGGAGACGCGGACCCTGACGGCCACCGGTCAGCATTTAGCAGGCTGGGCCATTATGAGCAGGCTCAACAACAAGGCCGTGGCGCCAATGAGCGTATGATTCAGAACTGCGCAACTACCTGTGCATGCTAGACCCTGCAGTCTGGCAGTTGACCGATGCCAGCTGACTCCGAGGGATGATTGGCCATATGTTAACGCTGTAGTCCTGGAAGCAGGAAGCCGACTGAGGCGAAGGAAGCCTCTGCGTCCTGCAGGCCTCTTCAGAAGACACCATATGAAGACTTCAGACACCATATGAAGACTTGAGACACGCACAACTAGCGGACCTGCTCGGGGAGGCGGAAGCCGATGGAGGCGAAGTAGGCCTGCACGCCCGCCTGTTCGCCGTAAAACACCGTGCGGCCGCCGCGCGACAGCAGCAACAGGTCGTCCAGTCCCGCAAACAGCTGCGCGCCTGGCTGGTGAATCACGGCGGCGACCGTCACGCCCAGATGCGCCACCTGAGAACAAACAGATGCAAAAGCATTGCATCTGCAATTGTATCCGCGTTGCGACAGCAGCAGCAGGTCGCCCGGCCCCGCAAACAGCTGCCCGCCCGGCTGGGGATCACGGCCATGACTGTCACGACCAGGCGCGCCACCTGGAAAGAGACACTGAGAAGAACTTAGCTAGAGGGACTGATATAACATTTTTCTGAAGTGAAATTGCAGCAGCAGCTGCATGCGCGCCGTGCCTGGCTGGTCATGGACGTCCGCCGCTCAAGTGACGAAAGCCCAGCCAAACAACTGTTGCAGGTGAAAGAATTTGCCGAGCCTTGCAGTAGCCCTATACGGCGTATGGCTTTGCCACAAGCTTCGGCAAGGAACCGCCTTCGAGACCGCTATTCGTCCTCTGTTTCACGCGACGTATGGCACCGGCTTTGTGACACACCATCTGGTGGTGTGTCAGCAGCGGAGCTCGCGATAAGAACAGCCACTGACCACTGGCAGAATTGACAAGATGGTGATGTTTCAGCCTCGCCAGTGGCTGGCGAGGCTGCAGACCAGACCAAAACCCCAAATCTGCAGTGCCTGAACAACTGCAAATTGCATTGCTGTTTGTATTCTCGCAACTGACAGCACTGCTTTTTGCCCCAGAATGAGATGTGTCGTGCTGCAGAAAACCCCCACCTGCTGCATGGCGGCCGCCATGAGGCGGAGCAGTCGAGAAGTTGGCACATCCAGCAACTTTCCTGTTCTTCAGGGTTTGAGGCATTTCGAGAGGCTTCAAAAATCAACCCAAATGCGGGATGTTTTGTGCAAGAGGGTGGCACCCGCTGCGTGGCTGCATTACAATGACAAGGCGGGAGGCGGTAAAGTCCAGCCCCGAAGTGGGTACATCCAGCGCCACTTCAAGGAACGTTACGTGACGGTGAAATTTAGAGTTTCATTTTCAGCTCGACACTGAACGACCGTGAAAGATGATGAGTCCAACAGCCGTGTTTCTTTACCCGCTGCATGGCGGCCATGACGAGGCGGGATGCGGTGGAGTCCAGCCCCGATGTTGGCTCATCCAGCAGCAGCAGCGCCGGCGCTGCCACAAGCTCCAGACCCAGGTTGACACGCTGCAGGCCATTGCGGGACCCATCCAGTGCAGAAGCAAGATGGATCTTGGACCTCATGGTTCAGCAGACGACTGTCACCATCAGCAACAAACTTTCGGATGTCAGATGCATCTGTATACCTTCCCATGGGTTTTCGGGACAATTGCGGGCCGATGGTTCAGTCTGACAACAGCAGGCAGCAGAAAACACCTTGCGCTGGCCGCCGGAGATGCCACGGGCGCCACCGTCGCCTACCACCTGGCAGCGGACGTCCTCCAGCTGCAGCACCTGAAATAGTAGTGGTATTTTGCTCAGATCGGTGCCATGACACGACAGAGAGGAATGCTGCAGGGGCAATGCACTTCTGCTGCCCGCAGGAGGTGTCGCGTACTCCGCCAGTGCTCCATAACATGGCGCCGAACGTCCTCAAGCTGCAGCACCTGGTGGCGCAGCAGTGATAGCAGCCAGATTGTCATCTGGATCTGATTTATTTTGCAGTGGCGCAGGTGGACGTGATTCTGGTGTCCTGGAGATCGGCCTCATTCCGCCGCCCACCACCCAGCAGCGCACGTCCACCAGCTGCAAGACCTGATTACAGTAGGGAAGAGATATTTAGCCCGTCACTGCAATGCTTCCAGAGGTTGCAGGCCTGGCAATTTCCATGGCCGCACGAGAATCCTGAAACGGGGCACCGTCTCGACTTGAGGGCACAGTGTTTGCTGGTGACGTTGAACTGCCCGCATCACCTCTGACCCAGCAGCTATGGTCGGCGTGCCCGAGCACACTGCCTTCTCGTTCCAGCTGAACCTCCTGCTATAGAGTACGAGGCAGAGAGCTATAGTCAAACAGTACGGCACCAACTGCAGTTTCGAGCAAGCTTGAGGGCAGCACTTTGATGCGGATGTTCCATGCACGTGTATGTCATCGCAAGCCAGCGCAACATGACGGCTGAAACCGCAGCCGGATAGCTGAAGAATACGCACATCAATGAAGCCAAGTGTGCACAGGCATGGAATGTCGGCTGCCGCAACCTTGGACTCTTACACCTCCCTGTTTGATCTGCCAGAAGCGCGAATGATTGCCCTCTAGGGCCTATTCCATGCCACCAGGTGACGGTTCAGCGCGCCGAAGGACATCAGCGTTGGGCAGCATTTAACGTCATCACGACTCAGTGGTAGGTGACCTCGTGAGGTTTCTTCACCTGCCCTGGGCGGCCACAGCCATGAAGTAGCGGCACAAAATAGTGGCTGCATCATGTCAAGAGTTCCCCGAAAGGGCTGGAGAAAACCTTTTTTTTTGTTAACCTACGCTGAAGTAGGTTAACAAAGATTGCATATGCTTCTTGAAGCACCTTGATGGCGCGCTCGACGTGGCGCCGGTGGACGGCGGAAGACGCCGCCGCCGGCAGCCGCATGCGTGCGGAGAACAGCAGCAGCTCCTCCACCGTCAGGTCCGTGTACATGAGGTCGTCCTGCGGCACGTAGCCCATCACCTGCAGCAGTGGTATTTCTCATGAGAAAAGAATCCGATGGATATGTGCGGAGAACAGCAGAAGCTCCTCTGCCGTCAGGTCTGTGTACATGAGGTCGTCCTGCGGCACGTAGCCCATCACCTGCAGCAAGCGAGTGAGAGAACATGTGCACAACACAGAGATATGATACAGAGTACAGGAACGGATGCGCCCGGAGCACAGCAGCAGCTCCTCCACCGTCAGGTCGTCCTGTGGCATGTGCCCCATCATCTGCGAGAAAACCTCTCGAGAACCAACTTCACACATACACTGCTACAGATAACTCGATTGTTGTTTCAGTTGCATCTCACAGCACCTTCTTGTAGCGGTCCAAGCGGTCGAGGCAGCCGTTGACGAAGATGCGCCCGGTGACAGTGCCGTACGTCGCCTTGCCCGCCAGCGCGCACAGCAGGCTCGTCTTGCCTGCACGACGAGGTGAACATCGAGCTCTGTCATGTGGCTGGGACTCGACAGAGCTGCCAGTTGTGCTTAAGCGGCTTGCCTGTCGATTTATAAGCGAACGCTCCCAGAAACCCAGAAGCATACACACAGTTGAATGGTATGGCGCGCAATGTGGAGAAGGAGTAGATCGGGAAGAGGCTAATCGTCAGCATCATCTTCCCGTTTGAGGCATGCCCCTTCTCGGGCTTTCGCGCCTTTGGGACAGCAATGTTGATGAAGACCAGCCTCCGTCGCTAGTGGGCGTCATTCTCCAGGCCACTGCTCTGCAGTCCTCGTCTGAGAGTCAAGCAGAAGAACAGCGCCGTTTTGAGGGCCTACCGCGCAGGTGGCTCCGTGATGGCAGTAAGGCGAGCCGCCCTGAGGCCGCCACCGACACATTGTCGGTGCTAGAGAAGCGGGCGCACCAGCGCCGGAGGAGCCTGTGGTGGCGTTGTGGCGCGCCGCCCCACTGAGGCCGCTGCTGACCCAAGAGTAGCAACAACCGAAAAGCAGCAACACGGAGATGCGCTGATAAAGGAACTGCAGGGGAGAACACCACGCACCGGCGCCGGAGGGGCCCATGATGGCGGTGAGGCGCGCTGCCCTGAGGCCGCCGCTGACATCCGCCAGAATGCGCGCCCCCTTGCGCCCCCGCAGCCTCAGGCCCAGGTTCTGGAACTCCACCTCCAGCCGCAGGCTGCATGAGCGTTGTGAGCGCATTGTGGCAATCGTGCTTATGGACACCACGGAGAGCCGCGCTGCAATGCGCGTCCCAGGCTCCGAACTCCACTCCCAGACGCAGACGCAGACTTCTGATTAGTTGAAGATTGTGATGCAAGGGTGTGCCCGCCCAATGGCTCACTATATCTGCATCCTGCAGATTCATGGCGGCTGATCCAGCGTTGAGAATCACCTCGCATGTCGAGCGCTGCCATTCTTCGCTTGCAGCAGGGCTGAAGCATGTGGGCTGAAGTATGTGATATAGATTTTCAGTATGCTCTGGTTCATGTGCAACTCTTCAAATTTGCACTGAATGCATGGCGCAAGCACACACCTGCCGGGCCCGCTGGCGCGCGGGGGCGTCAGAATGCAGGACGCCTGCATGCTGTAGCCTCCGCCGCCCGTCTTGCTCGCCGGGCCGGCGCCGTCATCTGGCCTGCAGATTTTGCCGGTGAACATATTGATAAATATCGTCTGCAGCACGATAGCCACAACACAGGCAGCAAAAGCTGCCTAAACACAGCTGATCTCGTACTGTTCAATTTCGACAGGATCGCAGGCGAGATAAGCCAACCAGCCACCATGCAGCGGCAGCAATAGAGTGCCAATGCTACGCAGCATGTGAGCGATCTGCAACTGTGTCCAGTTTCCCTTGAGTGCATGTGTCCCAAACAGGTGGATGCGCATCCGCTCACGTCTCGTTGTCGGAGCCGGCGCCATCGCAGATGTCCAGGAACTCAGCGCTGTCGCGTCCTCCGTCGCCAGAGGCGCCTGGCCCGTCGAAGGCCGCCCAGATGGGCATGCCGGGGCTGATGAGATGGCTGTCTGCGCCGCCGGGTGCGTCGTCCGGCCCCTGGCGCCCCGGCCACGGCAGGCGCAGCTCGGCATTGCCAGCCCTGCGTGCCATATGCAGCTGCGTTCTGGCGTCGGCATGGCCTGCACTACATTGCGTGTGCGCCTCCGCATCTGCAGAGCTGAAGTCCTTGAAGGGGCAGACATGAGGGAATGATCATAGTGAGGGAATCATCATGGTGGGGAATTCACCATAGTGAGAAAGAATACCTGGTGGCCTCAGCAAAGTCCGCAGGCACGGCGTCAGCGAGCACCGGCGAGCGCGGCGAGAAGCCGTCGCCGTCCGAGGAGCATGTCAGCGCCACTGAAGCGCCCCAGCTGCTCTGCAGCAAGTAATCAGCACCAGTCCGTGATGCTTGCCTGGGGTCTGCTTTGAAAAAGCACCCCAATCAGACCTGTATTTCTGTCCCGGAAGCTTGCCGTAAGTGTGCTGTTGAAGGATATACAGGGTGGTGTCGGACAGAAAAAATTCTGTAAGACGTCAGGAAATGAGATCAAGCGAGTAATGGGGTCGTGAACGCAATTGGCTAGAGAATGTGACGGCAGCATCGGTCTGCTGTGGAACCTTCCCTTTCCCTAGATGACACCAGTGCATTCCCTGAACGATGATGGACAAACGCACGACACAACCGAAATCAGTGCCGCCGCGCCGGCCGACACTGCTGCCAGACAGCCGAGCAGCAGTGGCGCCTTGGCATTGGCCGCGCTACACATCTAGTCCAGCCGGTTGCGCTTACCCCAGGCATATGTACGGCCCAGCTGCAGCCTAGTGTTGTGCTGAAACAATACCTGAAATCCCGCAGCATCTGGATCAGACTACATACAATCAAGGGGTTTCTCACGTACCTTCTCTGCGCGCGGAGACTGCCCGCCGGCGACGAAGGTGGCGGCGGCAAGACTGCCTGGTACCGCGGCTTTCCGCAGCGCCCGCCGCCGCGCCGACTTCTGGCGCACGCCCGCCGCCCAGCGCCACGCCGCCCATAATGCCCACAGCAGCCCGAACAGGATGGCGTCCGATGCGCCGCCGCCTGCCCGGGAGCAGGCAATCCAAAGAAATCAGGAAGACTCATGAAGACATGGAGGCTGATTTCAATATTCAGGGATGACTCGAGTGTTCAGAGGGATGGTGGCTGCATGGAGTTTGATGCAACACCTTTTCCACATGCAGGGCGCAGACAAAGTCTGTGACAGTGCACATTCTACACCATGACTGGAAAGGCCTTTCTCGCAGATTACAGCATGCGCCATTTAGCGCGCACCCGTGGAGTTGCCAGATGGAGCGTCAGCGCCGGCGGGGCAGCGCATCAGTGGCGGGCAGCGCACCGGCTTGCTGCTACCGCGCTTGCAGTAGTGTCCCCCGGGGCACTGGATCTACAGACAGCCATGGTGCGCTTGGCCACACATCACAGAACCATGTACACGGGTTTCCTTCAGATGCACAATAGCAAGTGCACAGCAGCAACCATGCGAGAGTGTGAGGGCGGGCTGCGAAACACCTGCAGCAGGTCTTCATGCCACTGAAATTCTATTGCTGTACGGATCTGTGCAATATCTCCTCCTGCCATGCTACATTTCAGTAGCGTGATTGACACTTCCCGATTGTGCTGATTTCGTTGCAGGGACATGCCCTGGAGGTGGAGTTGTGGCAGAAGAAGCCGGGGTCGCAGAATATGGAGCCACTGCCCGCGTCCCACTTGGTGCCCGGGAAAGCGCTGCCGGCTGGTTCCACCGTCCACTTGTCGGCGCCGCCGCAGCCCAGACCCACCCGCTCCTTGTAGGCGTAAGGCGCACACCACCTGCAGTACACACAGTGAGGAGTGCCTCGTCAGCAGGGGCTGAAATGCACGCTGCGCAGGGCCGTGCAGAATGGCAGGGGCGGGTTCCCAACATTACATTGGCGCCGCCGCAGCCCAAACCGCACGCTCCTTGTAGGTGCAGGGTCCGCACCACCTGACAGTGTGCAGAGAGTGGGCGTCGGAAAATATAACATGTAAAGACAGTCCGCACTGCAGTGAGGAGGACAGTAGGAGTTCAGGATTGACGCTCCTTGTGGGCAACAGTGCACATCCGCAGGAAGTTCGCATAATCTGGCGTCAGCAGTTGCTGAACTGCTGAGGAGTAGGCTCTTGGTAGGCGCTACCGCTTATGCGTCGACGCCGCCGCTGCCGTAGTCTGCTCGCTGCTTGATGGCTCAAGGGAAGCCCCATCTGCTGATGACAGCAGGACAGGTAAATTCGTTTCTGGGATGTGCTGAAGCCGGCAGCACAGCAATGGCCCAATCCGGGGTATTTATATAGGGTTTTTTGCTCTGATATGCCAGAAGGGTTTGAATGTGGCAGCTGACACTGCCACGCTCCACTCTTGTGCGCTGTTCTGAACCTGGGTCTAGCCCTCAATGGAAGCGCATGTCTCAGCATGTGCCATTGGTGGGTGTGCATCTTGGTCCAGAACAGCAGCGACCCACATAGCCTAGGCAGGCAAGCCGGACATGAAACCATTACAGCCGGACATGAAACCCTAAATGGAAAAGGACTATGCACGATGGCAGAACTTGTATCTTGTGCGCTTTTTATCTTTTGCGCTCTATCTTGTGCGCACACCAACGAACACTTCTGGGACGCACTTGTCGGCGGCGAGCGGACCGAAGCCTGGGCGGGCGAAGGCGGGCGGCGGTTCAGCGGGAACGGCTCTGCAGGCAGAAGGGACGACGGCTTCGTTGAATGTAGGCATGGACGCAAAGGTGCAGTATGACATTTCATAGGTCGCTAAAAGCACCAAGGACTCAGTTCAGAGGGTCTGAAGATGATCTTCCCAGGGGCTCTCACTGAGGCATGCCACGCGACAGCTCACAGGAAAATCTTGCTGACTGCATCTCCTCACCGGCGGCAGAGGGCGCCCAGTGGGCACGGCATCATGCACGTCAGTGCCGGCGGGCAGAAGTAGCCTTCACAGCAGGGGTGCGGCTCCTGCGCTGGCACTTCCACGACTTCCCGCATCCAGCCGTTCCCCAGGCTGCCGCCGCCGCCGCCGCCGCCGCTGTCGATGCCGCCGCCGCCGCCGCTGGTGCGGATGGCAGTATACTTGTGCCGAATCAGGCTGCCAGCCAGGTCGCCAGCCAGCACCGGCATGGCGGCGTCAAAGAAACCGGGGCCGCAGGCCGCCGAGGCGGTGCCGGCGCGGCAGGCCGCGATGTTGGGCACCTTCTCCGGGTTCTCCGTCCGCAGGATATACTGCACATCATGGACAGGCAATTCAGTTAGGCGATGTAAACATGCAGGCGTCATCGTGTGAAGGCGCCTGGCGCAGCGGGCACCTGCCGACCGACAGGCTGATGCGCATTCTCTAGTGTGCGACCCTCGTTCTCCATTGTCGTTTCTCCAGTTCAGGTTGCATACAGTTTTTCGTTCTTCGTTGAAAGTGAATCAGGGACGGCACACCTTGTAGTACTCGACGACCTCGGGCGGGGAGCATAGGTGCGACTTTATGGCGGTGGCGTTGCCGCACACGCGCCCGTGCTCCGCGTTGGGCATGTCCAGCTGGAAGCTGCTCGTCAGCAGCTTAATCATGGGGTTCGAGTTCTGCCTGCAGCAATGCCGCCACAGCACATGTAAGTTCGGGTCATTCCTGATTTCATTGCTGCGACGGCCGGGCGGACAGAATGGTGCACGACCAGCAGCCTGAGGGAATAGACTCGATACTTTTCTTCTAGTGTTGCAGATGTCTTACGATAATGATGCAAGATAGATCAGTTTAAATCACATACTATGTAGCCTGGCAGGATTATGTCAGTGCTTGCCTGCTGCCGCCGAGGCAAAACGCCGCGCTGCTGCCGCCGGAGTCCCAGATGGTCTGCAGCGTCTGCGACCAGGCGTCTGAGGGGCTGCTGCTGGGGTCATGCGGGAGAAGCGCCTTGACCACGGCGGCTGGCCACCGCAGGTCCTGTGGTTCATGACAAGGCGGTCGCCACTGATTTTGGACGGTGACTTGCACATACTGCACACACAAGGTGCACCGACATGTGTGCAACACAACGCATGCTATTGTTTGTAGACATTGCTAACGAGTTTTGAACTCCGTATTTTACCTGGATCCGCTCGAACCAAGCAAGTCGCGAGGCATCTGCTGGTGTGCTGAGTCCAGCCAGCACTGCTGACAACATAAGAAGCACCACGGCCTTCCAGGCCGTCATTTTGCCTTGGAGCGCTTTGAAAGGATTGAATAACCTCTTGTAGACCTATGGCGTCACGATTGTCACGACAGAACGGCCCGCACGGCACGACAATCACTGCATTTGTGCCGTCCAGCGCAACTGCAATCGAGCTTACGCTGGCGCGTGACCTGTCCAGGATAGATCAAGCGGATGCAATAGTGTGACCAAATCGCGAATGCAAGCCGAAAATGACGGAGTGCAACAGCACCCAAAGCTGGCGTTTCGTCGATCTCCAACTGGGTCTGTGAGGTTGAAACGCCAGATTCGAGAGTTAATCCCCCCGTATGCCTGAAACAAGCGAATGGGCCTTCTTTGCACTCCAAAGTTGCTTGCCGACAGCATTATTGTGGTGCGACACCGTGCCTGAAGGTCTGGCGCGGCCGACAGACCTGCCAACGTTCCCGAAAGAAGATTGCACCTTCGCGCCGATCATCACAGAGGCCAAGCAGGCGGTGAACAAGCAGCCAAGCACCATCGTAGTGCTTACAAAGCGGCCTTCTTCTTGGTTTAAAAGTCAGTGAGCGCCTCCCCGTGCTTGTAAACCATGCTCGCTTGCAAGCGTCCATCGGCTGCTCTCGGCTGGAGCCTGCACATCAAGTCCCTGCTGCCAAGCTCCGCTCGAGCATGCTGAAATTGGCATCAAATGCAGGCTGGGTGTGGGGACAAGCGCATGAGCGCTGCAACTGCCTGACGAGAATTCGCGCACCAGTCCTGTGCTCCCAGTGCACAGGTGCTTCTGCAGGATCAGCCTCGTGTGACCGACTCCGAGGCCTTGCAACAGCGCGGCAGCCATGCGTACCAGGCGCACGAGGGGCCAGGCTCAGGAGGAGGACGCGGAGGCGGCTGCCGCCATTGCCGCCGTGGCCGCCGCGGAGGCGCTCGGGGTGGATGATGACGCAGCCGCACTCGCGGCAGACGGCGAGCCCGCTGGCGACACCGCTCTGCCAGCTTCGGATGTGCCGGCAGCCGCAGACACGGCGGGTGCGACAGCGGACGCCATGGACGCTGCAGCTGAAGCAGCACCAGTGCCCCCGACTGAAGCGGTGATGCCTGCGGAGGGAGCGCCGCCGCCGGGTGCAGTGCCAACAAAGGCCACGCAAGTGACGGAGGCCACTGCCGAGGCAGCACAGGTGACACCTGGAGAACGTTACGGTGATGAAAACCAACCTATATAGGTGCATTCGACAATGTTTTGCTGAAATGTAGAGATGAATTACCTGTTAGTGTGATTGTGCAAGTGCCACAGCCTTGCGTGCTACCTATCTGTGTTACTGACACATCTTACGAGCTTCATCTCTGTCGAATCGCAGGCGGTGCTGAACGAGGCGCAGCCGGCGGCGGCCGAGGCGCTGCTACAGCCGGCGGCGGGCGACCCGATGGCGGAACTGGCGCAGGCGGCAACCGGCGGCAACACCACGACGCTGCCCGCGCAGGAGGCGCCGCCGCCAGCCGAGGCGGCCGCCCTGGGGCAGCTCATGCAGCCAGTGGCCGGAGACCCACGGGCGGTGCCGAACGGCGTCGCGCCTGCGGACCCGCTGCTGCCGCCGGCGCCGGCGGCCGGTGATGCAGGCATTCCGGGGCTGGGAGACGCAGCAGCGGCGCTGGCAGCAGAGGCTTCTGCGGCGGCGGCGGCCGTGGCCGGGGACCCGGCGGCAGAGGGCGCGCCAAAGCGCAAGCGGCGGTCCAAGTGGGACACAGGCGCAGATGCGGCGCCCGTCGCGGCGGCGTCACCGGCGACGCCTGGCGCCCTGCCGCCGCCGCCTGCAGCCATCATGCCACCTGGTGTGACCTGCAACGTGCTGAGTGTGCACACTGCTGTGCCGCTCAACAGTGCATCGCACTGACAATACTTACTGCCCAATGTCACCATGCCATTCAACTCTTCAAAACGCTAGCCATGGACACATGCATCTAGGCCATTGCCGCAAAGGAACAATGGTGCACAACTCACCGTTTCCGTGAGATGTGGGCCACTCCCTCGGCGGCGATGGCCTATGCATCAGCAATGACGCTCCATGCACATGATCTGCTGCCACTTGAAATGCAATGCACCATCGCATAGCATCCATATTTCCTGCTTGATATCACCAGTGCCCATCTTGAGTGTATGCTGTGATCGTGAGCTTCCTACCAGCTGTTGCTACTTATGTGCAGTCGTGCGGGAACGGAAGCGCGGCGCGGCGCGGTGGGGCCCCATCCCTGGGAAGGAGGAGCCGCCGGTGGCGAACGGCACGCCTGGCGCTGAGGGCGAGCCGCCCAAGAAAAAGCGCAAGAGCAGGTGTGGGTGGTAACTGTGCCCAGTAGCTTGCCCCGGGGGTTCATCATGTGTCTGCAGCGCCTGCTGAGCCTACAGAGCTGCAAGCCAACTTGTGCAGACGAAGCACCCTGTCTCTAGCAGCCCCTGATTCAACTGCCGACGTGTTTGCCTGCTGTAGGTGGGAGAGCACCGATGAGCCGTCGACGGCGCTGACGAAAATGACGCCTGGCGGCGTGCCCGAGCAGATCATCCTGCCCGGCAACATCGTGGTGCGTATCCCCAGCCAACATGGCTTCTTCAAGGCCTGCACGCTGTTTTAGCTCTTCCGTCAATCCCCTGCGCTGCGACTATGTGGTCCTCAACTGTTGCATTTCGAGACTCAACAGACCCATGGCTCCACCCTGACACGTTCTCCAGCCTATTCTTCAGTCATCCCACAATGTGCAGGTGCGGCTGCCGAGCGCGGTTGACGGGGCTCCCCGGACCGGAGCAGCGACCTGGAGGCGGCGGCTATCCCGTCGATGAGAGCTTGTGTGCCGAAACCACTCACATATGATGGCCATGTTGCCCCAGGTGCGGCTGCCGAGCACGATGACGGGGCTGCCGGATCGCAGCAGCGACCCGGAGGTGGCGGCCATCCAGGAGGAGCTGGCGGACCTCAACAAGCGGCTGCAGACCGGCGAGCTCAACATCCCGCCGGAGGGCGAGCGCTCCCCCTCCCCCGAGCCTGTCTACGACCGGTGCGACTGCTATTTCCTTAGCTTGCCACTCTGTCAATGCGGCGTTGCCTCCGAAGAGCCACGCAGTCCTATTTGGGCAGGCTGAAGGGTTGTATGTTCCACCAGATGATGATACATTGGGCATACGAGCGTGTGCAGCCTGACAGGTCAGCAATTCAGCTGCAGACAAGCATGATCCTGCTGCCGCTCCTATCCTGGTCAGCCTCGCCTACTGCGTTTCCGCAGGAATGGCATCCGCCAGAACACGCGGGAGATGCGGGAGAAGGAGAAGATGCAGGCGCGGCGGCAGGACCTTGTGGAGGAGATGATCAAGCGCGACCCCTCCTACCGTCCCCCCGCCGACTACCGGTGCGCTGTGCAGTTGTCTGTGTGAGGCCTGGCATCCAGTTGTAGGGACACTGCTGCAGAAGGCTTCAGACGCAGGAAAAAGCTGTGCGGCCTCATGGTTCCGCACTGCCCAGTGTTCGCCCTGACGCACTCAGCACCCTGAGTGCTGAGTGAAACCTTCATTCAAGACGCACGGTGATGCCACGTATTCAAAAAACTGTGGACCTCTGCGCGTATACAGGCCGGCCAAGAAGTGGAAGAAGATCTGGATCCCGCAGAAGGAGTACCCGGGCACCAACTTCATTGGCCTCATCATTGGCCCCCGCGGCAACACCCAGAAGCGCATGCAGCGGTGCGCAAAACATCCTTCATTGCTGCCAGATGCAACACGAGTTGTAATTGCATCCTACCCTCCACTTGGGGACCTGCACCTGCTCCGTCTTGAAAGAATCAGCAGCCTCGGAGGAGACGTGCAGCAAACCACGACAGCTCAACCGACTCGTTGCTGTGTGCCCGCAGGGAAACGAACACGAAGATCGCGATTCGGGGGCGGGGCTCCGTGAAGGAGGGCGCAGCGAGGGACCCGCGCAACGACTACGGCGAGGACGAGGAGCTGCACGTCCTCGTCACCGGCGACAAGCAGGAGGACGTGCGTCTGCTCTAGATGACACCATTGATGATTTTCAGGAATGTTGTGACACGTGCATGATTGCAACTTGAGGGTCTAGAGGAGCTGCGCATCCTCGTCACCGGCGACAAGCAGGAAACGTGCGCCCCTTCACCTACCAGACACATTTGTTGTTCCTGACATGACGGCAAGGACCGCTGCAATTGGTCGTTCAGGATCATGAGACCGGGATGCCCGCAGCGGGCGGAGAAGTGTGTTCTGGGTAGCTGCCCCTCTGCACATTGGGTAGCTGC
>JAABUM010000855.1_pt1 | contig 49455 bp, 55 predicted proteins | sample 5559161 | NCBI WGS metagenome assembly JAABUM01 (sample SAMN10711868, study PRJNA513369) | rock metagenome | isolation source: Antarctica rocks | place: Antarctica: Victoria Land, Siegfried Peak nord
CGGCACCGGTCTGGTTGCGCACCGCAGTGCCGACCAGGCCCGCGACCGACACGATCGTCGCCCGCACCGCCCGGCTCGTCGTCGCCCGCTCCACCCGCGCCGAGCTACGGCGGCGCAACGCCTGCGCCCCCGGCAGCGACGAACGGGACGTGCTGGCAACGACCGAACGGCTGGGCACACAAGCCTCCAGGCAACAAAAGGCCCAGCCAGCTCGCTACCCTGCTGGCTGCACCCGGCGGTCAGGACAAGAACGGCGCACGCAGGGACGGTCGCCGGCGGCGACGTCGCCCTGCATGCGGCTGCTACTAGGAGGGTCAGCGGCCACGACCGCACCTCCCTTGTCCTTCAGCGACACCCGAACAGCTGCCAAGCACGTTCACAATCCAGCCCCGTCGGCTACAGCTCCGGTCGCCGTACGCTACCCGGCATGGCACGTATGAACAGTACGACAGATGACAGGTCGTCAATCCGGGAGTTCGACGGGTGTGCGGTGCGGGTCGTCGACGCGGACCGGGTCGAGGCGGTCCGGGAGGCGATGCCGGGTGAGCACGACATCGGCGAGCTCGCGGACGTGTTCGGGCTGCTGTCCGACCCTGGGCGGCTGCGGGTGCTCGTCGCGCTACTGGAGGGCGAGATGTGCGTGTGCGACCTCGCCGCGTCAGTCGGGCAGTCGGAGAGCTCGGTCTCGCACGCCCTGCGGCTGCTGCGCGCGCACCGCGTCGTCCAGGTGCGCCGGGCCGGGCGGATGGCCTACTACAAACTCGCGGACAGCCATGTGCGGATGCTGCTGGACGTCGCGCTGACCCACGTCGGGCACACCACCGCGATCCACCCCGAGCACTGATGAGCGCCGGCGGGCAGAGCCGGGCCACCGGGTCCGGCCACGCGGAGCACGACGGGCACGACGCGCACGGGCACAGCGGTGCCGGGCATGGCGGGCACGCGCACGGGGTCAGCGCCGACGCCGACCGGCGGCTGCTCGCCATCGCACTGGGGCTGATCGGCGCCTTCATGCTCGCCGAGGTCACCGTCGGGCTGGTCGCGCACTCCCTGGCGCTGGTCGCCGACGCGGGGCACATGCTCACCGACGCGGCCGCGATCGCGCTGGCGCTGGTCGCGATGGCGCTGGCGGCCCGGCCCGCTCGCGGCTTCTACACCTACGGCCTGAAGCGGGTCGAGATCCTGTCCGCGCAGGCCAACGGCGTCACGCTGCTGGTGCTCGCGGTCGTGTTCACCCTGGAGGGCGTGCGCCGGTTGTTCGACCCGCCGCAGGTCCGCGGCGCCCTGGTGCTGGCGGTCGCGCTCGCCGGGATCGTGGTCAACGTGCTCGCCGCGTGGGTGCTGTCCAAGGCGAACCGGCAGAGCCTGAACGTCGAAGGCTCCTTCCAGCACATCCTCACCGACCTGTACGCGTTCATCGGCACCGCGGTCGCCGCCGGGGTCATCCTGGCCACCGGCTGGCAGCGCGCCGACCCGCTGGCCACGCTGCTGGTCGCCGCACTGACGGCCAAGGCCGGGTACGCGCTGGTCCGCGAGTCGGGCCGGGTGTTCCTGGAAGCCGCCCCCCGGGGCATCGACCCGGCGCGGGTCGAGACCCAGATCCGCCGGGTCGCCGGGGTGCTGGAGGTCCACGAGCTGCACGTGTGGGAGGTCACCAGCGGTTTTGCGGCGCTGTCGGCGCACGTCCTGGTCGACACCGCCCGGGACTGCCACGCCAGCCGGCAGGAGCTGGAGGCGGTGCTCGCCGGCGACTTCGGGATCGGGCACACCACGCTTCAGGTCGACCACCGCGAGGACCTGCTGCCCTTCCCCGCGACCCGCGACGACCTGGCAGCCCCGGCGGTGGACCGTCCGCACGGCGGGCACGCCGGGACGCTCGGGGTGACCGGCGACCACACCCACGAGCCGGACGGCTGCCGGTGAGCGGCCCTGCGCCGCCAGGTGCTGCCAAGGGCGCCCGGTGAGCGGCGCTGTCGCCAAGGCTGCTGTGCTGGTGCTGTTCCCGGTCGGCGCGGCCGCTGCCGGGGCGGCTCTGGCGGCGTGGCGGGCGCCCGGGGAGAAGGTGACCAGCGGAGTACAGCACTTCGCTGCCGGGGTCGTGTTCGCCGCGCTCGCCGGTGAGGTGCTGCCTGATCTGCGCGCCGAGGGGCATTTGCCGGCGGTCCTGGCCGGGTTCACCGTCGGGGTCGCGCTGCTGCTGGCGCTGGGTGCCTACAGCCGGCGGGCCGAGGCTGCCGCGGCCGGCCCCCGAGCACACCCTGGCGCGGCCGCGCTGCCCCTCGGGCTGCTCGTCGCCGTCGGGATCGACCTGGTCATCGACGGGCTGCTCGTCGGGCTCGGCGCGACCCTGGGCGACAAGCAGGGCCTGGTGCTGACCATCGCGTTGACCATCGAGATCCTGTTCCTGGCCGTGTCGGTCGTCGCGCAGCTGCTCGAGCAGGGCCAGCCCCGCACCCGGGCGGCGCTTCTCGCCGGCTCGCTCGGCCTGGCCACCGCTGTGGGTGCCGTCGCCGGCGCGGCCCTGCTCGGCGGGGCGAGCCGCACCACCCTGGCGGCGGTGCTGGCGTTCGGGGCGGCGGCCCTGCTCTACCTGGTCGTGGAGGAGCTGCTGGTCGAGGCGCACGAGACCGACGAGACCCCGCTGCTGGCCGCGATGTTCTTCGTCGGTTTTATCGGCCTGTACGCGATCGCCGGGTGACCCCAGCATGTCGTCCGACCTTGTTCCGACCGCAGGAAGGACAACCATGCCCACTGACGCCAATCCGGGGGAGCTGCCGCAGATGCCTGCGCAGGCGCCGGTGACATTGGGCGACTGCGCGGACGGGTGCTGTCCCCCGCCGGTAGCGCCCGCGGTACGCGACGCCGCCTGGCACCGGGCCGCTCGCGCCGCGGTGCGGCTGTCCTGGGTGAGCCTGGCGTGGATGACCGTCGAGGGCGCCCTCGGGCTGCTGGCCGGGGTGCGAGCCGGGTCGGTCAGCCTGGTCGGCTGGGCGCTGTCCAGCGTCGTCGAGGGCGCAGCGAGCGTCATCGTCATCTGGCGCCTCACCGGTACCCGGAAGCTGTCGGACACCTCCGAGCGGGCCGCGCAGCGAGCCGTTGCCGTGTCGTTCTGGCTCCTCGCGCCCTACGTCGCGGTGCAGGCCATACGTGACCTGCTCACCGGCAGCCATCCGGCCGCCAGCCGGTTGGGGATTGCGTTGACCCTCAGCAGCGTCCTGCTGATGCCGGCGTTGGGCCGGGCCAAGCGCCGCCTCGGCGGCCGGCTCGCCTCGGCTGCCACAGCCGGCGAAGGCGCACAGAACATGCTGTGCGCCTATCTGGCCGGCGCGGTTCTGGTCGGGCTGGTCGCGAACGCCGCCGTCGGCGCGTGGTGGCTCGATGCGCTCGTCGCTCTCGCTGTCGCCGCCGTGGCGGTGACCGAAGGCCGCGGGGCGTGGTGCGGCGACCAGTGCTGTTAAGCCTCGCACCAGTTCTGACAGTGCTGACGGCGGACTGCTCAGGGTCGCGGTCTTATCCCACCAGCGCGGTCAGCGCCGGGCGGTAGCGGAAGGCCGCGGCGATCGGGATGGGGAAGTACGCCTACCTGTCCCCCCACAAGAGCAGCTCGACCGGGTTCGGCGTCAGCCGCCGCGCGTCGCCGTGTGCTGCTTGACCGGATGCTGCCGGTGGGAGAGGGTCGTAGGACAACTTCAGATGGCGACGGTGTGCAGGAACCCGGGTGTAAGTCCGGGACGGTTCCGCCACTGTGACCGGTTAGCGACACCTCAAGGCACGGGCCACGGCTTCTTCGGGAGCTGGAAGGCCGAGGTGAAGCGGTGATCCGGAAGTCAGGACACTGACCCGTCGCTCTCCTCAACCAAGGGGCCAGAACCCCGCGAAGGAGCCAAGCTATGACCACGCTCGTGGCCTACGCCCCCCGTATCCCGGCCAGTACCCGCCGGCTACGTGACGCCGTGCTCGTCGTCGGCGCCGTCGTCGTGGCGTTGATCTCCCTCTACGCGGTGTTCCTCGACCAGGGCCAGCTCCTCACACCGCTGCTCGGCAAGATGTCCTCCACGGGCAACTACCTCCACGAGTTCGCGCACGACGGCCGGCACCTGTTCAGCGCTCCCTGCCACTAAGACCCGGCCATGGATTTTCTGCCTCTCATCCGGCGAGGGGCGCTCAGCGGACTCGCTGCCGGGCTGGTCTCCGGGCTGTTCAGCCTCGCTGTCGCCGAACCAACTCTTGACCGTGCCGTCCGCCTCGAGACGGCCCGCGTCGCCGGCGAGCAAACCCGCGCCCGCGCCGCTGGGGTGAGCGTCGAATACCACGCCGACGTGTTCAGCCGCTCGACCCAGCACGCGGGGCTCGTGCTGGCAGCCGTCGTCACCGGCATCGCGCTCGGAGTGCTGTTCGCCGTGGTCGACGGACTCGTCCGACGCCGCCGCGAGCCCGGGCCGGCTAGCTGGGGCCAATCCATGCGGCTGGCCGGCGCCGGGTTCGTCGGGGTCTGGTTGTTGCCGTTCCTGCGCTACCCGGCCAACCCACCCGGCGTCGGGGACCCCGGAACCGTCGACGCCCGCACCCACGCCTGGCTGGGCGCGATCGCGGTCAGCGTTCTGATCGTCGGCGGTGCCTGGCAGCTCGACCAGCTGCTCAAAGACCACCGCACCGGCCTCGCGCTGCGCCAGCTGGCCGCGCTGGGTCTCATCGTCGCCGGACTGGTCGGGCTGATCGTGGTGCTGCCCGGCAATCCTGATCCGATCGACGTTCCCGCCACCTTGCTGTGGAACTTCCGCCTGCTTGCAGTGGCGGCCGCGGCGCTGCTCTGGGGTTGTCTCGGCGCCGGCTACGCCGCGCTGGGCTGGAAGGCGCACCGGCCTGTCCCAAGGCCGGCGCCGGCCGAGCCGGCCACTGCCGAAGACCGGCAGCGCCTGCTCAGCGGTCCGCACGCTCGGTGAGGCGGGGCGCGGACGGGGTCAGCTGGCAGCACTACCGAGCGTCGCTGCCGGTGCCTGACTCGAGTGGCACAGCGGCAACGAACAGGCCCTGCTCCCCACCGACCCGCCCTAACTTGAAAGGTCCTCGACCGACCCTGGCTGTCAGTCGCCGCGCCCCCCGCTGGGTGAGCCGTTGGCGACTGCAGTGTCGCGGGGGGTCGGGTACCAGCATCGTCCACGAGACACTTCCCGCCGGTCCTGGCCAGAGCAGGAGCACCTGTCGCACGACCTGTATCCGCGAACTGCGCAACGGCAGAAGCGTTCGTGCGTCGCAAGGCCCTCCCGCAAGCCGACGCTGCACCGGGAACGCGCTCAAGCACGACCGGTGGATGCTCGCGGCATGCTCATCGTGTTCGCAGGCCTGCCCGGCACCGGGAAGACAACCTTGTCGCGTCGGCTGGCGGCCGAGCTGTCGGCGGCAGTCGTGCGTGTCGACGTGATCGAGGGCGCGATCATCCGCAGCAGAGAGCTGCTACGGCCTCTCGGTCCGGTGGGATACGTCGTGGCCTACGAGGTTGCAGCGGCATGCCTTGCGGTGGGGACGACGGTCGTCGTCGACGCCGTCTGCCCGGTTGCGGAGGCGCGGGCCGGCTGGCGGGCAGTGGACGCTGCTGCGGGCGTGGGAGTACAGGTCTTCGAAGTCGTGCTCCGCGACCTCGACGAGCACCGACGTCGGGTCCAGGCCCGGCGCGCTGACCTAGAGGGTCTCGTCGTGCCGACCTGGAGCGAGGTGCTCGCCTGGGACTAACAGCCCTGGGACCCGCCCCGAGACGGGCACCGCACCGTCATCGACGGGCTCGACGCCGCCGAAGCACTCGAGCGGTTTTAGTAGGACGGCTCGAGGGCATTCTCGCCACCCACCTCGGTCTTCGCGCGTGACAAGACGCCAGCGAGCTGCATCTTGTGGCGAGTCAGGCTGCGTCAACGCTGAAACGGCACGTCAGCTGGCTGTGCTTTCGATGATGGGGCAGACACCGGTGATGGGACGTGCCCCCGAAGGTGTGCGGCCGCGAGTGTCAGACAGTGCGGTCCGCAGCTGGTGTAGCTCGGCGATTGTCTGGTCAATCTCGGTGATGCGCCGGTCGAGTAGTTCCGCGACGCGCCCGCAGGGGACCTGGCCGGTGCGGTGCAGCTGCAGGACCTCGCCGATGTCGTCCAGGCGCAGACCCAGGGTCTTGGCCTGGCGGATGAACCGCAGCGCAGCGAGGTCGCTGGGGGTGAAGAGGCGGTAGCCGGATTCGCTCCTGCTGGTGGCGGCAAGCAGCCCCTTAGCTTCCCAGAGCCGGATCGCTTTGGCGCTCACGCCGGTGGACCGCGCTGCCTGCCCTACCGTCACCAGCGCTTCCGGCATTCCAGAACCTCCTGCCTGATCGCCACGCGATTGACCTTGACCATAGGGCAAGGTTCTACCGTGAGGTCCGCGTCAGCAGCGGCCGGCCAGTCGTCCCCAGGCCCTGGCCGCGCGCTTCGCAAGCGGCGTCCGCACAGAGCTGCAGGACGCAGCTGAGCGAACAGGAGACAGTGTGCGCTGGACCATGGCGAGTACGTCGGCAAGGCGGTCCGGACGGTGGGACCGCCTGGTGCCTGTCGGTGGCGCGGTTCTCGGGGCCGCGAGCTGTGTGCCGATGATCGCCGTGCTGCCCGGCGCTGCCGCAACCGTGCTGGGCGCCGTGGGTGTGAGCGCCACGACCGGCCCGTGGGGTGCGCTGAGCCGGGTACTCGGGCCGGTCGCCCAGCCATTGCTGATCCTCAGCCTGTTGCTGATGTTGGCCGGCGCGCTGCGCTGCGGATGGGGTCCCGCCGCTGCTGTCGCCCTCGGCGGCGGCCTGCTCTACAGCAGCATGTATCTGCTCGCCGGACCGATGACCTCCAGCATGGCGGCGATGGGCGCCACGGGACAGACGGGGACCAACGCGCCGCTGTTCTACACCGGGCTGGGGCTGGTGGTCGCGTCCTTCGCCTGGTCCCGGGTCCGCCGACACCGGCGGGCCTGCCGACCGGCGTGGGCACTGCGCCGCTCGACCGCCTGACCGTCCGTAGCTGATCGTGGGTGTGTCGGCCCACCGCACGCGGCGCGGCGCTCGGGGTGGGGGGCTGCGGTCGGTGTTCGCCGCCCCGGGCTACCGGCGGCTGTGGGCAGCCCGAACGATCAGCCAATGCGGCGACGTCGCCCAGTTCACCACCTTTGCCCTGCTGGTCCTGCAGCTGACGGGCTCGGGGTTGGGAGTGTCCGGCGCGGTGCTGGCCGAGATCGCGCCGGTCCTGCTGCTCGCTCCGTTCGCCGGGCCGCTGGTCGACCGGTTGCCCCGCGTTGCGGTCATGGTCGTCGCCGACGTGGTCCGCGTGGTGCTGGCCGTGGTGCTTGCCCTCTGGCACGGCGATCTCGTCGTCGTCTACGCGGTTGCCTTCGGCCTGTCCACCGGGTCGGTGTTCTTCGGTCCCGCCGCCGCCTCACTGCTGCCTGCCCTCGTCGAGGACGAGCAGCTGGTCGCCGCCAACAGCGGCATCTGGTCCGCGGCCGTCGTGAGCCAGATTCTGCTGGCGCCCCTGGCCGGCCTGCTGGCGACGACCGCCGGGTTCGGCTTGGCATTCGCAGCCAACGCGGCCAGCTTCGCGATCAGCGCCGGGCTGCTGCGCGGGCTGCAGGTCAGCGAACAGGCCCAGCCGGTCACCACCGCCGGCATCTGGAGCCAAGGCCGCGAAGCACTCGGCCTACTCGCCCGTGACCGGCTGCTACGCGCCCTTGCCATCGCCCAGGCACTCGCCGCCTTATCCGCCGGGGCGACCAGCGCACTGCTGGTCGTGCTCGCCGGCCGTCGCCTGCACCTCTCGGGCGCCGGGTACGGGCTGATGCTCGCCGCCATCGGGGTCGGCGCCTTCACCGGCCCGCTCCTGCTGACCCGGCTCTCGGCCCACCTCCGCCGCCCCGGAGTCGTGTTCGGCGCGTTCGGACTTCGCGGCCTGGTCGATCTCGTCCTGGCCTCCGCAACCGCTGTGCCGGCGGCGCTGGGCGCTCTCGCGTGCTACGGCCTGGGCACCTCAACCGGCAACGTCACGTTCTCCTCGGTCATCCAGTCCCACACACCTGCCCAGCTGCGCGGACGGGTGTTCAGCGCCTTCGACATCATCTGGCAGTCGATGCGCCTGGCCAGCCTGCTCCTGGGCGGAGTCCTCGCCGACACCCTCGGTATCACCGCCGTCTACTACACCGGCGGCGCCCTGCTCCTAGCGGCCGCGGCGGCCGGGCTCCTCACCGCCCGCCCGCAACCGGGCCCTCCCAAAGATGCGACGTCCCGCCTCCGGGTAGCCTCCTGGCGATCTTCATAAGGGGACCGCTCTGTGAGACGGTCATCGGAAGGCGGGTGCCAGGGGCAGGTTGGTGAATCCCCAGGCCTGGGAGGTTGCCCGTGCGGTCGCGTCGGCCAGGTCGCGCAGCGCCGGCAGCGAGTCCCCCGGCAGATCGGCCACGGCACGCAGCCGGTGCCCGAGCACCGCGCGGAGTCGGGGCACCGGTGCGTGCCGGGTGCTGGCGGGTGGGTCGCCGTCGATGGTGCGGGCGAGCAGAGCGCCGACTGACCACCACGTCCAGGCAAGCGTCGCGCGGGTCAGCTCGTCGTCGAACGCCGCCGTCAGGACATGGGGTACGGCCTGGCCAAGGGTCTGCCGCCAGGTGTTGAGCGCGGCGGCCGTCAGCTCCGGCGGCAGTCGCCAGGCGCACCAGCACGTCGGCCAGGGCACGGTGAGGTAGGCCGCGTCCCACGCGACGTGGCGGTGTTCAGCCCCTTCAAAGTCGATCAACACCAACCGCCCGCCGGACTCGACGGCGTTGCTCGGACAGGTGTCACCCGGGCTGAGGCCGCCGGCGTCAGCGGGACAGGCGACGGTGAGCTCGTCGGCGGCGCCCCGCAGCTCGTCGAGCGCGCGAGCCGGCGGAGTGAGTCCAAGCCGAGGCAGCAGACGGGCTACCGCCGACGCCGCGCCGGCCAACGTCTCGCCGGTCGTTTCGACCGGCAGAGCTCCCAGCGGTGAGGCTGCCGCTAGCTCGTCGGCGAACGCGCTGCGCAGCTGCTGGGTGCCCGCCTGCAAGGTGGCTAGCGCAACGGCCCAGGCGTGGACGGCGCGTTCGGCGGACGGGGCGTCGTTCCCGAGCAGCCGGTCGGCCAGAGTCGGGCCGTCGCCGGCGTCGGCGAGCACGAGCAGCGGCGGGTCGCTGTTCGCACCGAGCAGCCGGACGACCTGCGGGATGTCGTGGCCGGCGAGCAGTCGCAGCGCGGCCTGCTCGCGCGCGAACTCAAGGCCGGCCCCCACTGGCCTCTTGAGGACGACAAAGTGGCGGCGGCCGGCGCCGTCATGGGCAACGGCTCGCTGCACCACGTTGCGCTCACCGCTGGGCAGCCGGTCGCCCAGGGTGACACGTGCCGGGCCTAGCGCTGGCGTCAAAGCGCGTTCGGCGACTGCGGCCAGGTCGATCGGCACCGGTACCGGTCGGGACATGCCCTGGGGAGTACCCGCAGCCCCACCTGATGCCGTGGCAGTCGCCCCGTCGCTGGGCTACGTGTCCTTGCTTCGCAGGCGAGACCGCGCGGCTATGCCTGGGGATCGAAGCCCGGGTCGGTTGGTGCCAGCGGGGGCCGGGTCTCGGCAGCGACCGGCAGTGCCGTCGGCGGACCAGGATCGGCAAGGTCGGCTGCGGGGGTAAAGCCGACTGTCCGCACCGGGCCGGGGTTTTGCAGCCGCTCGTAGTCGGCGGCGCTGACCAGGGCGGCGACAAGCTTGCCGTGCCGGGTCAGCTCGATCCGCTCCCCCGCGTAGGCCACCCGGTTGACCAGCTCCGCCAGCTCTGCCCGGGCTTGCGTCACCGGAATCTGCTCACCCATCCCCCTACTGTAGGTTCTGCAGGGTCTGTACATTCGTTACAGAGATGAGGGAGGCGCAGCCGAGCGCGATGGAGCAGGCACCGCTGTGGCGCAACCGCGACTTCATGCTGCTGCAGTCCGGGCAGCTGCTGTCGACGTTCGGCTCGAGCCTGTCCGGGATCGCCTACCCGCTGCTCGCGCTGGTGCTGACGGGCTCAGCCGCGAAGACGGGATACGTCGGCGCCGTCGAGCTCGCGCCGATTGTGCTGTTGAGCGTCGCAGCCGGCCTGGCCGCGGACCGCTTCGACCGGCGCCGCCTGATGATCTGCTCCGACGTCCTTGGCGCTTGCGCGGTTGGCGTCCTGGCGGCCGCCGTGCTGACCCACCACGCGGCGTTCTGGCTGGTCCTGACGGTCGCGTTTGCCGACACCACGGCCTCCGTCGTGTTCCGCGCGGGCAACAGCGGCGCGTTCAAGGCCGTCGTCCCGGCGGCGCAGCTCGCCGATGCCTCCAGCGTGTCGATGGCCCGTACCTCGACCGTGCGGCTGACCGCACCGCCGGTCGGTGGCGCGCTGTTCGGCGTCCTGCACGGCCTGCCGTTCCTCGCCGACGCGCTGTCCTACGCGTGCTCGACCGGCGCGCTGCTGATGATGCGCACCCGCTTCCAGGACAAGCGTGAGCCGGGCGCCCGTGTCGACCTGCGCGAGGGGCTGACCTACTTCTGGCGGATACCGTTTCTGCGCACGACGATCGGGATGATCGCCGCGTCCAACGTGGCCGCGACCGGGGTCCCGGTGGCCGTGATCGTCCTGGCGCACCGGCGCGGGTTGTCCAGCGCGGCGATCGGCGGGGCCGTCGCGATCACAGGTGTGACGCTGCTGGCCGGCTCGCTGCTCTCCCCGCTGCTGCGACGGGTCCTGCCGATGCGCGCGGTGCTCCTGGGGGAGTTCTGGTCGGCGCTGGTCTACGCCGCCTTCCTTGCCCACCCAAGCGTGTACGTGCTCGTGGCCGCACTGGCGGTGCACGCCTTCTGGTTCCCGAACACCGACTCGGCGGTGCAGGCCTACTCCTACGCGCTGATTCCGGACCGCTTGCTCGGGCGGGCGATGGCCGCCTCGAACACGCTGCGCGCGCTGAGCGCGCCGCTCGGCCCGCTGGTCGCGGGACTGCTGCTCACCTACACCTCACCGCGGACGGCGATCGCTGTGCTCGCAGCGCCGGTCATCCTCGCAGCAGTGCTGGGAACGGTCAGTTCCACGCTGCGCGACCTGCCTGACCTTTCCGGTAATCGATCACCAGTGGGCCGATGAGATCCGCGACGGCTTGTAGGCGTCCTGCTCGAGGCACCGCCCGGCGCTCCGTAAGGGGAACCACCACCGACACACCCAAACCCCGAGCCGGCGAGGCGGGCTGCCTCGAAGGGGCGTGTCGTTCCGCTGGACGGTCGGCTTGCGCAACTTGGAGATCGATCTCGCGATCGTGACGCCTGTCGGACGGGCCGTTCACCGTTGCTGTGGTGCGCGGGCGTCGGTTCGGGCCCGCCGGCAACGCTTCTGCAACATGTGGTGGTCATATTTGGCACAGGCGGAGCGATCGGGCCTCGCGGCAGGAATCTCCGCCGCCGCCGAGCCGTACGCCGTCTTGGGAGGGTACCGATCCTCGCCTTGGGCTCGGTTGCACTGGCCTGCTGTCGCCCGCGGCGCCAACGCACGGGGGGAGCCCGCCGCGCTCGTTAGATTCGGGCTGGCAGGCTCTCAGACCATGACCACGACTCTCGTCACTGGAGCCACCCGCGGAGTTGGGCTCGAGCTCTCTCGCCGGCTCGTCTTGGCAGGCCACACTGTGTTCCTCGGTGCCCGGAACCTGGACCAAGGCCGCGAAGTCGCCAAGGTGATCGGTGCGCGGGCGATCTCAATCGACGTGACCGACGACTCCTCTGTTGAGGCCGCCGTCGCCGGGATCAGCGAAGAGTCAGGAGCCCTCGACGTCCTGGTCAACAATGCCGGCATCTCCGGTCGTCAGCGCCCCGTCGCGGAGTCAGACGTCGAGGACCTGGAGACGGTCCTTGCGACGAACATCGTCGGCGCCACGCGGGTGCTCGTCGCCTGCACACCGCTGTTGGAGGCAAGTGCCGCCCCAGTCGTGGTGAACGTGAGCAGCGCCGTAGGCTCGCTCACTCTCAACGCTCAGCCCGAAGCGATCTGGTCGATCGTCGCCTACCCGATCTCCAAGGCCGCGCTGAACATGCTGACCATCCAATACGCCCGGGCTTTCCCCCGTTGGCGCGTCAACTCCGTGACTCCGGGCCTGACACTCACCGAATTCACCGGTCGCCCCATGGACTCCGTCGACATCGAGGCCTTCCGCAGGGTCGGCGGACGGACGGTCGACGAAGCAGTCGAGGTCCTGGTCTCGATGGCCACCATTGGCCCGGTCGGCCCCACCGGAACCTATGTCGGCAACGATGGACCGATTCCCTGGTAGCGGATCGTTCGCCTGGTCCACGCGACAGTTCGGCAAGAGGCCGATCCTCGAGGGCGTGGGTTCGGAGCCTGCCAAGCCAGCTCGTGAAGCGCATGCCACTAACACACCAGAGGCTCACCGTTGCTGCTCGGACGGCCCGTCTCAGTAGCCGACCGACCACCGGCACAGACAGTGCCGCAAGCCGAACGGTAAGCGGGACAATCGGCGAGGCGGCTGAGGCGTCCTCAGGAGTCGCCTACCGCGGCGGCTGAGAGCCAACCTCCTCTCTGACTGGGTCAGGCCGGACTCATCGGCATAGACAGCTTGCACAGTCCTTGTCCTTGCGCGACAGCCTTGAGTTGTTCCACGACCGGCGGGACGGCATGGCCGCAGGCCTGCCTCCCGCGATGCGCGAGGCAAGCCGCCTCGCCCGGAAGGACGTGCTCGCGTGGGGATACGAGCATCCGGTCGTGGATGTCCTGCGGCCAGGGCACGGCGGGGGCGACCACAGTTCGGTCACTCGGCCTCCCGATGTCTGCTCCGGGGCGCTGGGCGTACGGCGGCCGTCGTGCACAAGGGGCGTCTGCGCGACCGGGTCAGGCGGCGGGCTTGTGCCGCCGGACGGCCTGGTACGCCGAGTAGTGCAGCGTGGTGAGGTTCTCGTGATCGGGATACCTCGAGGTCATCGCCGCGACGAGGTCCTCGTACGTGGTCGCGGCGGCGAACGCCGCGGCGAAGTCGCGGATGTAGCTCCGGGTGCACTCCAAGACGCGCGTCGCGTCGTCGTCGGCGTCGGCCTTCTTGTGACCTGCGACCACGATCGTCGGGCGCAGGTCTTCGACCGCGTCGACGCTGGCGAGCCAGGCGTCCCACTGCAAGGGGCCGCTCAAACCGAGCATCTGGTGGATGCCGTTGTAGGCGACGTCGCCCGCGATGACCGCGTCGAGCGACGGGACGTGCACGACGGCGCTCGGGGAGATGTCCCCCTGACCAACGTCGATGAGCCGGACGTCGTTTCCGTCCACGTGCAGAACGTTGCCGTTGAGCGTCTCGGGGGCGGTCGTGAGCGCCACCGCGTGATCGCCGAAGGCTCCGGCTGCCATCTTCGTCTCGCGGTCCAGGTGGTTCCGCAGGTACGCGGCGACGCTCGGCGTGGCGACGAAACGGGCACCCGGGAAGCGCTGCTGGAGGCGGCTGGTGCCGAAGCAGTGATCGGCGTGGCCGTGGGTCGCCACGACGGCGATCAAGGTCCTGTCGGTCGCCTCGATGGTGTCGGCCAGCGCTTCGACGTCGTCGCGGTGGACCTGGCTGTCCACGACGATCGCCTCGGTGGGCCCGAACACGAGGGTCGAGGTGATCGGCGAGAACGTGCTGGCGCCGTCGGGGAGCGGGCGCGTCGGGCTGGTGAAGACGCGCAGCTTCAGGGGCGCTGGACGGGCGCCCGCCTCGCCCGCTGCTGAGGCGGTGCTGATCACAGCGCGCCCTGATGGGCCTGCGCCCGCTCGAGCTGCGCGGCGGCAGCGGCATCCTGCCGGTCCTGCCAGCGCTCGACCGCGAGCTTGCCCAGGCCGGGGGAGACGTAGTCGATGATTCCTTCCAGGGTCATCGGGAAGCCTGCGGCGCCCCATGTGCCGTCCTTGATCTCGTGGACGAACACCCACATGCGTAGCTCGGGCCGGGCCCACCGTCCGTCCTCGGCCTCGACGAGCGCCGTGAGGATGTCGCGGTTGATGGCCGGGATGAAGACGTCGTCGATCTGCCCCTCGGGGATGCTGACGACGAACTTGTACACGGGGCCGCGGGGCGCCTCGGGGCCGACCCGCTGTGCGGCGACGTAGGTGTCGGTTCGGTGGACGAACATCCAGGCGATGGACTGGGCGCGGTCCGTGCTCGCCTGGACGGCGGCGGAGTCGGCGACGAGGTCGACGATCCGGCGCATCTCGTGCTCGACGAGCAGGTCGCTGACGCGCGCGACGAGCCGCCGCTCGGCGTCGGGCTCGAGGGCGCCTTCTTGAATGAACAGGTCGCACATGGGCATCTGGATCGAGTTCCTTTCGGGAAGCGGGCGGAAGGGACGTACGGGCGGGTCTGAGTGGGCTGTGGCGGCGTCCTGCCGGCACGTCGACGGGGGCGAGGTGTTCCTGGAACCATCTCAGCGCCGAGGCGCTGGTGACCGGGAAGTGGTCCGGATAGGTGTCGAAGTGGCCGCCCGCGTGAAGCACGAGCCGCTTCGCTTCGCTGGCCTGTTCGAACGCCTTCGAGCTGGAGGTGCGGAAACGTCACGGCGTCGTTCGCGGCGACGATCATGAGCAGCGGCACGGGGGCCACGTACGGCAGCCATGCGACGGGCTCGCAGCTCAGGACGTTCTCCAGGGACCGCAGCGTGACCTCGTTCACCCAGGCCGGCGCCAGGGCGACGGCGGAGTCGACGTACCGGGGACTGACGTACGGCGGCAGCGCGCCAGGGTTGGCCTGGGGCGGTCGGCAAGACGGGGATCCGCTCGGGCGGCGCACCGGCTAGGCGCGCCTCCCGGTCGGCCGTGAAGCGCGCCCGCAGGACGGCGCGGTCCGCCGCGGTGAACCTCTCCCCGCCGTTGGGGTGCCTGCTGATGTTGGGGATCTGCGCGACGACGCACCCGACCCGGGAGTCGTTCGCGGCGAGGACGAGCGCCAGCCCCCCCGGCGAGGCTGGAGCCCCACACGCTGGCACGGGCCTGCGGGTCGGACTCCGGCTGGCCAAGGGCGACGGTGATGGCGTCGCGCCAGTCCGCGATCTGGCGGTCGGGGTCGATCTCCTGGCGAGGGGCGCCGTCGGACGCCCGAACCCGCGGTGGTCGTAGACCAGCACAGACATGCCGCCGGCGGCGAAGCACGCCGCGTAGTGCTCGATCTGCTCCTTGACGCCGGAGAAGCCGTGCGACATGACCACAACCGGGCCGCGGCCGGAGGCGGCCGGATGGAAGCGGCCGCGCAGCAGCGTGCCGTCCTCGACCGGGAACTCGATGTTTCGTCTCACGAGCCGGATCATAGGGCAGAGCGGTTGCATCATGCAACCGAAGCGTGAGAGCTGACCGCCGGTTCAGCGGCCGGCCGCGCGTACGCTCGGCGGCGTGCTGGGCAGCGAGTACACGAGCCAGGACTGCTCGATCGCCCGGGCGCTCGAGGCGGTCGGCGAGCGGTGGACGCTGCTCGTCGTGCGTGAGCTGCTCCGCCGCCCCCGCCGCTTCGTTGAGCTCGAGCGGTCCCTCGGCATCGCCAAGAACGTCCTGTCCGCCCGGCTCGACAAGCTCGTCGCGCTTAATATCGCCGAGCGCGTGCCGACGCGCGACGGTGACGGCTGGAGTGCTTACCGGCTCACCGACAGGGGTCTGGACCTATTCCCGGTGATCAGCGCGCTCATGGCCTGGGGGGACGCCCACTTCGCCCCTCAGGGCGCTCCTGCGGTCTTCGAGCACGTCTGCGGGCAGCCGACCGGCCACCGTCTCGTCTGCACGTTCTGCGACCAGCCCGTCGACGCGGCGACGGTGCGCGCCGTCGCCGGTCCGGGCTACGCAAGGAACGCGTCGGGCTGACCCGGAAGCTCCCCACGGTGGCACGGCGGCCGCCTCTACGCCGCCTGGCCGCCCCCCTGCCAAGCACCCCGGGCACTCTGGGGGCGACTGTCGCAAGGTCGACGCCACCGTCCACCCGTCGCCCGGCAGCTGCCTGACGATCCCGGGCTCGTGCCGCAGTGGTTGCACGTTCGCGGCCGCGGGACAGGAGATAGTCACCAAGGTGCCCGCGCCCGACTGGGCGGCCAGCTCGTGCACGTCGGGGCGGTGCGCCTGATCACCACCGGCGCCCTGGCCGGGCTTGCTGGCGCCCGCTGACCACCTTGGCGCGAAACCACCAGACGGCCGTGAGCGACTTCGGGCGCGCAGCCTGCTTCGGGGTACTACGCCGAGGTCCTCCAGCCCGGTCGAGTCGATGTCGGTCAAGCTGTCCGATAGCCGAACGCTAAGCGGCACCGTTGTCGATCTTCGTAGCGGGGCGGCTGACCGGACACCACGCTGTCCGCGGTGCCACCCGGCGGGCTTGCCGTGCTTGCGCGGCACGCCACCGCGGCGAAGGCGCAGACGGTTGCCCGGGTGACCCCTACCCTGCGTGACGCCACCCTCTTCGCCGTCGTCCGTCAGCTCGAAACCGCTGCGACCGAGGATGCCCTGGGCCTTCTCGGCCAGCTCCTTGGGACCGTGCTCGTAGGGGCACGGCGTGCCGGCCGTCCGGAGCGCCTCCGGTGTTTGTCCGAGGTGCGGCGATCACGGGGCGGCTGGGAGGTGGGGTTGGTTTCGCGGGCCTGGGCCGGCGCTGCCAGGTTGCGTGGGTCGCGGTTGGCTGGATGGCGAGCAGAGGCTATGGCGTGCCGAGTTTGGTGAGCCACTCGCGCAGCAGGGTGGCCTCGGCTGGGCTGAAGTCAGCGGGTAGCAGCGGATCGCCTTGATCGTTTGGCGCGACGACGGCGAGCAGGGCTTGGGCGCGTGCGGCGATGACGGTTTCCGCGTCGGCGCCGGTGGTCGGCTCGGTGGTCAGGGAGTCGAGGACGGTGTCGCGGAGCGGGCGGATCGACCGTGGGTCTCGTTGCGTTTCGGGCTGGGCTAGCAGGAGCAGGACTGCGCCAGTGGTGGATGCCTCGATCGCGCGTGTCGCCGCTTCCACCGGTACGCGTAGTCGTCCTTGGGCGTTGGCCCGTTCGAGCATGTGACGCAGGATCTTGTTGTTCTCCTGCGCTGCCGCGGGCCGTCGGCCGGGTCGAAGGTTGCCGTACATGAGGGCGTACACGGCTGGGTTGGTCAGGCCGAACTCGACGTGGATGTCCCAGCCTCGTCGTAGGTCCTCCACGGCGTTCTCAGTTGGCTCGAAGGCGCGCTTGTGGGCTAGGTAGCTCTCGAACCCGAAGCTGGCGACGCTGTCGAGCAGACCGTCCTTGTCCTTGAAGAGGCGGTACAGGGTCGGGGTCTGCACCCCGGCCGCGCTAGCGACCGCGCGGGTGGAGATGCCGGTCGGGCCGAGCTCGGCCAGCAGCTTGACCGCGGCGCGGAGTATCCGCGTCTGCTGCTCGTCTTTGTCCGTCGTCGACGAACCGCTGGACTCGATTGCCATGTGTCGATGGTAACTGAAACCTGTTGACGTTGACAGTGACTTTGTCACGGCTGTAGTGTTGACGATGTGAACAATGCCTTCGGCAGGAGTGAGCATGACTGAAAACCACCGGATTGCTGAGGTCCAGATAGGCGCCGGCGGTCTCACCGTCGGCGCGCAGGGCCTGGGATGCATGGGAATGAGCGAGTTCTACGGCGACACCGATGAGGGCGCGGCGCGCGAGACCCTAGAGACGGCGTTGGCTCGCGGAGTCACGATGTTCGACACCGCCGACATGTATGGCCTGGGAGAGAACGAGCGGTTCCTATCACCGTTCGTAAGGACCTACCGTCAGCAGGTCGTCATCGCGACCAAGTTCGGCAACGTCCGCGACGCCGACGGTGCGATGTCCATCAGCAACGACCCTGGCTACATCCGTCGATCGATCGACGCCAGCCTGTCCCGGCTCGGCGTGGAGGTGGTCGACCTCTACCACATGCACCGTCGTAACCCGCAGGTCCCGCTTGCAGACTCGGTCGGGGCGATGTCGGAGTTGGTCGCTGAGGGAAAGGTCCGCTACCTCGGGCTGAGCGAGGTGACCGGCGACGAGCTGCGGCGGGCCTACGCGATCCACCCGATATCGGCTGTGCAATCGGAGTGGTCGCTGTTCACCCGCGACATCGAGCGGACCCTCGTGCCTGCCGCGTCGGACCTCGGCGTCGGGGTCGTGCCGTACTCCCCGCTCGGTCGCGGGTTCTTGACCGGCGCGCTGCCGGCGGAGTTCACCGGCAAGGATGTCCGATCGGTGTTCCCGAGGTTCACCGGCGAGAACGGGCAACGCAACGCTGCGCTGCTCGCGCCCATCGCCGACATCGCCGGAGCGCGGGGAATCTCCATGGCGCAGGTCGCCCTCGCGTGGCTGCACCGGCAGGCCGTCGTCCACGACGTGGCGGTCGTGCCGATCCCCGGCACCCGGAAGCCGGCGCGGTTGCTGGAGAACCTCGATGCAATCGAGGTGACGCTGACAGCCGATGAACTTGCGCAGCTTGAGCCGATCGCCGAGCAGGTCTCCGGTGATCGGTACCCGGACATGAAACAGACCGCCGGCGCACGCGAGTCCTGACGCGCCCGCATCACCCGACCTCGCCTGAGATCTCGGACCGAGACGAACCGGTTCGGCCCCCACCTATCAAGAACGGATCATTTATGTCACCGATCAATGTCGGGATCGCCTACTTCTCCGGATATGGCCACACGCTCGAACACGCAAAAGCCGTCAAAGACGGGGTCGAGTCGGTACCAGACGCCCACGCGGACATGATCGACGTGTCCACGATGACCGACACCGACTGGGCGACGCTCGACGCGTGCGACGCGATCATCTTCGGCACCCCGACCTACATGGGGTCCGCGTCAGGAGCGTTCCACATGTTCGCCGAAGCCACATCAAAGAGATGGATGACGATGGCGTGGAAGGACAAGCTCGCCGCCGGTTTCACCAACTCGGGTTCGATGAGCGGCGACAAACTGCACACCCTGCAATACCTCTCGCTGCTGGCGGCACAGCACGGAATGCACTGGATCAGTCTCGGGCTGATGCCTGGCTGGAATACGACAGTGAGCAGCGAATACGACCACAACCGGCTCGGGTTCTACCTCGGTGCCGGAGCCCAGACATGGAACGACCAAGGACCTGACGCGGTACACGCAGCCGACGTGGCAACAGCGCGACACCTCGGCGCACGCGTCACCGAGCAAGCGCGTATCTACCGAGGCATCATCCCGGCCTGATCCTCGCCGGCGACGGTCAGCCGATCCTCGAAAGCACCCCGCCGAGCCAGGCACAGCACGAGACTGACGGATCAATGTTCACAGCGCGTCAATCGGACGCCACCGACCACGGAGAAAGGCACCTCCATGTCCCGCATCACCGTCATCGGCGGCACCGGCTACGCCGGTTCAGCCATCGTCGCTGAGGCCGCTGGTCGCGGTCACCAGGTCACCGCACTGAGCCGGTCGCGGCCCGACGCAACGATCCCGAACGTCACCTACGTGCAAGGCGACGCTGCCGACGAAGCAACGCTCTCGGCGTCCATCGCGGGCGCGGACGTCGTCGTGGCCGCGCTCGCCCCACGCGGCGCGCTCTCCGGCAGCTTCCGCGACGTTTACCGCACTATCGCGCGTCTGGCCGATACCGCCGGCGCAACTCTGTTCGTCGTCGGCGGCTACTCCTCGCTGCGCCCCGCGCCCGGGGCGGATCGGTTTGTCAGCGACCTCAGCGACATCCCGGTAGAGCTCCACGGCGAGATCCTCGCCGGTGCGGCGCTCATCATCGAGGACCTCCCCGCCACGCCCACGACACTCGACTGGGTGTTCGTCAGCCCGGCCCTCAGGTTCGGCGCGTGGGTACCCGGCGAACGACTCAACCGCTACCGGCTCGGCGACGACGTCGCGGTCCAGCCCGAGGACGGTGGCGCAATCGCGACCGAGGACTACGCCCTCGGGGTTGTCGACCTCATTGAGAAAGGCGAGCACCACCGGACGCAGGTCAACCTCGCCCACTAACCGGGTCAACCAGAGGTGGTCCCAGGCGAAACCACTGACGACCGCCGGGCTAGCCAGCAATCTTGCCGACGGCGAGTTGATCGAGATTGTCCCGGCGAGCCACCCAGTTCCGGGGCGGGTGTCCGGATGGGATCGATGACCGGGCAGTCTCAGAGGTCGAACGTCATCGGTCACGCACGGTGTGAGGATGGGTCCATGCCGATGCCGATAATGTTGGCGACACGATGCAGGTCGATGTCGTATGCGAGCAGGGTGGCGCTGTTGCGCCAGGCGACGGCGGCGATGAGGCAGTCGATGAGGCCGCGCGGAGTGACTCCCTTCTGGCGGCACTGGCGGTAGATCCGGGCGGCGGCGTCAAAGTCGGGCGCGGGGTCGACCGGGTGCAGGTGAAACCGCTGCAAGAGTCGGCGCAAGTCGCGCTCGCGGGCATCGGTGCGAGCGCCGGCGAGAACCTCCATCATCACCGGCTCGGTCACCGCGAGCGGACCATCTTCGGTGATGAGCTGGGCGAGTCTGACATCGACGGTGCTTCCGGTGGCTCGGTCGAACTCGACCCAGGCCGAGGTGTCGGCCAGGATCACTGGCCGGGCCGCAATACGGGGTCAGCCGGGATGTCCTCGAGCGCGTGGGCGCCACGCATGGCCAGCGCCTCGTCGCGGGTCATGGGCTGTCCGGCCAGGTGGCGCAGGGCCAGGTCCACCGCCTCGGTCTTAGTGTGTACGCCGTAGCGGTCCATCACCGTCTGGACGTACCCGTCATCGATCTCGATGTTCGTCCGCAACCTGGTCATACACGTAGAATACACCTGACGTGTACTTCTTGTGTCCTTCTGCGCGGCGCTAGCCGTCGCAGATGACGACCCCCCACCGGCACAGGCAGTACCGCAAGCCAGTGGAACGCCTGGTTGTGTGTTCAACGTGGTCATGGTCCCGTCGTTGAGACGTCGGCGACGACGGGGCAGCGTCACGCCATGGATGGGCCGCAGCCAAGCAGGCGCGCAAGGTGTTGCAGATCGGCATGACTCACGTCGGCCATCGGGCCGGAGCCACTGGTCAATGAGATCCAGAATCCGTCCCGGAGCTTCAAGCCGGCGGGTGTCAACCGCAGCGTCTTACGTCGCCGGTCATTCGCGTCCTCGGTGCGCTCGAGCAGACCGCGGCCCCGCAGCCGCTCGACGAGCGTGGTGAGGTTCGAGGCGTCGTAGTCCAGCCGGGTCGCGACCTGGCTCATCGGTACCGCGTCATCTCCGCGCAGTGAGAGCAGCACCTTGATCTGCGCTCCGCTCACGCCGTGCATCGCGGCGTGGGCGTTCCAGTGCTCGACGAGTCGGGCGGCGACGTCAAGCAGTGCCAGGTCCACATCAAGCAGGGTCCGCAACCGAGGGTCGGTGGGTGCAGGTAGGTCATCGGGCAGTTGCACAGGGCAAGTCTACGGCGTACCGTGGTGACGCATAGTGGTAGAGCACCACCGATACGTGGGTGTTATGCGACTGTCCCGAAATGGCGGAGGAACGGATGCGAGTTCTTGTGGTTGGCGCGGCGGGCAAGACCGGCCGGGCCGTGGTCGAGAAGGCGAAGGCCGCCGGGCACGACGTGACGGCGTTCGTGCACAGTGCGAGCGACTTTCACGTCGAGGGAGTCGCGGTGCTGCAGGGCGACGCCGGCGACCGGGCGGCCATGGATGCGGCGGTCCACGGCCAGGACGCCGTTGTCGACACCGTCGGCGGCAAGACGCCGTACAAAGCCACGACGCTCGAGTCGGGCGGCGTCAAGACGATCATCGAGTCGATGCAGCACAGCAGCGCCCGCCGGCTGCTCGTGACGTCGATGATCGGCGAGGGCGACAGCACGGCGAACACGCCCTGGTACGTCCGGTTGCTGCTGTCCACCTTCCTGCGCGGCGCGAAGCCGGACAAAGCCGCAATGGAGTCCGCCGTCGATTCGAGCGGGCTCGATTGGGTGATCGCGCGGCCCGCCATTCTCAAGGACAACCCGGCGACCGGCGACATCCGTGTCTTCACCCCCGACTCCGGCGACAAGGCCCACAGCATCACCCGGCAGGACCTCGCCGCCTTCCTGGTCGCTCAGCTGACCAGCGACGAGTACCTGGGCCGCCCGGTCACCATCGCCAACCGCTGAGCAGATCACCCCACCGGCCCATCCCGAAAGCAGACATGTTCGATGGACATCAACGGAGCCGTTGTGCTCGTGACCGGAGCGTCGTCGGGCATCGGAGCGGCCACGGCACGAGCAGCTTCGCAGGCCGGCGCGCGAGTCGTGCTGGCCGCGCGCCGAGAGGACCAGATCCGGCAACTCGCCGCCGAGCTGGGTGCAGCCGTCCACGTTCGCTGTGACGTCACCGATTCCAAACAGGTTGCGGCGGCCGTCGAAGCAGCGACGAGCGCCTTCGGCCGGATCGACGTACTGGTCAACAACGCCGGTCAGGGACTGCACGCGCCCTTGGAGCAGATCGATCCTGAAGACTTCCGCGCCGTCCTCGACCTCAACCTCGTCGCGCCCCTGGTCACCATGCAGGCGGTGGTCCCGGTCATGCGCAAGCAGGGCGCCGGCAGCATCATCGACGTGAGCTCCGGGATCGCGTTCTCAGCGCTTCCTGGTTCAGCCGCCTACAGCGCATCCAAAGCAGGTCTCAACAAACCCTCCGCCGTGGCGCGAGCCGAGCTCGCCGACGCAGGCATCGCGGTCTCGACGATGTACCCATTCATCACCGACACCGAGTTCATCGAATCACTCCGAGGCGAAACCGAATCCGCATCGCAGTTGGAGTCCAGCCACGCCCCGAAGCCGCAGTCACCCGAGCAAGTCGCTGAGGCGATCCTCGACCTGGTCAACACCGGCGCTGAGCAAACCGACCTGGTTCCCGAACAGTTCGGTGGCAGCTACAAGGGATGAGAGCTGCACCCGTCATGCGGATCAGCTGTCCGGAGCGACGCAGCAACGCGACTGGCTACCCCACCACCCAACCCGAAACGGGGTTCGCATCATGACTGCCGGCTGGTCTCGGGAAGAGCTGGAGCGAATCGGTAGGGCCGAAGAGCTGCAGATTGCCACCATGCGTGCCGACGGGGCGCTGCGGCGCTGGGTGCCGATCTGGGTGGTATGCGTCGGTGAGCAGGTGTATGTGCGGACCTGGTACCGACGTGACAGCGGCTGGTTCGGTCACGTGCTGGACTCGCGACGAGCGCGGATCCGCGTCCCAGGCCTGGAGGTCGACGTCGCCGTCGAGGATGTCGGCGAAGACAGCCAAGTGCGAGCGGGTATTGATGCCGCCTACCGCACCAAGTACGGGCACTACGGCACGTCTGTCGACCGCATGGTCGCAGACGGCGCCGCAGCAGCTACCCTGCGGCTCAATCCTGAGCAGGAGGCACGTGCAGGTAAAGATGAGTGACACGCTAACGAGCTCATCGCCAGTCCCGTATGTCGAACGGCCAGTGGGACGCCGTCCCACTGGCCGTTCGACGGCCTGCGCGGATGTCAGAGGTCGTAGTTCGGCTCGAAGCGGTGTGTGCCGTCATCGTCGATCGTGAGGTGGAACGTGCCGGTGATGTCCTGCAGCTCGCCGTTACCCGACCCGGGCACCACCTCGCAGTGCAGCGTCTGCAACCCGGCGCGCATCAGGCCCAGCTGCTGCAGTGCGAAGCCGCCCTCCCGGTCGCCTAGCCGACCGCGCACCGTCTCGATGGCGACGTAGCCAGCGGAGCCTGACTGCGGGTCGCCGCACGACAACATGACGCCGGCGCAGACCGCCTCAGGTCGCCGTGGAACGTCTTGCTGAACTCGAACCGGCTGACCGCCCCCTCACACATCGATGGCTATAAGGGGCCAGCGGGATCGCGATCAGCGCTGTCGCCACGAGAAGGCATGCGGCGCCGGCAAGCAGAGGGGCGGGAGCCATGAGGTCTCCGGCGTAGCGCAGGGTCAGCAGAGCGTGACGACGGGCTTGCTGGCGGAGACGCCCATGATGTGCAGGTCCAGCGCGGGCTGGATCTGGTCGAGTCCGGTGCCGACGACGTGCGCCGGCGGGACGGCCTGGTAGCGGTGGTCGGCTAGGGCTCGGGGCAGGAAGTCGGCGTAGATCGCCGGTCCGACCTCGTTGTCCTTCAAGGTGGTACCCCAGATCACCGTGGTGCGGATGCCGCGTGCGCGGGACCGAAGTTGCAGTGCCGTGGTGGTGCGCAGCACTCGGCTGAGCAGCGCAATGAGCTGCAGGTTCGGTCGTGGGCTGTCGGCGAGGTGCTCGAAGGAGACGGCGGTGGAGGCGGTCGCGAGTCGCTTGCTGCCGGGGGTGGCGTGGACGATGTCCAGGCAGGGCTGCGCTGATCCGGCGCCGATGGCGATGGTCCCGGCCAGATTGCGCCCGGCCAGGGCACGAATAATCTCGCTGACGGCAGTCGAGCTGCGGTAGTCGAAGGCCTGGCTGGCACCGAGGTCCGTGACGTAGGCGTGATTGCGCGGCGAGGCGGTGGTCAGGACGTCGTATCCAGCGGCGGCCGCGAGCTGGATCGCGTTGCTGCCGACGCTGGTGGACCCGCCCCAGACCAGCACGGCCTCACCGGCCGGCTGGGCGTGCGGTGGCGGCTGGGCGTGCGGTGGCGGCTGGGAGGTGCCGGTGGGCAGGCGCAGACCGAGGTGGTCGGACTGGAACATTCCGCTGGCGGCGGTGGACAGCCCGAGCGGGAGCACAGCGGCCTGCTGGTAGCTCAGGTCGTTGGGGATCGGCGAGCTGAGGCGTTCGAGCAGGACGGTGTAGCTCTGGAAGGCGCCCCGCGCGGAGCTGTTGGGGTTCTTGTCGGTGCCGACGGCGTGGCCGAGCACCCGGTCACCGGTCCGGAAACGGGTGACCGCGCTGCCGATCTCGACGACCTCGCCGGCGACGTCGGCACCGAGCACGAACGGCAGCCGGATCCAAGGCAGGACCGGCCGGCCGACGACCTGCTTGATCCAGTCGAGTGGGTTGGTCGCGACGGCGTGGTTGCGCACGACGATCTCGTGCTCGCCGGGGTGGGTGTAGGGCGCGGGCCCGACCTGGAGCGGGCCACGGGTGGCGGTCAGCCACGCGGCGGTGTTCGTCGGCACCCGGTCAGCCCCGCCCGACGCGGCCCGGCTGGCCATCGACGTGGTCGGGCTGGCCGTCGAGCAGGAACTGCCCGCCGCAGGTCTCGGCGAGCGAGGCACCGAACAGCGCCGCCGGCGTGTAGGCGCCGGGCTGGCCGTCGCCGGCCAGCAGGCGTCGGGCGACCTCGGCCAGGACGGCGGCGGTGAACACCGACGCATCGCCGGTGCGCAGCCAGCCGGTCCTGCTGGTCCCGTCAGGCCACTGCACGTGGGCGCGGCCCCAGGAGTGCTGCCGGGGGCCCGGCCGGTCGGCGAAGCTCACCCGGGCGAGCCGGCGCCGGGCCAGGTCACGCAGCGGGCCGATCTTCAGCAGCGCCGCGGCGAGTGGCAGCACGGCCTGGACGGCGGGCGAGCTGGGGACCTCGCTGGAGGCCGAGACGACCGACGGCGCTCCGCTGGCGCGCTGCGCCGCGACGAGCTCGCCGAAGGGGATGCTGGCGGTGGTGACGGGCGAGCCGTCGGGCAGGGTGAGACGCAACCGGTCGCCGCCGACCCGGGCCCGGACCAGCCGCCCGTCGGTGTAGCGCCGGCCGCCCGCCGGGACACCGTCGATGATCGTCGCGGCCAGCGCTTCGCCCAGCACACCCGCTTCGAGCGCGACCGACGGCACCGCGTCGGTCCGTACCCGCAGGGCGCCCGGGCGCCCCTCGCACAGCCGCACCACCACGCTCTCGGTGGCCAGCACCCCGAACCCCGCGCCCGTGACCAGAGTCCGGCCGGCTGCGACCGCGTCCTGGTGCAGGCCGAGCACCGCGGACGCTGCCGCGAAGTCGTTGCCGAGGTCGGCGTAGGAGCCCGCGGCCAGGCATGCCCGGGCGATCGGGGCGGCGGTCGCGGCGAACGGGCCCACCGTGTTGACGACCACGGCGGGTCGCTGCTGCCCGATCTCGCCGATCATCGCGGCCACGGAACCTGCCACCAGCGTTCGCGCGCCGTCGACCTGCGCTGACACGTCCCGTAGCCGGGCGCCGTCGCGACCGACCAGAACCAAGGGCACGCCGGCGGCGGCCAGCACCTGCGCCGCCTCCCGCCCGCTGCGGCCAGCGCCCCCCAGGATCCAGACCTCGTCCGCCATCACGCAGCTCCGTTCCTCCACAGTCGACGTCCCGGTGACGGCATCCCGTGTCGTGACCGTAGCGCGTGACGACATGGGGTGTCAGCACCTAGCGTGGGCCCGTGAGCCGTTGGCCGTCGGACCCGCGCGGGCGCCTGGAGCGCGCCGCCCTGGAGCTGTTCGCCGAGCAGGGATTCGCCGCGACCACCGTGCCCGAGATCACCGCGCGCGCCGGGCTCACGACCCGGTCGTTCTTCCGCCACTTCACCGACAAGCGCGAGGTGCTGTTCGGAGGCGACGAGATACCCGCCTACGCGACCCGGCTGATGCGAGAGGCGCCGGCTTCGGTCGACCCAATGACCCTGATCGTGCAGGGGCTGGCGACCGTGGCGCGCGACCGGTTCGAGGGACGGGCCGACGAGATCCGGGTCCACCGCGACATCGTCCGCTCGGACGCCGGCCTTTGCGAGCGCGACCTGCGCAAGCGGGCGGCCCTCGCCGACGCGATCCGGCAGGGGTTCCTCGACCGCGGCGTCGACGCGGGAGCGGCAGCCCTCGCGGCAGAGATCAGCGTGAGCGTTCTCCACCTCGCGCTCGACCAGTGGCTCGACCAGGACGGGGACCGCCAGGTGTCCGACTACGTGCTCGACGCACTGCACACGCTGCAGGACCTGCTGGCCACCCTGGTGCCGGACGTGACCGTGGGTGCGCCGTGACCGCGGACGTCGTGGAGCAGACCCGACGGGCGCTGGGCCGGGTCGGGGCGGCGCTGCCCTCCGCGACCGGCCAGGCCACCCCGGTCGGGCTGCAGCGCGACGCGGCCCGCCGACTCGAGCAGGCCGGGTACAACTCAGTGTGGGTGAACGAGGTCATCGGCAAGGACGCCCTCGTCCAGGCGGCGGTGCTGCTGGCCGCCACCGACCGGCTGGTCGTCGGCACCGGCATCGCCAACATGTGGGCCCGGCCGGCGCAGACCACGCACGCCGCGGCCGCCCAGCTCGCCGAGGCCTACCCCGGCCGGTTCGTCCTGGGGCTCGGCGTCGGATGGCCACAGCAGGCCGCGGCCGTCGGGCATGAGTTCGGCAAGCCGCTCGCGACGCTACGCGACTACCTGGACCGGATGGACGCCCTGCCCCCGGGGCAGCTGCAGGTCGCGGGCGGTCGCTACGCCCGCATCGTCGGCGCGAATGGCCCGAACATGCTGACCCTCGCCGGACAGGCCGCGGACGGCGCGGTGCCGGCCATGCGGCCGCCGCCAGCCACCCGCGGGGCCAGACGGCTGCTCGGACCCGACCGACTCCTCGTCGTCCTGCTGGACGCCAGCTCGGCGCAGGGCACCACCCGGGCGATCGCGCAGGCCGCCGACGAGCACCTGCGCGCCGGCGCCGACCACGTCGTCGCGGGACTGCCGATGGGCAGCGACGTCTCCGACGCCATCGACCAGCTGGTGACGCTCGGACCAGTTCTCGCCAACATGCCGCAGGACGACGGTAGTGGGACAACGTCCCACTAGCTGACGGTGCTGCGCAACACCCGCCGCCCCCCGCGCTGCATGCGTTTGCGCAGGGAGCGGGTGTTCCGTAAGCCCGGCCCGCGAAAAGGCCCGGTGAGGGTGGTTCCTACGGCACTGCTTCAGTGTCAGCGCTGCGGCGCGCACACCTTGTAGCGGAGCTGGGCACGAAGGTGTGCCACCGCGAACCCGGTGACCCGCTCGACGTGCTCGACGTGCTCGACGTGCTCGACGTGCTCGACGTGCTCGAGCCTGTAGCCCTGCTCCACCAGGAGAATCGCATCTGGCAGCGAGCAGCCGTCTCGAGGTGAGGACATACTGCGCACATTTGACCGGCCGCCGGTTTACGGGTCGAACGCTTCCTGGTCAACAGTTGTCACTGAGCCCAGTCAGCCGGCGCTCGAAGGTCTTCTCTCAGTAGACCTGCTCACCGCCGGAGCCGCCCTGCTGCTCGCCGTAGCCCTGCTCCTGCCACCCTGGCCGCCCTGCTCCTGGGCACCGCCCGATGAGCGGCCGGGCCCCCGACCCGACCCCGAGCCGAGACCAGGCCGGCCTGGGCCCGTCCGGGGTGAGCTGGCTCCCAGTGCCGCCAGGCAGCACGGCCGGGTCCAGCACGGCCCCGGTCCGGTTCAGCCGGTGCACCGTCTGGTTCAGGTTTCTCCCCACATCGTCCAACGCCCGCGTCGCCTCCCGCACCACCACGGGTAGCTGCTCCTCCCCCGCCAACGGCACCACCCCCCCGCCGCCCGCAGTGCCGACCCGGCTAGAACCCACTTCGCGTCAATCCCGACCGTTGGGCGGCGGCCGCGATCCTCCGCGAGCTCGTCCGCCTGTCGACAGACGGATCGTCAGCCGGCCCCGCTGCTCCTCGAGTCGGCGGCGGCGACTCAGCTCGTCCGGCACGGCCGGGGCAGGCTCGGAGCCTGTCTCCGCCGCCGCTTTCGGCTCGGCCACGAGCCCACGCCCCTCCCCCCGTCGACCACGCCCGGACAACCCATCCCTGGTCTCGAGTCGGGCCCGGTGGCGCCGCAGGCGACGTTAGGTCTGACTCAGACCAATCTCGCTGCTGCTACCGCTTCTGCTTCTGCTGCTGCTGGACGGCGCAGCGTCGGGTGGGAACTCCCCCTGCAGGGGGCCATGAAGGGGCGCCGGCTCAGTAGTGCCGTCGCCGCCGTCGTCGTCGCCACTGCCGCGTTCTAGGGTCGTGAAATGCCACGGGATGGCGACGGCTCGCTGGTCAGCTCCTACGCCTCCTACCTCCTTGGCCATGAGCTCGTCGTGTTGACCGACGAGCTGGTGAGCTTGATCTACGCCGCGGTGCCGGACTATGCAGATCTCAGCGCGGTCAGCGAACCCGAGCTGCGCTCCTCGTGCCAGCGCAACCTGGGTGCAGCGCTCGCCGAGCTGACCGGCGCCGCGCCGCCGCATGACCCCTCGGCCACCCCCCAGTACCAGACGGGACAACGACGGGCCCGCCAGCGGCTGCCGTTGGAGTCGCTGTTGCACAGCTACCGGCTCGGCGGCCGGGTGCTGTGGCAGGGACTGGTGCGCCGAGCCGCCCAGTGCGGCTCACCCCGCGAGCACCGCGAGCTGCTCGACGAGGCCGGGATCGTCTGGGAAGTCATCGACCGGCACTCCTTCATCGTGTCCCGCGCCTACCGCGAGGAGCAGGGCCGGCTGCAGCAACGAAGCCAGCGCCGCCGTTCCGCGCTGCTGCTGGCGCTGCTCGACGGGAACGGCGTCGACGCCGAACTGGCCCAGGAAGCAGCGTCGGTGCTGGACATGCCGCTACGCGGCCCGAGGTTCGTGGTCGTGGCCGCCATGGAGCAGCCCCCGGCGGACCCGCTGCGCTCAGCCGACCGGACCCTGGACGTAGCCGGCTTTACCGCAGCCTGGGCCACCCAGACGCGACAAGAGTCGGGCCTGGTCTGCCTGAACCCCGCACAGAGCCTCAACGACGCCGTCGCTGTCCTCACCGACGCCGCCGTCGGGGCCGTTGCTGTCTCTGCCGTGGTCGACCGCTTCGATGAGGTCGCCGCCGCCTACCGGCTGGCAGAGCTGACCCTGCGGACCTTGCCCGGCGGATACGTCGGCGTCGCCCGCGTCACCCAACGCCTGCCGCAGGCACTGCTGATGGCAGCCAGCGACGTGACCGCCGTCCTGGTCCAGCAGACCCTGGGAGCGGTCCTGGCGCTACCGGACGCCGAGCAGAAGACCTACCTCGACACCCTGCAGGCGCTGCTCGAGTCTGACGGCTCCTACGCCGCCGCCGCACGCCAACTGTTCTGTCACCGCAACACCGTGCTGCAGCGAATCAAGCGACTCCAGACGCTGACCGGGCACCGCCTGTCCTCACCCACCGACCGGCTGCACCTGCACCTGGCGCTGCTCGCCGTCCGCAGCGGACAGCACACCCCGCCGCCGGCGGACAGCCGTCCCGCGCGGTGAGCACCACCCCGACAGGCCAGGATGTGCGCCGGGCACATCCGCCAGTGTCGTCTGCGGTGCTGTGGTGACCTACTTCACCTGTCCGGGGGTAGCCGGCGCCGGCCCGGGGCACGGGCCGACAGACGCCGGCACCAGCCGATGCGCCGAGCGCACACCCGGCAGTTGCCGCGGGTGCCGCCCCTGACCGGAGGTCCCGCCGTGACCCGTAGCCGTACCCCCCTGCTCGCCGTCCTCCCGCTGCTCGCCGGCGGCCTGCTCTCAGTCCCGCTCGCCGGCGCAGCCGCCGCGCAGAGCGCCCCGACCAAAGGCGACTTCTTCCAGGCACCGGCGCCGCTGCCGGCCGGCGCGCCCGGCAAGCTGATCCGCTATGCGCCGGCGACGGCCAACCTGGGAGCCGGAGCGGCCGCCGCGACCGCCACCACGGTGATGTACCACTCGCGGACCGCCACCAACAAGGACGACGCCGTCACCGGCACCCTGCTCCAGCCCCAGACTCCATGGACCGGGACCGGCCCACGCCCGGTCGTGAGCTTCGCCGTCGGCACCCAGGGACTGGCCCAGTCGTGCGCGCCGTCCAAGCAGCTCGCGGCAGGTTCGGAATACGAGGCCAGCAACATATCGCTGGCGTTGCAGCAGGGCTGGGACGTCGAGGTCACCGACTACGAGGGCTACACCACCGGCAGCACCCCCACCTACGTCGCCGGCCTGTCCGAAGGCCACGCCGTGCTCGACATCGTCCGCGCCGCCGAACAGGTCCCCGGCAGCGACGTCACCCCAGCATCCCCACTCACCATCTGGGGCTACTCCCAAGGCGGCGGCGCCTCAGCATGGGCCACCGTCCTCGCGCCCAGTTACGCCAGCGAGCTGCACCTGCTCGGCGACGCCTCCGGCGGGGTGCCAGCCGACTCCAAAGCCGTCAACGACTCGCTCAACGGCAACGTCGGCGCCGGTTTCCTCGTCTACGGCATGATCGGCTTCGCGCAGGCCTTCCCGACCCAGGTGCCGCTCTACGCAGACGCCAACTCCACCGGGCTCAACGCGTTCGCACTGGCCAAGACGCAGTGCACCACCCAGTCGCTGACCACCTTCGCCGGGGCCAACTTCGAAAACCACCTCGCTGGCGGCCAGACCCTCGCCCAGTTCGAAGCACTCCCCAGCGTCGCGTCCGTCCTGGCCCACAACTCCATCACCTTCAACTCCGCCATCCCGCACGTCCCGGTCTTCCAGTACCACGGCAGCGCCGACGAGATCGTCCCGCTCACCCAAGCCGAGACCCTGCACAAGACGTGGTGCGCCAAGGGCGTCGCGACCCAGATGGACCTGTTCGCCAGCGACCACCTGTCCACCAACACCCAGGCCGCACCGCTCGCCGTCAACTTCCTCGCCGACCGATTCGCCGGCCGCCCCTACACCCCCAACTGCCTGACCTGAGCACCACCAGCCCCATACCGCCTCACATGTGATCCGGCGGCGAGGACCAGCATGAGCGACACGATCAACGACATGCCGACCGTGATCGCCCAGCAGCAGCTGGCGCAGGAGCTCGTTGTAGCAGCCCGAGCTGACGGGGAAGCTCGTTGGCTCGGGCGGTTGCTGACCGGGTCGACGAAGACTGTGCTCGAGACCGCCTTGGAGGCGGAGATGAGCGCCCACCTGAGATACGGACAAGCACGAGCCAGCCGGGCGCAACAGGGCCACCTCCTGCAACGGAACGCGGACCAAGACGGACTAAGCAAGCCCGGCCCGGAGTCACCTCCACCCGTGCCTGGAAGCTCTAGGCCGGGCCCGGACCGCAGGCCGCTGCGATGAGCTGCACCAGCGTGTGGGTGACCTCGACGAGCTCGCCGACCGGTACCGACTCGTCCGGGGCGTGCGCCTGGCGGACGTCGCCCGGGCCGCAGAGCACCGTCGGGACGCCCGCGAGCCCGGTCAGCAGGCGCTGATCCGAGCCGTATGGCACCCCCAGCACGGCCGGCGCCGCACCATGGACCCGGGCGTGCGCGGCGGCGAGCAGGCGGGTCACGCCGGCGTCCGGCTCCACCTGGGCGGGTACGAACTGCCCGCCCACCACTGGACCGTCACCGGGTGGCTGCGCAGCCAAGGGTCGTCGGCGCAGGCCGCGGCGACCGCCCGCTCGAGCTCGCCGAGCGCGACCCCGAGACGTCCCTCCGCGACCGCCCGGTCCGAAACGCTGCTGGCCCAGTTGCCGGCGGCTAAGGTGCCGACGCGGCAGCCGGTAGCCGGCCATCAACGGGTGCGGGGCGGCGTTGCGCCGCTGCTCCAACCGGCGCAACGCAGCGCGCACATGCACGTACTTCTCCACCGCGTCGACACCCTCCAGTCGCCCGCTCGCATGCACCGACCGGCCCGGCACGACGAGCCTGAACGTCAGCGCCCAGCCGTCGCGCTCACGACCTGCCGGCGGGTCGGCTCGCAGATGACGGCGAGGTCCCCGCGGTGCCCGCGGCGCAGCGTCGCGAACGTCCCCAGCCCGCCGTCCTCCTCCCCGACGACGCTTTGCAGCAGGACGCGGCCCCGCAGCCGGACGCCAGCGTCGCGCAGCGAGCAGCTGGCAGGCCAGACCGGCGTTCATGTCGCAGGCGCCCCGGCCCCAGACCCTGCCGCCGTGGACCTGCCCGGTCAGGGTTGGCCGCTCCAGCCGACACCGCCCGGCAGGACCACGTCGACGCGGCCGTTCAGGACGAGAGTGCTGCCCTGGCCGCCGCCCCACGCACCAACAAGCCCCAACGCCTGGTCCCGGTCGGCCTCCATGCCCGGGAACTGCGGGTCCGCCGCGTCGCCGCGACGTCGATCCCCCACAGATCGGTATCCATGCCGATCGCCACACAGCCGCGCTCGACGTGGTGCTGTGCCTCGCTCTCGGCCGCACTCCCGGTGACGGAAGGAACAGCCAGCAGGGCCCGGAGCTCGGCGACGAGGTCCTCCGCGCGTACCGCGGCGAGCGCGTCGGCCACCCGGCGTGCGGCGCGCTGCCCAAGCCCGGGGCGGGTACGGACGGCAAGCGGCCGGTTCACACCCGACAGACTCGCCGTCCCCCAGGCGGAGGTCGGCGGCCGCCGGCCAGGATGACCACAAGTGATCCGCCCGGCCGGCCCAGGAGAATCTCCCTGCGGACCCAGACGGATCCGTGGGGGATCCAGATCAACCGTGCGGCCCGCCCGGTGCCAAAAAGAGCGGGATCTCCCCTACCCGTGCGCCATACGGAAGGACCGTTCAACGGGACGCCGGCGCGTCCGAAGGGACCCCGAGTCGGCCAGGAAGCCAGGCGCCCGAAAAAGCGGCGTTCAGTCGACTCAGGCCCAGCCGCCGACCTCCGCCGGGTCGCCGTTCACGTCACCGGTACACGAGCGGATCTTTTTCTCCACGCTCGACGTCCTAGGAATGCAGCATGATGAGAAGTGTGACACTGCCTGCTGTTCAGCCTTCGGCGGGCCGAGTTGCCCTGGTGACCGGCACCTCCAGCGGCATCGGTCTGCACACCGCCGTGGGCCTGGCCCGAGCCGGTCTGCACGTCGTCGCGACCCGTGCGCAACCCGGCCCGGGCCGACCCGCTGCGCGCCGCGGCCGCCGCCGCCGACGTCGACATCGAGATCGCGGCCCTGGAGGTCACCGACGCCACCCAGGCGCAGCGTTGCGTCCAAGACGTGCTCGACCGGCACGCCCGGCTGGACGTGCTGGTGAACAACGCCGGGCGAGGTCGTGTCGGGCCGTTGGAGCAACTCGACGACGGCGCTCTGCAGGAGCAGTTGGACGTCAACTATCTGGCGGTGGCGCGCCTGACCCGGCTCGTGCTCCCGATCATGCGTGCCGCCGGGCACGGCCGGATCGTCACCGTCACCAGCGTCGGCGGCGTCGTCGGGCAGCCGTTCGCCGACGCGTACTGCGCCGCAAAGTTCGCGGTGGAGGGCCTCATGCAGTCCCTGGCGCCGGTGGCCGCCCGCTTCGGCGTCGACGTGTGCGTGGTGGAACCCGCCGCCGTAGCAAGCGACTTCGTGGCCAACACCGGCGCCCAGCTGCCGGGCGACGAAGCGGCCAAGCCAGCCGCGGGCACCGACCCGTACGCGCCGCTGCTCGCGGCCTACCTGCTGCGCACCGCAACGGCGTTCAGCGCCGCCCAGACGCCCGAAGACGCCGCAGCCGCCGTCGTCGAGGCCGCCACCACCGACACCCCCCAGTTCCGCACCCAGACCTCCGACACAGCCTCCGCGTTCGCCGGACTGTCCCTGCGCGACCTGAACGGCAGCGCCGTCCTCGCTCAAACAGCCACCTGGCTGCGCTGACCGGCGCGTGGTGGCCGCCCGCTGGTTTGCCGACAGCTCAAGCGAGTGCTCGGCGTGCTAGGCAGCGGGGGTGGGGGGTGTTCGGGTAGGTAGTGCGCTTAGGCAGGAGTCTGGTTCGGCGTGGTAGCGGGCGATGAGTTCGCCGGTGGCCGCCTCGAGCTGCTGATGCAGTGAGGTGCGCGTGATGTCCACCCGGCCCTGCAGGATGGGTCGCCAGTACGAGACCCGGTCTTCCTCGGCGGACAGCGCGGCGCGGTAGGTGCGCAGCCCAGCCAGGGAAAGGTGGCCCAATTCGGTCACCCGCTGGGGCGGCGAGGCCCGGGCAGCAGCTCGTGCCTTGGCGCGGACGGCACGGGCCTGCGCGGCTGCCCCTCGGTCGGCGGCACCGGCGGCAGCGACAGTGCTGTCCTGTCCGCCCACCATGGACACTCCCCCAGTGCTCATCAGCGCGTCGGTTCGCCCTGCTGCGGTCGCAGCCGGCCTACAAGATGGCGGTTCCGTTGGGTGCCACGCTGGTGTGGCGCAAGATTGCGGTGCCAGCCTCGGTGTGGGTGACCGACTGCCGCAGAATCGCAGTTCCGGCCACGGTCTGGGTCGCGCCGGCTGCAAAGACCGGCAGCGCGATACCCGCCGCGGCGACGGCAAGGACAAGGCGGGTCGAACGGTTCTGACGCTTCACAGCAATCCTCCTGGGGGGCACAACCCGCTGGGGCGCAGGCACTAACAGCCTCGGCCACACGCAGTAACGACTATTGGCCCGCACGGGTGAACAGCACCCCTACACCGCAGGCGAACCCCCTCGGCGGAGCCGCCGAACAGTCACCGGCCGGGCCGGGGCAGTAAGCGCCAACCACCATCAGCAGCCGGCGGCCGGCAGCCGACGGCTTGGCTCAGTCGCCGCTTGCCGGCTGCGGCCCTGGTTCTGGTTCTGGCGCGGCGCCGAACGCGGTGTCCAAGCCGGTCAGGTCTACCGAACGCCGGTCGCTGTCGGGGATCTGGCCGGCTACTGCCTGCAGCACCTTCAGGGCGACCAGCACCTCGCGGGTGACGTCCTCGACCGGGCGCTGGGCCGCCACCGACACCAAGATCCCGCGGCGCTCATACCAGCCCAGGATCGGCTCGGTCACCTGCCGGTAGAGCGCCAGCCGCCGGGCGATGACCTGCTCGGTGTCATCGGCGCGGCCTTCCTGCTGTGCCCGGGCCAGCAGCCGGCGGACCAGCTCGTCCTGGCCGACCTGCAGATACAGAGCCACATCAGCTGTCATGTCCAGTTCGAGCGTCATCCGGTACACCGCCCGGGCCTGCTCCAGCGTGCGCGGCAACCCGTCCAGGACGTAGCCACCCGAGTCGTTTCTGGCTGCCTCGAGCGCCCCGCGGACCATGTCCAACACCACCCCGTCTGGGACCAGCTCACCCCGGTCCACAAAACCCTTGACCTGCCGGCCCAGGTCGGTCCCGCCGGCGACATGAGCGCGCAGCAAGTTGCCGGTCGCGATGTGCGGGACACCGAAATACTCGGCGATCACCCCGCCCTGGGTGCCCTTGCCCGCACCAGGGGCGGCGAGCATCAGCACACGCACGGCGAACTCCACTGCTTGATGGCGATGACTGGTCGGCGCCACCCTGCGCCCGGCAACCGGCCCGACCCCCAGCTCCAACACCTCTTGGACGCAGCAGGTGACCCTGCACCGCCAGCAAACCAGCCGGCGGCCACAGGCCGCGTCAGTGCAAGGACGGTTCTACCGGGCAGGTGCGCGCCCTCTTGCCAGACCCACCCGCGTCCGACAGGCTCCCGGCATGCTGTCAGAGGGCGAGCGGCGCCGCTTCGAGCAGATCGCAGCCGAACTCCGCGCCGAGACGAGCTCGCCCGGCTCGACGCCCAGACCCGGCGGAAGGCCCCGCGCAGCAAGAGCCGGCGCGCCCGGCGCCGCATCCTGCTCGAATGGGCCGAGCGACGCTTCGACGAGCGGATGCGGAACCGGGACCGCACCGGGTAGACCCCAGCCTCGATCTCCACCGGGAGCGGGGCCTCCTGGGTATTTCAACGGGCTTGAGCGGACCTCAGGGGGGCAGCCGCGGGGCGCGTTGACATGACCTCTGCCTCGCTGCAGGTTCCTGGCATGGAACTGGCGCCGCTGTCCCGGCACTCGCGGTGGGCCCACGACCTACGCGGCGAAGGGCGCGCGGTCCGGGTCTCAGCGCACGCCGAGGCCGGCTTTTTGATCGTGAGCACCTGGAAAGCCGACGGATGCGTCGGCACGGTGCGCCTGCTACCCGCACAGGCATCCGAACTCGCGGCGGGGATCGTCGAGGGCCTTGCCCACCTTGGCGGCGGCCCAGCTGGCTGCCTGCCCGGTGTCCCAGCTGCCGGCCTGGCGGGTGACGACCCTGAGCCGCCGGCTGGCGTTGACGATCGGCTTGCCGTCCTTAAACAGCGGCTGGCCGCCCTCTAGGCCTGGCCTGCCGGCAGGCGCCCCGGCTACCTGCTCGGGTCCTGCGTCGCTGCTCAGCTCAGGCCATCGGCCCGGTCCCGAGCCCGGCTGAAAGCCGCTCGAGCCGGACGGCGGCGGCCGCCTCGACAGCGGCCATCGGCGGTGGCAACTGCCCGTCGTGCTCGCGCAGCACCTGGCGCACCACCTCACCCACCATGGTCAGCGGTATCCGTCCCTCGAAGCGGGCTATCAGCGCCTCGGTCACGTCCGCGCGCGACCTCACCGCCCGACCTCCCATCCAGGGCGGCGGCCGCGCCGCCCGCCGTGTCCAACAGCCGCCAGCAAACGGCTCACCCGCTCAACTGCTAGGCCCGCCGCCCCGCCGGCCGCGGGGCTTCATCAGATGCACCGTCGTGCCGCCGGGATCGGCACCCCGGTGGGTCTGCCGGTAGCCGTGGCGGGCGTAGAACCGCAAACTGTTCTCATCAACGGGACAGACCTGCAGCCACAGTTCACCGACCCCGCCGGGGGCGGCCCGCTCCCGTTGCTGCTCGTCACCGCTATAGCCCGCGGAGTCGTCCCGGCACCCAGCTACAGCCCGGACCCCCCGTGGAGTCCGACGTTGACCCGCCGCAGCAGAGCCGCAGCAGAACAGTGCCCTCTGGTTCCACTCGCCGCCCGACGATCACGCCCCAGTTCCCCGCCGCCGACGCGGCAGCACCCAAGGTCTGCACCGGGTCCGCGCCAAGCTGGTCAAACGGCGCGGCGGCCCTGGCGTTGGCCGGGCGGGGTCAGGTGCTCAGCAGAGGGGTGCCGGCGCTGCTGCTGATCTGCAGCCGTGACAGGTCGGCCGTGTCGAGTGGCGCGGCGCCGGTCACTTCGGCGTGTCCGTCGGGAGTCGCCCGCCAGGTCGCGGCCGGGGTCCGGGTTCCGTGGGCGTCGAGCGCCCACGCGGTGAAGGTGCCCTGGCGAGGCAGGTCATGCAAGCTCAGGCGGACCTGGGTCCCCCACGGTCGGCGCTCCAGCGATACGGCGGCGCCTCCGGCCGCGCCGGCGGTAGCGACCAACGGCCGGCCGGTGACAGGCTGCGTGCCGGGCACCGACCGACCGGCGCCAGGCAGGACCAGGACAGCCGCCACGCTTGCCGCCGCTGCGAGGCCAGCCACGCCGAGCGCCGCGCCCCGCCAGCGCCGGACCCGGCCGCGGCTTGCGGCCCGCTCGGCCTCGACGGCCGCCAGCGTCCGGGGCAGCAGTGCGGCGGGTGGATTGAGCTGATCGGCGGCGATCTCCTCGCGGGACAGCCGCGACATCAGGCCCGGCAGCGCGGCGTAGGAAGCGAACTCGTCCCGACAGGCCGCGCAGCCTCTCAGGTGGGTCGCTACCCGGTCCCGCTCCGCCGGGTCGAGCGCCCCCAGCAGGTAGGAACCCAGCGCTTCCCGCGTGCTTTTGTGCTCGTTCACGGCGTCAGCCCCCATCTCTTCGAGGATGAGCCGCAATGCGCGGATCGCGTAGTACGTGCGGGACTTGACCGTGCCCGCAGGGACACCCAGCACGTGGGCGGTTTCGGCGAGGGACCGGCCGAGCCAGTGGGCCTGCACCAGCACCTCGCGGTGCTGCTCGGAGAGCTGCCGCAGGGCCTCGGCCATCGTCCAGGACTCCACTGCCCGCTCGATCTCGTCCGTGCCGTCCGCCGTGGTCACGAGCACCGTGTCGTCCGCGGCGGTCTGCGGCCGGGACCCGTCCGCCCGATGCAGGTCGGTCAGCAAGTTGCGCGCAACCGCGAACAACCACGGCCGCACAGGGCGGTCGCCGAGCTCGAGCTGGGTCAGCTGCCGCCACGCCCGCAACAGCACCTCCTGCACCACGTCCTCGGCCCGCTGCCGGTCGCCGGTGAAACGCAGGCAGAACGTGAACAGCGCCCCTCCGTGCTCGGCATGCAGCAGCCTCACCAGATCCGCGTCGCCGTCCGGCCCCGATCTCAGGGCGCCCAAACTTCTCGACCGCCTGTCTCCCGCCACCCGGCGGTTCATGCGGACACCCCGGTCCCGGCCGGGTACGAGTAGCGGTACGGGCCGAGCACTCGCACCCACTCAGCCCGGATGCGGCCCGCCGGTCGCAGCAGCGCAAGCCGTCGCAGCCCGCCCGATAAGGAGCCGGCCATGGTTACGTCCGACGCCCAAGCGGCCGCTGTGGCCGCGGCGCTGCCGGCGGTCCTGGCCGAGCGCAGTCGCGACGCGTTCGAGCGCATGCTCGCCGCAGACGTCCGCTGGGGCGGCCCCGAAGACACCGAGCAGACCTGCCAGGACCGCAGACAGGCCGGCGACTTGTACGCCGGCCTGCTTGCCGCCGATGTTCAGCTGGAGGTGCTTGAGGTCAGCGTGCACGACAGTGAGGTCCTTGCCCGACTGCGGATCACCCGACCTCAGGGCGCCTTCGATTGGGCCAGCGAGGCACGGGTGCTGCTCACCGTCGAAGACGGTCTGGTCGCCGACATCCGGCACGTCGAAGACGACCGCGCCGATCCTGCAGTGATCGAACTGCTCTACTTCGACGGCTGCCCCAACCACAGCGCCTTCCTGCCGCACCTGCAGCGGCTGCTGATCGCCCACGGCATCGACAGCCCGGTGCGCCTGGTCAACGTCACCAACGACCAGGACGCCCAGCGGCTGCGCTTCTTGGGCTCCCCGAGCCTGCGCGTCAACGGCCAAGACATCGAGCCCGGAGCCGACGAGCGCGTCGGCTATGCATTGCAGTGCCGGCTCTACGCCACCTCCGCCGGCCTGACCGGAACACCTCCAGACGCCTGGATCCTGAGCGCGTTGCACCGATAAGCGGCCAGCACACGGCCACACCTGGGCAGACCCGGTTCCCGGACACCTGGTCTGCGGGGAACTGCTCGACCTCGGCGTTTCCCCTGCTGATGAGCAAACGACGAGACACCATTCGCGCTTGCAACCGGCCGGCTGGCAGGAACGCAGGCGTCTTCGCGTTCACCAAGGCTGTGAACGCCCAAACCTCCGGCTGGTGGCCTGCGCGGCGTGTTCGCCTCGCCGGCCTACCGGCGGCTGTGGGCAGCACGGACCGTCTCCCAGTGGGGTGACGTGTTCGCCACGGTGACACTGGCGCTGCTGGTACTGCGCCTGACCGGCAGCGCGCTCGGCGTCACCGGCGTCGTCCTGGCCGAGATCGTCCCGGTTCTGCTGCTTGCCCCGCTCGCCGGAACCCTGGTCGACCGGCGCCCCCGGGTCCGGGTCATGGTCGGCGCCGACCTGTTCCGGGCAGCACCCGCCGCCGACCTGCCCTTGCTCGAGGGCCACGTCAGCGCCGTGTACGCGGTCGCATTCGGACTGGCCGCCGGCAACGTGCTGTTCAACCCCGCCGCCGGCAGCGCCCTGCCGACCCTGGTCGACGACGCCCAGCTGGTCCCGGCCAACAGCGGCATCTGGACCGCCGCGGTCCTGAGCCAGATCGCACTGGCCCCCCTGGCCGGGCTCACCTTCGTCGCGTTCGGTCCCGGCTGCTGCGGGGTCGGGGAACATCGCCGGCCGCCGGCCTTGCCTGGTCAACCCCCTGGGACGCCCGATCAGCTGCTGGCGGCCCATCGAGGCGGGACCGTGTTCTTTGAGGTCCAGAGTGCGCAGCGCAGTTGAGCAGGCGTAGGCGGGTGGGGTCGCCGAAGGCGTTGAGTCGAGCGGCCAGGTCCTGCCAGTGCTAGGCGGTGGCAGCGCCGTGGAGGAGGCCTTGGTCGGTTGCTACCGCCGGTGCAGCCGCGGCGATCACCGGCCGCTCGGGGTGTGCGCCCAGGGCGCTGGGATCAGGGGAGGTCGGTGCGCTGGGCGGGGAGCTGGCGGCCGGGATGGGGACGCAGGGAGGGCTGCAGCGGGGGCGACGGGGTGCGCCGGGGTGATGGTGCGTCCGAGCAGCCAGGTGTCCAGGGCGGCGGTGGGGATAGGCCGGCTTAGGTAGTAGCCCTGGGCGACGTCGCATCCGAACTCGCGCAGGGCGGACAGGGCCTGCTCGCTCTCGACGCCCTCAGCGACAATCGTCAGGCCGAGGTTGTGTCCGAGGTCGACGACGCTGTGCACGATCAGGCTGTTGCTGCGGTCTTCGGTCATCGTCATCACGAACGACTTGTCGATCTTGAGTTCGTTGACGGGCAGGGTCTTGAGCTGGCCGAGGCTGGTGTACCCGGCGCCGAAGTCGTCGATGGAGATCCGCACGCCGAGGGCGGACAGCTGCTTGAGCAGCCGCTGCGCGCGGGCTGGTTCGGTCATCAGCGCGGACTCGGTCACCTCGAGCTCGAGCAGCTCGGCCGGCACGTCGTGGGCGGCGAGGAGCTCGGCGACCTGGGCGGGCAGGTTCTCCTCGAGCAGGTTACGGGCCGACAGGTTCACCGACACCGGCAGTGGTCGGCCGGCGTCGACCCAGACCCGGGCCTGGGTGAGCGCGGCGTCCAGGACGTAGTGGGTCAGCGGGCCGATCAGGCCGGTGTGCTCGGCGAGCGGGATGAACGCGTCAGGGAAGATCAAGCCCCGGGCGGGGTGCTGCCAACGAACCGGGGCCTCGGCGCTGACGACGTCGCCGGTGCTGGTGCTGATCTTGGGTTGGTAGTGCAGGACGAGTTCGCCGCGTTCCAGTGCCCGGCGCAGGTCCCCGAGCAGGGCGAGTTTGGCCGGGGAGTGCCGGTCGACGCCGGGGTCGTAGGCGAACACCCCGAGCTGTTGGGTCTTGGCGACGTACATCGCGATGTCGGCGTGCTGTAGCAGCACCGTCGGGTCGGTGCCGTGCTCACCGGAGCGCACGACGCCGATGCTGGCCTCGACGTCGAGGTCGACGCCCTCGACCCGGAACGGGGTCTGCAGCGCCGCCTGGAGCGCGCCGGCCACGGTGAGCGCGTCGTGGACCGAGCGGACGTCTGGGAGCAGCACGCGAACTCGTCGCCGCCGAGCCGGGCGACCGTGTCGACCTCGCGCAGGGCGCCGGCCAGGCGCGGCCCGACCTGACGCAGCAGCTCGTCGCCGTAGTGGTGGCCGAACGTGTCGTTGATCTCTTTGAACCGGTCCAGGTCGATCAGCAGCAGCCCGGTCGTGGTGCCGGCACGGGCGTCGGCGCGCAGCGCCTGACCGAACCGGTCGGCCAGCAGCATCCGGTTCGGCAGCCCGGTCAACGCGTCGTGCAGTGAGGCATGCAGCGCCTGAATCCGTTCGGCGGCGAGCTGCCGGCGGTGCCCACGCAGCACCGACGCCAGCAGCGCGGCCAGGCCCAGCCCGAGCAGGAACACCATCGGCGTCAGCAACCGAGTCATGCCCTCCAGCCGTTGCAGCCGGCCCAGCCCCGCGAGCGCCAAGCCGTGCTTTGTCTCGGCTGCACCCAGGACGGCCTGCTCGATCGCACCGAACGACGGGTCGACCTCCCTGCCGTCAATCTTCAGTGCGGCGGCGGTGTCGCCCCGGTCGGTCGCCCGGAACAGCCGGTCCACCGCCTGGAGGTAGTCGTGGTGGCGGCCAAGGGTCGCGTCGACGAACGCCCGGTCAGCGGCGTCGCCGTCGCGCCGGACGTTGTCGAGCGCGGCGACGAACCGGCCCGCGACCTCGTCGTACATGGCCTGCACGTCCGGGGCCGGCTCCAGGCGGTACTTGCGCTCCAACGACTCCTCGGAGCCGACGGCGTTGGCTGCCTTGGCGTAGTCGTCGGACAGCCTGCTGGCCGTCACCGCCCGAGCCGAGGCCTGGCTGGTGGCCTGAGAGGACCAGATCGCAAACGCGCTGACCGCCAGCAGGACCAGCACCAGCGCGCCGCCCGCCAGCCGGCTGCGCCGCGCGACCCGGCCGTCCGCACCGCCTGACGCCAGAGGCGAACGGGGGACGGCCGTCGGGGGGGCGGCCAGGCTGGGGTGGGTCATCGTGGTCCTGTTCGAAGGGGTGCGGGCTGGCAGGGTTGGCGACCGATGTCGGTACCTAACCCTCGACACCGCCCGGGCCAGCCTGATCACCCAAGCGGCGTATCCGCTTCGCCGGCGTCGCCCACGAGGTCAAAGACCTCGCCCACGCCACCGCCCGCGCTACCCAAGCTGGACTGCCAGGAGCAGGCGAAACGGCTGCGCCGCCGGAGAGCCGCGGCCCTGCTGGCCGCGCATCCCTCCCCTCACCGGCCGGGGCGAGCACTTATGCCGTCGCGCGCTCCATCTTCGCGGCTGGGTATAGGTCAGTTCAGCGGCCGGGTGCTGGCTGGCAGTGACCCTCCGGTCAGGATGTCCGCGGCGGCGTCTTGCAGCGCGGTCAGCGCGACCCGCTTGGGTCTGGCTGACGCACGACGTGAATGGCTGACGCAGTGGCCGGCGGAGGTTGTGCGGCAAGCGGGTCCCGAGTCACGCCCGCGCCGGGGCGCGGGCTGCTGCGGCGCGCCGGCTGCCGCCGGCTTACCTGCCGGCTTATCTGCCGGCCGGGCGACGTGGACCGGCCGTTTCGTCCGGGCCGGTGCCGTCCAGGGTGCCGTCGGGGTGGGTGGTGGGGGTGTCGTCGGGGTGGAAGCTGACGTCTATGTGTTGGAAGCCTTTGTTGCGCTGCGCTTTGGCGGCGGAGGTGTAGGCACGTTCGTCTCCGCCGGTGAGCTGCACGTTGTCGGTGAACGGGGTCAGCAGCGCCCGGGGATAGAGCCGGCGGCTGCGCACCACGTTGACCTCGGCGCACACCACCACGATCACCGCCTCCAGATAGAGCCAGGCGATCAGACCCAGGACCAGGGCGAACACCCCGTTGGTGGCGCTGGCGTGTTTGACCACATGCCCGATGTAGGCGGTGCCGAACGACTGCAGCAGCTGCCATCCCAGGCCTGCGAGCAGCGCCCCCGGGGCGATCTCACCGAAGCTGACGTCACGTGCGGTCGCCACCCGAAACGCCAGCAGGAAGATCCCCGCGTTGACCAGCACCGCGACGGCTGTGAGCAGCACCTTGAAGCCCACACCGAAGCTGGCGCCGAACGCGCCGGCGCTGCTGCCCAGCCCGGACAGGATCGTGGTGGCCAGCACCCCCAGGCCGACTGTTGCCAGCAGCAGCAGGCTGCGCAGCCGGGTCTTGATCGGGTTGGGACGGTTGTTGCGCGGCACGTGCCAGGCGGTGTTCATCGCGTTCTGCCCGGCCTGGGCCACTCCCAGCCCGCCGTACACCGCCCCCAGCAGGCCGATCACCAGCCCGGCGCCGCTGCCCCGCAGCCCTTTCGGGTCACCGAGCTGGCTGCCGATCACCGGGAACTGGCTCAACGTCGAGTTCAGCACCCGCTGCTGCAGATGCGCGTCACCGCCCAGGACGAACCCGAGCACGCTGGTCAGCAGCAGCAGCAGCGGGAACAGCGACAGGAAGCCGTAGTAGGTGATCAGCGCAGCAAGGTAGCTGCCCTGGTCGTCGACGAACTTGTACAGCACCGCCAGCGGGAACCCCAGCACAGGATGACGCCGCTGCAAACCGTCCAGCCGCTCGGTCACCGACATCTGCTCACCCCCAGAACCCGCCACTCGGCAGCCTGCCAGCCCGGCTCGGCTGCTGCCAGCAGCACCCGCCGCTGCCAGCCTCGCCTCGCTTTCGGCCTGCCGCAACCCGTGGCTCACCGGTCGGCCCGGTCCCGGTTGGGGTAGACCACTTCGACCAGGACCAGCTGGACGGCGGCGGCGGCGGGCACGGCGACGACTGCGCCGACGATCCCGAGCAGCGCGCCGCCGAGGATGACAGCGATGATGGTCACCAGCGGGGACACGTCCACCGTCTTGCGCAGCACCCGCGGGTTGAGCAGGTAGTCCTCGAACAGCCGGTAGATGACGTGGAAGACCACCGTGATGAGCGATGCGGTCGGCGAGACCGTGGCCAGGGCGACCAGGGCGACGACGACACCGGCGATCGACGACCCCACCAGGGGGATGAGGTCCAGCACGCCGGTCAACACTGACAGCACCAGGGCATAGGGCACCCCGAGGATCAGCAGCAGGACGTAGGAGGTGACGATCGCGACGATCGAGGTGGCCAGGTCGCCCAGCACGTAGCCACCGACCCGCGAGATCACCTCATCGGCCAGCAGCCCGAACCGGGGGCGGTGCCGCAGGGCGACCAGCCGGTACAGCACCTGCTTGATCCTGGGCAGGTCGGCGAGGAAGTAGACCACCAGCACCAGGGTGACCACCAGCTGGAAGGTGAACGACAGCACCGCGGTGCCGGCGGACAGCAGCCCTCCTGCGGTCTTGACTGTCAGCCCGTTCTGCAGGGCCTGCTGGATCCGCTCGCTGGCGTGGTATTTGGCGTTGAGCCGCCCCAGGGTGTTGTGCTGGTCCTGCAGCTCGCGGGCGTAACGCGGACCGGACTGCGCCAGCTGGCCGGCTTCTTTGGCCAGCGGTGGGAACGCCGCGGCGACAAAACCGGCGAACAGCCCCAGCGCGATGACCGCGATGACAGCCACCGCCACCGGCCGGGACAGCCCGCGGCGCACCAGCCAGCGCACCGCCGGGTCCAGCCCGATCGCGATGAAGGCCGCCACCAGCAGGAGCACGAGCTCGTTGCGCACGGTGTAGAGCGCGAACCCGCCCAGCACGGCGAGCAGTGCGCCGGTGGTGGCCGAAAAGCCGCGGTGTAGATCCGAACGGCGGCTGGCCCGCGCACCCGGCACCCCGAACGGCTGGCCCTCGCCGGCCTGCGCCGCCAGCCGGCGGGCCTGGGTGTCCAGCAGCAGCACATCGGCCTGCCCGGCGGTCCTGACCGCTGCGCCGGCGGCGTCCTCGGCCCGCTCGAGCTGCTGGCCGGCGGTGCCGGTCTGCTTTACGGCCTGGCCCGCCCGCAGCTGGGCGGCACCAGCGTGCAGCTCAGCCACGGCAGCGGCCTGCTCGGCCTGCCGCGCGGCCCCCTCGGCAGCCGGCAGCGCATCCTTCCCTGACTGCCCCTCGCCCTCCAGCCGCGCGACCTCAGCTCGGGACGGCTCCCCGCCGCGGGCGGCCCGGTCCCGTTGCTGCTCTTCACCGCCATAAGCCCCCAGATTCGTTCCCGGCACCCCGGCTACAGCCCGGACCCCCCTTGGAAGTCCAACGTTCCCCCGCCGCAGCAGAACAGTGCCCTCTGGTTCCACTCGCCGCCCCGACGATCACGTGCCCCAGTTCCCCGCCGCCGATGTGGCAGCACCAGGCGTCTGCACCGGGTCCGGCGCCAGGCTGGCCAACGGCGCGGCAACGCAGCTACCGGCCAGGTCCGCCAGGGTTGCACCGCCCTGGTGCACCGCCTCGACGCGCCACGGCTGACCGCCGCTGTAACGCACCACAAGACTGCCCGGGATCGGCAGATGCCCCTCCACTCCGACAGCTGAAACCACCTCGAGGGCCGTGCTGAGCGCCGCGTCGGCGACCAACCCGGCAGCGTCCTCAGCGTCTGCCTCGGCCGGTACCGCCAGAGTCAGCAGAACTGTCACCAGCCGCTCCCCCGGCCCGGTCACAACGCTGCCTTCTGCGCAGCCGCCGGGCTCCGGCGACCCGCCGACTTCGCCTGACCCGGCTTGTCGCGCAACGCCCTGTATATAGAGGTGCGGCTGACCCCGAACATGCCGCCGATCTGCTCCACGGTGTGCTCGCGCTCGTCATACAACCGTCGGGCAGCCCGCACCTGGTCCGGGCTCAACTTCGAGGGTCGGCCACCGTTGCGGCCCCGCGCCCTTGCCGCGGACAGCCCGGCCATGGTGCGGTCTCTGATGATCTCCCGCTCGAACTGGGCCAACGCACCGAACAAGTGGAACACCAGCCGGCCACCGGCGGTCGTCGTGTCGATCGACTCCCGCAGCGACCGGAACCCGACCCCCCGCTCGTCCAAAGCAGTCACGGTGTCGATCAGGTGGCGCAGGGAGCGGCCAAGCCGGTCCAGGCGCCACACCACCAGGGTGTCCCCCGGCCGCAGCCGCTCCAGAACCTTCTCCAGCTCCGGACGGCGGTCCAGCACCCCCGAAGCGTGGTCGACGAACACCTCATAGCACCCCGCTGAGGTCAGCTCGTCGGTCTGCAGGTCCGCGTTCTGCTCCGCCGTCGACACCCTCGCGTAGCCCAGCAGTACCGTCACCACAGGAACGTAGCGGAAACGTCCGGCAGGACCGGTTGCGCCACGCTGATTGCGTGCACCGGTTGCGCTACACCCACAGCCCGTCCCGACTGGAGGTTTCGCTACACCCCCGGCCGCGTATCGGAAACGGTCGTAGGCGACGCTCATTGGTAGATCGGCGCCGGGGACGGACTCCCTCTTCGCTCAGCAGCTACGCCGATCGAGTCCAGGGCCAACGGCGTTGGTACCGGGGCACAGGTAGCGCGAACAGTCCGAACCCGCTCGGTCATGCCGAGGTTCGCGGGCGGGCCCGCGACGCACCTCATCCTGTTGCCGCCGGGTGGTAGGACGGGCGCATACGGACGGCCGCGTGCGGACCGATGGCGGGTTGACCGCCGCACGCGGCGCCGGGTCGGTGGTGAACATCGGGAACACGGTCATTTCCGTGACCAAGTAGCAGGCACGACCCCCCGTACATCGCTGTCGATCTCGCGTCGGTACCGTCAAGTGGTGGCCAAGGTGACAACGGAGCGGGTTGACAGTGTTCTGTCGGGCGCTGAGGCGGTGCTGCCGCTCGCGGCCGTCGTGATCGCTCTGTGTCGCCGGCTGCTCGTCGGCCGGCGCCTGCTGCGCACAGCCACACTCATTACGGTCGGCTATCTCGCGTTGCGGGCACTGGACCGCTTGAGGCAAGCCGCCACCACCGATCGGGCATTTATGTCTGATCTTCGAGGTGCCGACCCGTTGTACACAACTCAGCCGCGGACCGCCTCCCGGACCGATTCGTCACCAGCTTCCGCACCGGTCAGCCTTGCGGAGCAGGTAGCACAGCGCCTGGCTGATCTTGAGTTCCTCCGCCGAGTAGACCGTAACCGGCAACTCAACCGAGCAGCGCTCGACCGACTGGCCCAGTGACGACATATCTCGACCTTGCCGACTACTTCGCCATCGCCAGCCGAGAGACAGGCATTCCGGCTCAAGACCTGATCGCCGCCAGCCAGCCAGGGCTCGCTGACTCCGCGCTGCACGCCCCGCAGGCAGGCTTCGCCGACCAAGACTCCTATCCCGGATTGCCGCTCAAAACCGCGGTGCTGCTCACCCGGCTGGCCCGCAACCACCCACTTCCCGACGGCAACAAACGCGCCGCCCTGCTCGCTGCCATCGAGTTCGTCGAACGCAACGGCTACTCCTGGCGACCACCACCCGGCGACGACCCGGACGGCACGGAAACCGCTCACGTCGTCGAACAAGCCGCCGCGGGCCAGCTGGACGAGGACCAGCTCGCGCGGTGGGTCGCCGACCGTCTCGTCCGGTAAGCACTTCCATTCTCGGACCTTAAATACTGCCACTAGATAGGGCCGCTTTGAGAGCGGGGGGTCGCGCACGGCCGGGAAATAAACCGATCGCCGATCGTCCTCCAGCTGGCCCAGTCCAGTGGAATGGGTTGCACTAGGGAGAGCGAGCGACCGGCGCCGCACCGGCACTACCTGCGCAGTTCAGCGTCCAGCCTGAACCGTCTGATCACGGCAGCTCGACGGGTTGCCCGGCGGAGATGCTTGCGGCAAGTTCGTGCAGCGCGCCGGGCGGCAGGCGCACACCAACGGGCTTCAGGGCATCGCGCAGTATCCGCTGAACCTGGGCTGCAGACCGCCCCTGCTGTGAGCGCGCGAGCGATTGCAGGACGGCGTTTGCGTAACGCCGCCGCTGCTCCTTGATCTGCCGGGCTGCCCCACTATTGCGAGCGGCTTGGGTGAGCGGGCGCTGGGTGGACACGCTGCTCGCGGTCGTGACTGCCAGGCCGGGTTCCTTCCCGCGCGGACGAACGTCTGTTCGAGTAAACAGTAGGGGGTTCGGAGCCGCAACGAGGGAGCCAATGCAGCGTGTCATCGCCAGCGAGCCGCACCTTTTTGCCAGGCCGAGAACGGGAGCCGGTGCCGGCGACAGGTGGACCGGTTCACTTGACGATGCCCTCCCTCGCCGCCGTGGCCCGCCAGGCCGCATCTGCTTGCCTTGGTCGGGGGCGTGCAAGGCGTTGCCGATCTTCGGGCGGGTGCTTCTTCGACCACGGCTCGGCGGCCGCTCTTGGCATATCCGACAGCCCAGCTGGCCGTGCCAGGTTGATCTGGCTCGTCTTCGGGGTCCTTGCGGCATACCAGCGGCACTACCTCGCCAACAGCGACACCAGCTGCGCCAAAGCGAGCACGATCGCGGCGACCGTTCTCGCGGGTCCGCTGAACTATGCCGGGATCAATCGGAAGGTCAAGAACTGCAAGGTCCCGCAGCCGTCGAGAAAGTCCACCTGGCTGACAAGCTCAGCCGCTGCCGATGAGCGGGCCGCGACCCCGCAGGCGACTTCACGCTCAACCGGGCTGACGTGAGCTGCGGTGCTGAGCAGCGGGGACAGCTGCCGCTGACCGTCATGTCCGCCAAGCTGCCCGGCGCCACCGGCCGGGTAGGTGCTGAGCTTGGCGTCCTGGCAGTCCCCGGCGACTAACCTCGGCGGCGTGCGCATCGTCGCCTCCGCCGACGCGAT
>JAABUM010000856.1_pt1 | contig 49433 bp, 47 predicted proteins | sample 5559161 | NCBI WGS metagenome assembly JAABUM01 (sample SAMN10711868, study PRJNA513369) | rock metagenome | isolation source: Antarctica rocks | place: Antarctica: Victoria Land, Siegfried Peak nord
TCAAACTCCGCCAAAGGCTCGCCTTTGGAATCCAATACTTAAGTAAAGCCGGTCCAGGGGCGGCTCGCCCCTGGCGGGTCTGGGCAGAGCTGCCCAAAGACTCCGACAGCCCTCTTGGGCTGCTGGAATGGGCAGCGGAGGAAGAGCCCAGCCTTGCTTCCTGACGGTCAGGCACGCCTGTAGCGCATCATCGCCTGCCCGCGCGGGTGTCCCCACTCCCCGATGTAAGACGCGGCCCATCCGGTGCCTTCCGCGGCGTGGACCATGTCGGAGACGGTGTAGTGGTATGGGTCGGACGCGCCGTTCGTGGTGACACCATGCGTGTTGGTGTGCGGTGCGGAGAACCGCGTGCCGGCCGGCAGCTCAAAGAACGTCATGAACAGCGACGCGCCATCCCTGAAGTAGCCGAAGGTGTTCTCCAGGCAGATGCGTACGTAGTTGAGCGGAAGGTGCGTCATCACCGAGTTGCAGATCGCCATGTCGATCGTGGCCGGGTCCAGCCTGCGATGGATGAAGAGGCGCGAGGCATAGAGGTTGGCGCGCGACAGGCGATCCTGGATGCCGGCCCTGGCCAGCTCCTTGTGGAACCCGACGTCCAGCAGAGCCTTCTCCGCATCGAGCCCGTAGTAGTGGTCGGGTTCGAGGTAGGGGATCAGCTTCACGCCGGCACGCAGACACCCGCAGCCGATGTCCAGGACCCTGTGTTCGGGCATCAGCCCGGACCTCCTCAGGAAATCGAGCTGGAGGTCGCCCATCGCGTCCCACTGGCCGCCGATGAGGTTGCGGTGCTTTCCCGCGGCGATCAGGCTTGCCGTGCGCTCGGTGCGGTCGTACTGGCTCTCGACGATCTGCCCGGGTTGCGCCTGAGCCGCGCCGGCCGGCGCCTGCGGCCCGGGAGAGGCGGGGCTGGGTGGGGGCATGGCGAGACGTCCGTTTCCTGACCGGCGGCACCATACGGTCGGCGAAAGGGCGAAGGCAATGCCGCCGGGATCGCCCGGCAGGGCGGCGGCGGGAGATCGGCGTGGCGCCTGCGCAGGCCGCAGCTATGGTCCGGCGCCAGAGCCGAGACCGGGAGTCCTAGGATGCAGATCGCCTTCGCCCTTCTTGCGCACGGGCGCGCCGACGACGTCGAGCGGCTGATCCACCTGCTGGTGGCGCAGGGCCACCTGGTCGCCCTGCACTACGACCTCAAGGCGCCGCAGGCGTCGTTCGAGCGGCTGCGAGACCGCTTCGCCGGCTGCGCCCAGGTCCGCCTCGCCGCACGGGTGGCGGTGCACTGGGGGGAGTGGTCGGTGGTGCAGGGCACGCTGAGCTGCCTCGACGCGATCGAGGCCGCCGGCTGGGACCCGACCTACGTGTACCACCTGAGCGGCATGGACTACCCGATTCGCCCGAGCGCCCAGTTGAGCGCGTTCCTGGGGCGCAACGACGGCGACGAGTTCATCGAGACGGTCGCGGCCGACACGGAGGCCTGGGTGAAGACCGGCCCGCAACGGGAGCGCTACCGCTACCGCTGGCCGTTCAACTGGCGCGACCAGCAGCGCCGGACCGAGGCCTGCTTCCACCTGCAGAAGTGGCTGGGCCTGGAGCGCGGCTTCGTGCGCGGCATGACGCCGTTCATGGGCTCGCAGTGGTGGGTGCTCACCTGGCGGACCCTGAAGCAGGTCATGGCGCTGGCGCGCGCGCCGGACGTCGTCGGGTTCTTCCGCACGACGCTGATCGCCGACGAGCTGTTCTTCCAGACCCTGGTGCGCCACCTGGTGCCGGAGGACAGGATCGTGAGCTGTCCGCTGACCCATTCCCAGTTTTCCGACTACGGCTACCCGATCCTGTACCATGCGGATCATTACGAGTATCTGCTGCGGCAGAACTTCTTCATGGCGCGCAAGGTATCGCTGCACGACACGGCGCTGCGCGACCGGCTCGACGCGGTCTGGTCGGGCGAGGTACCGCCGGCGCCGTTCCCCGACGAGAGCATCGGCGAGCCGACCCTGGAATACGACGCCTGGCGCAGGGTCCACCGCGACGGGGTGCCGGGACGGCCGGTTCCCGGACGCTCGCAGGGCACCTGGTACGAGGACCAGACGCGGGTGACCACGCCCTGGTTCGCCGTGCTGGGGACCAGCACCCTGGAACTGCGCGCGGTGCACCGCAGGCTTGCCGGCCAGCCCGGGCTGCTGTGCCACGGCCAGGTGTTCCATCCCGCGCTCATCGAGTTCGCCGACGGGTCGGACGCGTTTGCCGGCTACGGCGCCACCGACACGCGCATGCGCGACGTTTCGGCGCCGTGCTTCGTGACCGACCTGGTCGGGGCGGAGCCGCGGCGGCTGACCGGGATGCTGCTGCGCTGGAGGCAGGGTCACCACATCTCCGAACTCGCCATCGACCGGCCCAACATCCGGGTGGTGATCGTCGACGGCGACCCGTTCCTGGCGTTCGCCGAGGAGCTCCTGGGCCCGGCGCCGCTCCTTGTGGACGGCTTTGACCCGGACGCCCTGCGATCCGTGCCTCCCGGTGTCGCCGCCAACCGGTTCCGGCTGTTCCTGGCGGACTACGACAGGCACGCCCACTGGCTTGCCAAGCAGTTCGGCAAGGGACTCGGACACAAGCCGCAGGGGTGGATCGTGCGTGCCAGGGTCGGCGCAGGCGGCAAGGACTGGTTCGCACCTGTCCGTGCCTGCCTGGAACTCCCGCAGGCCGACGAGGCTCCGGACGGGCGGGACCTGCGGGACGTCGTGGGGATGGCGGCCCAGACGCGCGACATCATCCACAATCTGTTGCTGAGGGGCGGCATCCGAAGAGAGGCCATGCAGCAGGTTCGGCACGACTGTGCAGATCTGGGGATGGCACTTGCATTGTTGTAGCATTCTGTTGAGTAGGTGGCAGTGGGAAAGTGCAGGGTACAGAATTAGGATTGTGAGACTGCCCTGTTGCCGTGAACGGTTTGTAGGCCCGATACCATCGGGAGCGGCAACGATACCTGGTGGACGAAGAACCGAGACTGACCATCGACCACGCCGCAAAGCTCAGATCAGGGGTTCAACCTTGGACGCCGATGAGAGATCAATCCTGCGCGCCGGCTGACACCCTTGGTCTTGCCGCGGTAGTGGGTCATTTCCAAGCCGGCCCATGACTGTCAGGAAGCAAGGCTGGGCTCTGCCCAGACCCGCCAGGGGGGAAGCCCCCCCTGGACAGGCTTTACTGAGACAAGTGGATTCCAAAGGCGAGCCTTTGGCGGAGTTTGAGGCAGAGCCTCAACCTTGCTTCCTGCCTTGCCTCGCCTGCGGCGGCACCGTATCGGCGACGTGTCTCGATGACCCAGGGTTATCGGGCCTCCAAGTGAGCGTGGGCCACGACACGGCGATCATTCCTGCACTATCCTGCAACCGGAAGACGCAGACCGGCTTCCGGCGAGGGGAGGATTGCTGTTGCATCGACGTACACTGCTCTGGGCCGGGGCCGGCAGCCCGCTCCTCGCTCTGCCCTGGTCCCGTTCCGGCGCGGCCGAGGCGCCGCCGGCCGCCGGGGCACCCGCGCCCGGCCCGTTCGACGCCGCCACCGTCAGGCGCCTGGCGCAGGCGATGTCGCGCCAGCCGTTCCAGGCGCCTGACACCGCGTTGCCCGCGTCCCTCGACCACCTGACCTACGACCAGTACCGCGGCATCCGGTTCCGCGCCGAGCACGCGCTGTGGCGCGGCCAGGACCTGCCGTTCCAGGCCCAGTTCTTCTCCCGCGGCTTCCTGTACCGCGAGCGCGTCGACATCCTCGAGGTCGCCGGCGGCCAGGCGGTCCGGGTGCCATATAGCGCCGAACTGTTCGACCACGCCGATCCCGCCACCCGTCCTGCCGCCTCGCCCGCCGCAGAGCAGCTCGGCTTCGCGGGGTTCCGCATCCATGCGCCGATCAACCGGCCCGACACCTACGACGAGGTCTGCGTCTTCCTCGGCGCCAGCTACTTCCGTGCCGTGGCCAAGGGGCAGGTCTACGGGCTCTCGGCGCGCGGCCTGGCGATCGGCACCGGCGACCCGCAGGGCGAGGAGTTCGCCCGGTTCAGCACGTTCTGGCTGGAGCGGCCGCAGCCCGGCGTCAACTCGCTGGTGATCCACGCCCTGCTCGACAGCCGCAGCACCACCGGCGCCTACCGCTTCACCGTGCGTCCCGGCGAGGAGACCGTGTTCGACGTGGAGAGCGTGCTCTACCCGCGCGTCGACATCGCGACGCCCGGGATCGCCACCCTGACGGGCATGTACTTCTTCGACGCCAACGATCGGCGCGCTATCGACGACTGGCGCCCTGCGGCCCACGACTCGGAGGGGCTGTCCCTGCTCACCGGGCGTGGCGAGCAGATCTGGCGCCCGCTGTGCAACCCGCGCGACCTGCAGGTCAGCGATTTCGGCGACATCAACCCGCACGGCTTCGGCCTGATGCAGCGCAAGCGCGCCTTTGCCGACTACCTCGACCCGGAGGTGCTGTACAACAGGCGCCCTAGCCTGTGGATCGAGCCGATCGGCGACTGGGGCCAGGGGGCGGTCGTGCTGGTCGAGATCCCCACCGTCAACGAGGTGAACGACAACATCGTCTCGTTCTGGCGGCCAAAGGAGCGGCTGGCGGCGCATGGCGAGCACGTCTTCACCTACCGGATGCACTGGGGGTGGGCCGATGTCGCCCAGGCGGGTGCGGCTCCAGCGGGCGCGGCCCCGGCAGCAGGGGCCTCGACCGCGGCGGCCGCGGCGCTGGGGCGGGTGGCCGACACCCGGGTGGGCAACGCGGAGGCGCCGGGCTCGCGCTTCTTCGTGGTCGACCTGGCGGGTGAGGCGATGAAGGCGTTGCAGCCGCGCAGCGCGATCCACGCCGACATCGGCGCCGGCGCCGGCAGGATCGAGAACGTGGTGGTCGCGCCCGTCGCCGAGCTGTCGGGGTGGCGCATCAGCTTCGACCTGGTGCCCGGCGACGCGAGGCTGGTCGAGATGCACTGCTTCCTGGCCGACGACCAGGAACGGCTGTCGGAGAACTGGATCTACCGCTGGACCGCGTGAGCGACGCGTCCGCGGCCCCGGGCGCTGCCGCCGGGCGTCCCGGTGCCGGCCAGGACGCGCCCGGCGCAGGGCCGGAGCTTCGGGTGCTGCCGGACGAGGCGCAGGAAGTCCGGGCGCTGCCGGACGAGGCGCCGCTCGGGATGGCGGAGCAGTCGCTGCGCGAGGCCGCGGCCGGCGAGGGCCTGCGGGCGGACCGGCCCTCCGCGCCGCGCGGCCTCGCCCTGCGGCGTCTGGCGGTGATCGGCGCCGCCGTGCTGCTGACCGCGGGCGCGGCCTGGGAGATGTATCACGTGCTGAACGGGCGCGGCCCGAGCGTGCTCGGGCTGGTGGTGCTGGCGCTGTTCGTGGTGCTGTTCGCCTGGATCGCGCTCGCCTTCACCAGCGCGCTCGCCGGCTTCGTCTCCGTGCTGCGCCACGGCACGGCGACGCTCGGCATCGCCGCACACGGGGCGCTGCCGCCGCAGGCCGCGCGCACCGCGCTGCTGATGCCGACCTACAACGAGAGCCCGGCCCGGGTGATGGCCGGGCTGCAGGCGATCAACGACTCGCTGGTCGCCACCGGCCGCATCGCGCACTTCGACATCTTCATCCTCAGCGACACCACCGACCCCGACGTCTGGATCGCCGAGGAGCAGGCGTTCCTCGCGCTGCGCGAGCGCACCGGCGGGCACGCGCGCATCTTCTACCGCCGCCGGGCGAGGAACACCGGGCGCAAGGCCGGCAATGTCGGCGAGTGGGTGCGCCGGTTTGGGGCGGCCTACCCGCAGATGGTCACCCTGGACGCGGACAGCCTGATGGAGGGCGCGGCGCTGGTCCGCCTCGCGGCGGCGATGGAGGCGCATCCGGATGTCGGGCTGATCCAGACGCTGCCGACAATCGTCGGCGGCAACACCCTGTTCGCCCGGCTGCAGCAGTTCGCCGGGCGGCTGTACGGGCCGCTGATCGCGCACGGCATCGCCTGGTGGCACGGCTCGGAGGGCAACTACTGGGGGCACAACGCGGTGATCCGCACCCGCGCCTTTGCCGGCCAGGCCGGGCTGCCGCTGCTCGCGGGCCGCAGGCCGTTCGGCGGCCACATCCTCAGCCACGACTTCGTCGAGGCGGCGCTGATGCGGCGCGGCGGCTGGGCGATCCACATGGTGCCCGGCCTGCCCGGCAGCTACGAGGAAAGCCCGCCCTCGCTGAGCGACGTCGCGGTGCGCGACCGCCGCTGGTGCCAGGGCAACCTGCAGCACGCCAAGGTGATCCGCGCGCGCGGCCTGCACTGGGTCAGCCGGCTGCACCTGCTGATGGGCATCGGCTCCTACGTCACCTCGCCGCTGTGGCTGTGCTTCCTGCTGGCCGGCGTGCTGATCTCGCTGCAGTCGCGCTTCGCCCGGACGGAGTATTTCGGCGCCGCCAAGTCGCTGTTCCCCAACTGGCCGCAGGTCGACCCGGTGCTGGCGAAGTGGGTGTTCGTGGCCACCATGGCGGTGCTGCTGGCGCCCAAGCTGCTGGCCTACGTGGCGATGCTGTTCGACCCGGGGCTGCGCCGCGGCTGCGGCGGCGCGGTGCGCGCCCTGCTCGGCGTGCTGGTGGAGACGCTGCTGGGGGCGCTGATCGCCCCGGTGGCCATGCTGATCCAGACCGGGGCGGTGGCCAGCATCCTGGCGGGCCGGGACTCCGGCTGGGCGACGCAGAAGCGCGACGACGGCCGCGTGCCGCTGGCCGAGGTGTGGGGTCTGTACTGGCGCTACACCGCGTTCGGCTTGGTGCTGGCCGCGACGGCGTGGTCGGTGTCGCCGGCGCTGTTCCTGTGGATGACGCCGGTGCTGCTGGGGCTCGCCCTGGCCGTCCCGCTCGCGCTGCTGACGGCGAGCCGCGGGGCGGGGGTGGCGCTGCGCCGGCTCGGCGTGCTGCGCATCCCCGAGGAAGCCGCGCCGCCCGACGTCGTGCGCCGCGCCGCCGAGCTGCTGCCGCAGATGGCCTGCTTCGAGGGCGGCGGCGGAGTGGCCCGGCTGGTCGCCGACGCCTCGCTGCGCCGCCACCACCTCGGGATGCTGCCGCAGACCGCGCGCCGACGGGGCGAGCCGATCGACGCGGCGCTGGTGCTCGGGTTGGCGAAGCTGGAGGACGCGGACGTGCTGCCGGCGGCGTTGGCCACGCTGGAGCGGGCGGAGCTGGCGGCGGTGCTGGGCAGCAGGGCGGGCGTGGCTAGGCTCGTGGCGCTCGCCGGGCGATGAGGCCGAACCTTCTTCACGAACAGCCTGTGGCTTGCCCCATGCCAACGGCCCCTTGGAGTGAGCGGCGAAGCAAGCAAGGTTGAGGCTCTGCCTCAAACTCCGCCAAAGGCTCGCCTTTGGAATCCACTTGTTTAAGTAAAGCCGGTCCAGGGGGGGCTTCCCCCCTGGCGGGTCTGGGCAGAGCCCAGCCTTGCTTCCTGGCTAGTCGATGTCGGTACCACGCGGCATCAGCCTCGCTCCATCCTCACCCGCGCTTCCGTCGCCAGCACGTCCACCCGCTCGTTCATCACGTCGCCCGAGTGCCCGCGCACCCAGCGCCACTCCACCTGGTGTCGCCCCGCCGCGTCCAGCAACCTGCGCCACAGATCCATGTTCTTCACCGGATCGCCCCCCGAGGTGCGCCACCCCTTGCGCACCCAACCCGTGCTCCACCGGGTGATGCCGTTGCGCACGTATTCGCTGTCCGTGTGCACCACCACGCGGCACGGCCGGGTCAGCGCCTCCAGCGCCGCCGCCGCCGCGGTCAGCTCCATGCGGTTGTTGGTGGTGGCCGGCTCCGCCCCGGTTAGCGCCTTTTCCTGCCCGCCCGACACCAGCAGCACGCCCCATCCACCCGGCCCCGGATTCGGCTTGCACCCTCCGTCCGTCCAGATTTCCACCGTCGTCACCCCGGTTGCCCCGTCTGGCGCAGCCACGGTGGCCCCGTCTGGCGCAGCCACGGTCGCTGCCGTCCCGCCGCCCTGCTCGGACGCCACGAGCATCGGGTCGCGCGGTCTGATCCTGGCGGCGGCTGGGCTCATGCGGGCATCCCGTAGGACGAGGCGTCAGCCCCGAGGTGGAAGCGCAGCCGATGCAGGTAGGGCAGGGGGTCCTTGCGCACCACCATCGCGCCCTCCGGCGTGTTCAGCCAGTCGTAGAGTCGCGTCAGCAGGAAGCGCAGGGCCGCACCCTGGCACAGCACCGGCAGCACCGCCCGCTCCGCCCCCGACAGCGGCCGCACCGACTCGTAGCCGCGGAGCAGCGCCGCCGCCAGAACGCCGTCGAGTCGCCCGCCGTCATCGAAGCACCAGGCGTTGAGGCACACTGCCACGTCGTAGGCCAGCAGGTCGGTCGCGGCGAAGTAGAAGTCGATCAGCCCCGACACTGCGCCATCGAGGAAGAACACGTTGTCCGGGAACAGATCCGCATGGATGTGCCCCCGCTCCAGCCCGCCCTGCGCCGACCTGTCCGCGCCGATCCTGGCCTCCCCGATCCCTGCGCCGCCGGCTGCCGCCTCGCCGGGGGGGGCAAAACCGTCCGGCCACCCCGCCAGCACCCGCGCCAGCGCCCCGTCCAGCTCCGCCGCCAGCCCCGGCTGCACCTCGTCCGCCCGTACCCGGCAGCGCTCCAGCAGCGACCCCCACACCGCGGGGCCGAGCCCGTTCGCCCGCACGGCCGCATACCCCCGGCCGGCCCGGTGCAGCCCCGCCAGCGCCGCGCCCAGCGGCGTGCAGTGCGCGACCCCGACCTCGCGCGGCCAGATCCCCGGCAGGAACGTCGTGATCGCCGCGTGCCGCCCGCACAGCATCCGCAGCGCCGCACCGTCGCGCGCGCGCACCGGCAGCGGACAGGCGATCCCTTGCTCCGCCAGATGCTCCATCAGCCCCAGGAACCAGGGCAGCTCCGCCGGCTCCACCCGCTTCTCGTAGAGGGTGAGGATGTAGTCCCCCTCGGTGGTGCGCAGGGAGAAGTTCGAGTTCTCGACCCCCTCGGCGATGCCGCGATACGCCACAAGGCCGCCGATCGCATACTCGCCCAGGAACCGCGTCAGCGCGGCGTCCGACACCTCGGTATAGACCGCCACCCCGCGCCCGCCGTGCTCGCCGCGCCGATCAGGCCAGCGGCGCCGGCAGCCGGAACGTCACGTGCTCCTCGACCACGCGCCGCTCCTCGATCTCCAGCATCCAGCGCCCCGCCAGCTCCGCCAGCATCTCCTGCACCAGCGTCTCCGGCGCCGACGCCCCCGCCGTGATGCCCAGCGTCTGCACCCCGTCCAGGATCGCCCAGTCCATCTCGCGCACCCGCGGCACCAGCACGGCGCGCCCCGCGCCCGACCGCTCCGCGACCTCGCGCAGCCGCTGCGAGTTCGACGAGTTCGGCGAGCCGATCACGATCACTAGGTCGCAGCCAGGCGCCACCGCCTTGACCGCCTGCTGCCGGTTGGTCGTCGCGTAGCAGATGTCCTCGCGCTTCGGCCCCTCGATCAGCGGGAAGCGCGTGCGCAGCACCTCGACGATCTCCGCGGTGTCGTCCACCGACAGCGTGGTCTGCGTGATGAAGGCCAGCATCGACGGGTCCGCCGGCTGCACCACCCGCGCCTCGCCCGCGTCCTGCACCAGCGTCACGGCACCGGGAGGCAACTGCCCCATGGTGCCGACCACCTCGGGATGCCCCGCGTGCCCGATCATCAGGATGTGGCGCTGCTCCGCCCCGCCTCCGGCGAAGTGCCGCTCCGCCTCGCGGTGCACCTTGCTGACCAGCGGGCAGGTCGCGTCCAGATAGGCGAGGTTGCGCCGCTGCGCCTCCGCCGGCACCGACTTCGGCACGCCGTGCGCGGAGAACACGACGTGCGCGTTGGCCGGCACCTCGTCCAGCTCCTCGACGAACACCGCGCCCTGCGTCTCGAGCTGCTCGACCACGGTGCGGTTGTGCACGATCTCGTGGCGCACGTAGACGGGCGCGCCGTAGGTCCGGATCGCCTCCTCCACCACGCGGATTGCCCGGTCCACCCCGGCGCAGAACCCGCGCGGCCCGGCCAGCAGCACCCGCAGCCGCGGCAGCGCGGTCACGACCGCATTGTCCGAACCCGAGCCCGCAGGCATCATGCCGCCCGCGCCAGCCGGCGCCGCGACGGCCGCCGCCCCAGCGGCCGCCCCCGACCCGGAGCCCTGGATGTTCGAAGTGCCCATGCCGTCCATGCGTCCCGCCTTCCGCAGCCTGGGCCGCGCGCTCCCGCGGCCCGACGCGACCTGCATACCCCGGCTGGCGGCCGCTGTCCTCCCCCCCGCCACCGTCGGTTCGGCGCCGATCCTTCGCGCGCCTGGGTTCCGGGCGCTTGTCTCCAGGGCTCTGGTCCCTGCGCTGGCCGCACTCGCGCTCGCCGGCTGCAGCCTGTCCGACGATCCGAACCGCTTCGCCCCGGCCTGCCCGGCCACCGCGATCCTGTCCGACGCTGCCGACATCACCCGCACCGACGGCCATGGCCGCGACATCACCGACACGATCGTGGACGGGCGCATCACCGGCCTGAAGGGCGACTGCCGCGATTCCGACGACCGCAAGACGCTCGACGCCTCGGTCCGCGTCGGCATGGATGTCAGCCGCGGCCCGGCCGCCGCCGGACGCTCCGAGCAGGTGCCCTACTTCGTCGCCGTGTCGCGCGACGGCCGCATCCTGGACAAGCGGGTGATGACGCTCGACGTCGCCTTCCCGCCCAACATCGACCGGGTGCACATCGAGGGCGAGCCGGTCTCGCTCGCCTTTCCCACGCCCAGGGGAGTCACCGGCACCGCGTACCGGATCATCGTCGGATTTCAGCTCACGCCGGACCAGCTCGCGGTGAACCGGGCGCGCGGCCCGCGTTGAGGCCTGCGCGTGCCCCGTCGCGGGCGCGACGCTGAAGCGGAGGGCCCGGACATGGCAGAGACACGATACACGCGCGAACACCTGTGGGTCCGCCTGGAGGACGACGGCACGGTGACGGTCGGTCTCACCGAGTACGGCCAGGACACGCTCGGCGACGCCGGCTTCGTCGAGCTGCCCGAGCTGCACCGCGAGCTGGTCGAGGGCGAGTCCTGCGCCGTCGTCGAGGGCGCCAGCGGCCCGATGGACATCTTCAGCCCCCTGGAAGGCTCCGTCTCCGAGCTGAACGAGCTGGTGGTCGACGAGCCCGGCCTGATCAACCGCGACGCCGAGGGCGAGGCCTGGCTGTTCCGCATGGAGATCGAGGACCAGGACGAGGAGTTCGACGCCCTGCTCGACGACGCCGCCTACGAGAGCTTCGTCGAGGGACTCTGAAGGCGCCGCTGTAGCAAGAAAGGTTGAGGCTCTGCCTCAAACTCCGCCAAAGGCTTGCCTTTGGAATCCAATACTTAAGTCAAGCCGGTCCAGGGGCGGCTCGCCCCTGGCGGGTCTGGGCAGAGCCCAGCCTTGCTTTCTTCTGGCCCTCAGGCCGCCCGCTTCGCCATCGCCTGCGGCAACCCGGCAATCGCCTTGTCCACCAGTGCCGCGTCCGCCTCCGGCGTCAGGTCGCGCGCGATGACCTGTTGCGCCGCCCGCGTGGCCACGTCGATCGCCGCCGCCCGCACCTCGGCTACCGCCGCCTTCTCCGCCGCCGCGATCCGGTCCAGCGCCATCCTTTCCCGCCGCGCGCCCGAGGCCTGCGCGTCGACTCGCGCCTGCTCCGTGACCCGCGCCGCCTCGGCCTGAGCCCCGGCCAGCAACGCCGCCGCCTCCGAGGCCGCGGCATCCCGCTCCGCGGTGGCGGTGCGCAGCATCGCCTCCGCATCGCGCCTGAGACGCGCCACCTCCTCCAGCTCCGTCCGGATCGCGTTTGCCCGCCCGTCCAGGATCGCGGTCAGCGCGCGCCAGAGCCTGGCGCCGAACAGCGCCACGAACAGGATGAAGGCGATCGCCACCCAGGTGCGAGGATTGCTGAACAGGGACTCGTGCATCGCGCCTCGCTCGTGGCCGACCTGAAGGCCGGACCCTGCCTCGTGTTGGACCCGGTGCCGAAAGTCGTCCCGGGATAGTGCAGCAAGCAAGGCTGGGCTCTGCCCAGACCCGCCAAAGGCCAGGGGCCTTTGGAAACCCATCCCTCAAGCAAGGAACCCTGGAAAGCTTGGTCTCTGGCGAAACTCAGGGAGCAAGGCCCCTGGCCTCGCCCTCCTCAGCCGCTCAGGCTGCGTGCGCCCGCTCTGCCAGCACCCGGTCGGTCGCCTCCTGCACCGAGCCCTGGTCCGGCGCGGTGCCGATCAGCCGCGCCACCACCAGCGACGCCGTGCCGGTCGCCACCTCGCGCAGCGCGCCCATCGCCTGGGCACGCCCCTCGGCAATCCGCGTCTCCGCCTGCGCGAGTTGCGCGTCCAGACGTGCGTTGGTCTCTGCCGCCGCCGCCGCGGCGCGTGACTTGGCCTCCTGGGTGGCCGTGTCGACCTGCGCCTGTGCCCTGGCCTGCGCCGAACGCCGCGCCTGCGTCAGCTCGACCACGGCCGCGTCGGCCTGCGCCTTGGCGGTGCGCGCGGTCTCCAGGTCCCCGGCGATCGAGGTGTGGCGCGCCTCGATCACCGCGCCCATCCTCGGCAGCACCCAGCGCGCGCACAGCACGTAGAACAGGGCGAAGATCACCATGCCCCACACCACCTGGCTGAGCAGCAGAGGATTGCCGAAGTCGAGCTGCGGCATCCCCTTCGGCTCGCCCGCTCCCTGGGCGCCCGGCTCCTGTGCCAGCGCGGCCTGCCCAAGCCCGGCCAGGAGCACAGGCACCGACGCGGCTGCAAGAAGCATCCGTGCGGCAACTCGTGTCGCGAGGCGAAACATGGGCGTCACCGGCCGGCCGCTGCTCAGGTGAACAGGATCAGGAACGCGATCAGCAGCGCGAACAGCGCCACCGCCTCGGTGAGCGCGAAGCCCAGGATGCCCATCGGAAACACGACGTCGCGCGCCGACGGATTGCGCGCCACCGAGGAGATCAGGGCGGCGAAGATGTTGCCGATGCCGATGCCGACGCCGGCAAGCGCGATCACGGCGAGGCCGGCCCCGAGGGACTTTGCGGCGACTGGATCCATGGAACTCATCCTTGTGCGAAGGGAAGGGAGGGTGGCGCAACCCCGATCAAGGCGGTCGCCTCGTGGACGGGGCCAAGAGGGCGAGCCTCGAAGCCGAGGCTCGTCGGCCGGCACGGCTCAGTGCAGGTGCACCGCGTCGTGCAGGTAGATGCAGGTCAGGATCGCGAACACGTAGGCCTGCAGCGCGGCCACGAAGAACTCGAAGCCCATCAGCACGACGTTGATCACGATCGGCCCGACCGCGAGCGCGTCGCCTAGGATCGAGGCGCCGCCCAGCATGATCGTGAAGGTCGCGAACACCTCCAGCATGACGTGCCCGGCCACCATGTTGGCGAACAGCCGGATCGACAGGCTGACCGGGCGCGACAGGTAGGAGATCACCTCGATCGGGATGATCAGTGGCGCCAGCAGCTTCGGCGCCCCCGCGGGCATGAAGTAGGTCAGGAAGAAGTGCCTGCCGTTCTCGCGGATCGCCACGAAGGTGACGAACACGATCACCATCAGCGCCAGCGCACCCGTCACCGCGATGTGGCTGGTGTAGGTGAACGCATACGGGAACAGCCCGAGCACGTTGCCCATCAGCACGAAGAAGAACAGCGCGAACGCGAACGGGAAGAACCGCACGCCCTCCTGGCCGATCTGGTCAACCGCGAGCTTGAGGCAGAAATCGTAGCTCATCTCGGCCGCCGCCTGCAGCCGCCCGGGCACCACCTGCGCCGGCCGCGCCCCGTAGTACATGAACGCCAGCACCAGGGCGACGCCGACCAGCATGAACAGGTTTGACTGGGTGAAGTTCACCGAGCGCCCGAGCGCCCCCAGGCTGTTGTGCAGCTGGAACTGCCCGAGCGCGTCGATCGTTGGTTGGCCAGCAGCCGCCACGGAACCGTCCCTCTCGTTGCGGGCCACGACAGCCCGCTCGCCTGCGCCAGGAGCCGAGGCCCCGGAAATCCCTGCGACCCTGCGGCCGCCTCAGTCCGGCTCATCGCCGTCGTCGGGCATGGCCACCGCCGGCCCCGCGCCGGTCCGCCCGCCGAGCACTCCGCCGGTGCCCAGCAGGCGCCACACGTTGGCGATCCCCGCGGCGCCGCCCAGCAGCACCGACAGGATCAGGAACAGCGGCAGGGTGTGCAGCCAGCGGTCCAGCAGCCACCCGAGGCCCACCGCCACCACCAGCGCGGAGACCAGCTCCACCCCGACACGCACTCCGACCCCGAGGGACGATGTGCCCGACGGACCAGCCGCCCTGCTCGGCACCGGCGCATCGAGCCCCTGCTTCTGCCGGGCGACGCGCAGGCGATCCTCGAAGGAGGCCGGGTCGCCCATGTCCTCGCCCCATCATCCCGCACGGTGAGCCCGCCGGAAGGCGTCGGCTTGCTACCGGCGGGTCGGCAGGGTGTCAAGGTCGCGTGAGCGGTGGAGCAGGGCAGGAAGCAAGGTTGAGGCTCTGCCTCAAACTCCGCCAAAGGCTCGCCTTTGGAAACCACGACTCAGTAAAGCCAGTCCAGGGGGCTTCCCCCTGGCGGGTCTGGGCAGAGCCTAGCCTTGCCTCACTTCACCGTCGCCGCCCCCGCCTTCGCGCAGACCTCGTCCTGCGACCCCGTGCCCCCGGACACGCCCACCGCCCCGACGAGCCTGCCGTCCTCCACCAGCGGGATGCCGCCCCGCGAGGCGATCACCCCGTCGAGCGTCGCGACGTAGGGCAGGTTGTTCTGGATCGCGTCCTCGTACGCCCGGGTCTCGCGGCGGAACGTCGCCGCCGCCCGCGCCTTGTGCTGCGAGATCGCGACCGAGGCGAGCTGCGCCCCGTCCATGCGCCCGAACGCCACCAGGTTCGCCCCGGAGTCCACCACCGCGACGTTCATCTTCCAGCCGTGCGACCCGCACTCCGCCATCACCGCCGCGACCACCGCCTGCGCCCGCTCCAGCCCGATCGGGGCGCCGTAGGGAACGTCGAACGGCATCTTCTCCGGCACCAAATCCTGCGGCCGCACCGGCGGCGGCTGACCCTGCGGCTGCTGGGCAGGCGCCGGCTGGGCAAGCGTCTGCCCCGACAGGAGAAGCACGACCCCGCAAGCGGTGGCGATCAGGCGTGACGGCATGGACGTATCCCCCGGAGAGTCTCCGCTCCCGGCCCGGACCCTACGGCCGTTCGCGCCCTCGCGGAACCGGCCCCCCACACCCGTCGCGGCGAGCGGCACCGCGGGCACGCTCCGCGCCCGTCGCATCCCGACGTGACGCGGCCTTCGCAGCCGCGGTATGAGTGCGGCCGAAGCAGGGATCGGGACCAGGGCCATGCACACAGCAGGTGCGACGCGGATACCGGACACGGCAACCGCGCCGGATGCCCCGGCCGAGCGGATCGAGGCGCGGCCGTTCTGGTTCCTGCGCCACGGCGAGACCGACTGGAACGCCGCCGGCCTGTCCCAGGGCCGCACCGACATCGCGCTTAACGCCCGCGGCCTGGCCCAGGCGCGCGAGGCCGCCGCCGTGCTCGCCGGCCAGGCCGGCGGCGCCCAGCGCGTCACCGCCATCGTCGCCTCTCCGCTGGTGCGCGCTCGCGTCACCGCCGAGACCGCCGCCGCCGCCCTCGCGCTGCCGGTCGCCTTCGACCCGGACCTGCAGGAAGTCTGCTTCGGCGAGCAGGAGGGACAGCCCATGGGCGACTGGTACGACGGCTGGATCGCCGGCGACTACACCCCCGCCGGCGCCGAGCCCTTTGCCGTGCTGCGCGCGCGCATCGTGCCTGCGATCAACCGCGCCGTGGCACGGCCCGGCCCGGTGCTGGTCGTGGCCCACGGCGCCCTGTTCCGCGCCGTGCGCTCCGCCATGGGCCTCGCCGTCAACGTTCGCACCCCGAACGGCCTGCCCATGTGGTGCGAACCGGGTGACGACAGCTGGACCCTGACGGCGGTGTCCTGAGAAGCAAGCAAGGTTGAGGCTCTGCCTCAAACTCCGCCAAAGGCTCGCCTTTGGAATCCATTACTCAAGTAGGGCCGGTCCAGGGGCGGCTCGCCCCTGGCGGGTCTGGGCGTAGCTGCCCAAAGGTTCCGACAGCCCGCTTGGGCTGTTGGAATGGGCAGCGGAGGGAGAGCCCAGCCTTGCTTCCTGCCGCGTCAGGCCGTCCCCGCCTCCGTCTCGCGTTCCGTGATCTGCCGCCCGAACAGGCTTCCCACCAGGTCCGCCAGCAGCAGCGCGCTGCGCCCCCGCACGTCCAGGAACGGGTTCAGCTCCACCACGTCCACCGACGTCACCAGCCCCGAATCGTGCAGCATCTCCATCACCAGGTGCGCCTCGCGATGCGTCGCCCCGCCCGGCACCGTCGTCCCCACCCCCGGCGCCAGCGACGGGTCGAGGAAATCCACGTCCAGGCTGACGTGCAGCATCGCGCCCGCCGCCGCCACCTTGTCCAGCACCCGGCGCAGCGGCACCGCAACCCCGAACTCGTCGATCACCCGCATGTCCACCACGTCGATGCCCCGCTGCCGCAGCGCCTGGCGCTCGGCCCGGTCCACAGAGCGTATCCCGAACAGGTGCACGTCCTGCGGCGCGATCGGGCAGGGCGCGCCGTCCCCATCCCCGAACACCGCCTCCAGCCCCGCCTCGCCGCACAGCAGCGCCGTCGACATGCCGTGCATGTTGCCCGATGGCGTGGTGTTCGGCGTGTTGAAGTCCGCGTGCGCGTCCAGCCACAGCACCACCAGCGGACGCCCCACGTCGCGCGCGTGACGCGCGACCCCGGTGACGCTGCCCATGCTGAGGCTGTGGTCGCCGCCGAGGAAGATCGGCACCGCGCCATGCCGCATCGCCGCCTGCGCCCGCTGCGCCAGCAGCCGCGCCCAGGCGGCGACCTGCCCCAGGTTGCGCGCCTGCGCCTCGGGAAGCCCGCCAGTCACCCCTACCGGCGCCGGCACCGCCAGGTCGCCCCAGTCCTCCACCGTCAGCCCCAACTCGCGCAGCCCGTCCACCAGCCCGGCCAGACGTAGCGCCGCCGGCCCCATCACCGCGCCGCGCTGCCCCGCCCCGGCATCCACCGGCGCGCCGATCACCACGACCTTCATGCGAACGCCCGGACGCAGGGAAAGCCAGGGGCTCTGCCCCCCATGCCTGGAAGTGGGGACCCTGCCAAAGGCTCGCCTTTGGAAACCATCACTGAAGAACCTTTAACGGATGCGGGTCTGGAGGCGCCTGCCCCCAGCGGATCCCCGCTTCCAAGCCATGGGGCAGAGCCCTAGCCTTGCCTTCCTCACCCCAGCAGGTCCTCGACCACGATCGGCGTATGCCGCACCCGCACGCCGGTCGCGTGGTAGACTGCGTTGGCGATCGCCGCCGGCATCCCCACGATGCCAATCTCGCCCACCGCCTTGGCGCCGATGGCGTTCACCACGCGGTCCTCCTCGTCCACCATCTCGACGACGACCTCGCCCACGTCGGCGCTGGTCGAGATGTGGTAGCCCGCGAGGTCCTGGTTCGCGAACCGCGCCCGCGGCCGGTCCACCTTCGTCTCCTCCAGCAGCGCAAAACTCGCCCCCCACACCATGCCGCCGGCGAGGTTCGAGCGCGCCGTCCGCGGGTTGATGATCTTGCCGCAGGCGAACGCGCCGACCATGCGCGCCACCCGGATCGTGCGCAGCAGCGGATCGACATGCACCTCCGCGAACTGCGCCCCGAACGAGTAGCTCGCGTGCGTCTTGGTCACCGGCCCCGCGAACGCGATCCCGCCCAGCAGCCCGTACTGCATCTTCGCGGCGTCCATCGACTCCGGCTTCCACTCCGCCGCCGCATCGAGCGACCCCGCCGGCGTCGCCTTCAGCACCTCGTCCAGCGAGTGCGCCGCCCCGTCCGCGCCGACGACATGCCCGCCGGCAAGCTGGAGCCCCGAGGGCTCGCGCCCCGCGAACGGCCCGCCCTCGGCCACCGCCGCCGCCAGCACCTTCTCGCGCAGCGCCACCGCCGCCATGTGCACCGCCGAGCCCGCAGACCCGGTGGTGACCGAGCCGCCCGACATCGGCCCCGACGGCAGGATGCTGTCGCCCAGCTCCACGCGCACCCGCTCGTCCGCCACCCCGAGCACGTCCGCCGCCACCTGCCCGAGCACGGTGTACGCCCCCGTGCCCACGTCGTGCGCCGAGGTCCGCACCCGCAGCGTCCCGTCCGCCGCCAGCGCCACGTGCGCCGCCGCCGCCGCCATCGCCGATGGATACGTCGCCGTGGCGCAGCCGTACCCCACCAGCACCCCGTCCGCGGTGGTCATCGACCCCACGCCAGGCGTACGCTTCTCCCAGCCGAACCGCTCGGCGCCGCGCCGGTAGCACTCCACCAGCGAGCGGCTCGACCACGGCAGCTTCTTCACCGGATCGACCGCTGGCTCGTTCTTCAGCCGCAGCGCGATCGGGTCCATGCCCAGCGCCACCGCCAGCTCGTCCACCGCGCTCTCGAATGCGAAGAACGACGGCGCCTCCGCCGGCGCGCGCTGGAACCCCGGCGTGTTCACGTCGGTCGCCACCGTGGACTCCTGCGTGCGGATGTTGGCGATGTCGTACATCCGCGCCGTCACGTCGGTGCCCGGGAACGCCACGTGGTCGATCTCGGAGCTCTGCCCCGTCGCCTCGTGGATCATCGCCACCATCGTGCCGTCGCGCTCCGCCCCGAGCGCGATCCGGTTGCGCGTCGCCGGGCGGAACGAGCCCACCGTGAACATCGCGTCGCGCGGCACCACCAGCTTGACCGGCCGCCCGAGCCTGCGCGCGGCGGTGGCGATCAGCACGGTATGGCCCAGGATCGTCGCCTTGGAGCCGAACGCCCCGCCCACGTAGGGCGAGACGACATGCACGTCGTCCACCGCCAGCCCGAAGATCGCCGCCAGCCCCTGGCGCTGTCCGATCACCCACTGCGACGGGCACTCCACCGTGAGCTTGCCGTCGTTCCAGCTCGCCGTGGTGGCGTACAGCTCCATCGGATGATGATGCTGCGCCGGGGTCTCGTACTCCTGGTCCACCCGCACCGGCGCCGCCGCCAGCGCCGCGTCCGCGTCGCCGACCTTGACCGCCGACTCCTTGGCGGTCTCCACCACGCGGTCCGGGTCGTCCATCGCCGCCGAGGCGTGCTGCGCCGCGTAGTCGAGGTTGATCGCCCGCGCGGCCTGCTCCGCCGCCTCCACCGTGTCGGCCACCACCAGGCCGACGATCTGCCCGGCGTAGTGCACTTCGTCCGAGGTCAGCGGCAGGAAGGAGGACTGCATGTGCCCGCCCTTCATCGCGAAGCTCTCCTCGCCCAGCCCCTGGTTCAGGTCACGGTGAGTGAGCACGAGCTGCACCCCCGGCACCGCCTCCGCGGCCGCGGTATCAATCCTGGTGATCCGCCCACGCGCCACCGTGCTCAGCGTCAGCGCCGCGTACGCCGTGCCGCCGTGCCCGAAATCCGCGGCGTAGCGCGCCGCCCCTGTCGCCTTGGCCGCCGCGTCGCGACGGACGATGGGCTCGCCGATGCTGCCGTCCATGTCCTCAACCCCTCCTGCTGGCGACCAGGGCCGCCCGCGCCACCGCGCGTGCCCCCAGTTCGACCTTGAACCCGTTCTCCGCCAGCGGCTTCGCTCCCGCGAACCCCGCCCGCCCCGCCGCCAGCGCCCCCGCCTCGCCGTCCGCGCCGCCGAGCCTCACGCCCACCAGCGCCGCCTCCGCCTCTCGCGAGCGCCACGGCTTCGTCGCCACCCCGCCCAGCGACACCCGCGCCGCGCGCACGACCGCGCCGTCCATCTCCAGCGCCACCGCCGCCGACACCACCGCGTAGGCGTAGCTCTGCCGGTCGCGCACCTTTACGTAGGTGGAGCGCCGCCCCGCCGGCGTCGCCTGCACCAGGATCGCGGTCACGATCTCGCCTGGCCGCAGCACGGTCTCCGCCACCGGGTCCTCTCCGTACGCGACGTGCAGCGCCTCGAACGCAATCGTCCGCGTGCCCTGGGCCGACGCGACCTCCACGCTGGTGTCGAACGCTGCCAGCGCCGTTCCCCAGTCTCCCGGGTATGTCGCGACGCACCGTTCCGACCCCCCGAACAGCGCCATCTCCCGCGTCACGCCGCCGTCCACCGCGCTGCACCCGCTGCCCGGCACCCGCTTGTTGCACGCCGAGACTCCGTCGCGGAAGTAGGGGCATCGCGTGCGCTGCAGGATGTTGCCCCCCACCGTCGCCGCGTTCCTGAGCTGCTGCGATGCCGCGAGCTGGAGGCTCTCCGCCAGCGCCGGGTAGTCGCGCAGCAGCACGGCGTCCTCCGCCACATCCGCCATCCGCGCCAGCGCCCCGAAACGCAGCACCGCGCCGGACGTGTCGAACTCCGCCAGCTCCGCCAGGTGCCCGATATCGACGACCGAGGATGGCGCCGCCAGGTCGCCGCGCATCAGGTCCACCATCGTGGTGCCGCCCGCGAGCAGCGCCGCCCCCGGCGCCGCCGCCAGTGCGAACGCCTCGCCGAGCGAGCCAGGCCGTGCGTAGGTGAAGGGCTGCATGTCAGGCCGCCTTCCTGCTGTCGTTCCGCCCGGAGCCTGCACCAGAGCCCGCGCCGGCGTCCGCAACCTCGCGCACCGCCGCGACGATGTTCGGGTATGCTCCGCAGCGGCACAGGTTACCGCTCATGTACTCGCGTATCTCCGCGTCGCTGCGCGCGTGCCCCTCCGCCACGCAGGACACGGCGGACATGATCTGCCCCGGCGTGCAGTAGCCGCACTGCAGCGCGTCATGCGCCACGAACGCCGCCTGCATCGGGTGCAGCGCCCCGTCCTCGCCCACGAGCCCCTCGATGGTCACCACCTCGCGGCCCACCGCCTGCGCCGCCAGCACCAGGCACGCGAGCTGGCGCCGCCCGTCGACGTGCACCGTGCACGCCCCGCAGGTCCCGTGGTTGCACCCGACCTTGGTCCCGGTCAGCCCGAGATGCTCGCGCAGCGCGTCCAGCAACGTCGTCCGCGGATCGAGCGACAGCGGATGCTCGCGCCCGTTCACGCGCAAGCTCAGTGGGATCGGCGTCTGCGGCGGCAGGCTGTCGGGCATGGTCGGGTCCTCGCACTGTGTTCTCGCACCCGGGAAGGGGCGAAGGAGGCTGCGTGGGAGCGGGCAGGGCGCATACATGGCATCGGACTGTTCCCTGCACACTCCGGCACGCATCCTAACACCGGATGCCACCGCGAGTTGGCACGGTAAGAAAGGCTACCTGATTTGACCTGCAAGGCAAGCAAGGCTGGGCTCTCCCTCCGCTGCCATTCCAACGGCCCAAGCGGGCCGTTGGAACCTTAGGGCAGCTACGCCCAGACCCGCCACGGGCAAGCCGCCCCTGGCCCGGCCTTACTTAAGTAGTGGATGCCAAAGGCCTGCCTTTGGCAGAGTTTGAGGCAGAGCCTCAACCTTTCTTGCTTCCCACCATTCGATCCGCTATGCCGCGCGCCTTGTGCGCCGGCACCCCTGGAGGCCGGCGTTGCGCATTAGGAGTGCATCATGGCCAGCTTCACGACGATCGAGGCCGAGGCGCGCGAGCGGGCAGGCAAGGGGGCGGCACGCGCAACCCGGCGGGCGGGCAAGGTCCCCGCCGTCATCTACGGCGCCAAGCAGCCGGCGACGCTGATCGCGCTCGATCCTCGCGCGGTGATGCGCGAGATGGTGCGCGGCGGCTGGCGCTCGCGCCTTTACGAGGTCGCCGTTGGCGGCGAGACCACCCGTGCCTTGCTGCGCGAGGTCCAGCTCCACCCCGTCACCGACCGCCCCGAGCATGTCGATTTCCAGCGCCTCGCTCCTGGCGAGGAGATCCGCGTCTCCGTGCAGGTGGCGTTCCTCAACGAGCTGACCTCGCCGGGCCTGAAGCGCGGCGGCGTGCTCAACGTGGTGCGCCACACCGTCGAGGTGTTCGCCGACCCCGACCACGTGCCGGAGCGCTTCGAGGTCGACCTTGGCACGCTCGACATCAACGACAACGTCCGCTGGCACAACCTGCTCGGCACCGAGGGCGTGCGCCCGACCATCGCCGACCGCGACTTCGTGGTGGCCACCGTCGCCTCGCCGTCCAAGCTGCCGGACGCCCCGGTGGACCCGAACGCGCCGGTCGCCGCCGCAGCCGCTCCTGCCGGCAAGGGCAAGGGCACCAAGGCCCCGGCCGCCCCCGCCAAGGCGCCCGCCGCCGGCAAGGCTCCCGCGAAGCCCGCCGCGAAGAAGTAGGCGCGGCCGGGCCGGTGCTGCTCTGGGTCGGGCTCGGCAACCCCGAGCCGGCGCAGTCTCACCAGCGCCATAACATCGGCTTCATGGCGCTGGACCGCATCGCGCGCCGCCACGATTTTTCGCCGTGGCGCAGGCGGTTCAAGGGCCTGGTGGCCGAGGGCAGCATCGGCCCCGAGCGCGTCCTCGCCCTCAAGCCCGAGACCTACATGAACGACAGCGGCGAGTCGGTGCAGCCGGCCGCCGCCTTCTTCAAGGTCCCGGTCGAGGGCATCACCGCGTTCCATGACGAGCTGGACCTGCTGCCCGGCAAGGTCCGCATCAAGCGCGGTGGGGGCGCGGCGGGCCACAACGGCCTGCGCTCGATGGACCGGCGCCTGGGCTCGCCCGAGTATTGGCGCGTGCGCCTCGGCATCGGCCACCCCGGCGTCAGGGGGCGTGTCACCGGCCACGTCCTGGGTGACTTCGCCAAGGTGGAGTGCCCGTGGCTCGACGCCCTGCTCGACGAGGTCGCGGCGCAGGCGGCGCTGCTGGTCGAGGGCCGGCCGGAGGAGTTCATGTCCAGGGTGGCGCTGGCGACGCAAGGCAAGTAAGGCCAGGGGCTCTGCCCCCCATGCCTGAAAGCGGGGACCCCGCCAAAGGCTCGCCTTTGGAAACCCCGACTTAGGTCTTCCTTTTCAAATGCCGGTCCAGGGGCGGCTCGCCCCTGGCGGGTCTGGGCAGAGCCCGGCCTTGCTTTCTCCTGGAGGGTGCGATGGGCTTCAACTGCGGCATCGTCGGCCTGCCCAACGTCGGCAAGTCCACGCTCTTCAACGCCCTGACCGCGACCGCTGCCGCGCAGGCCGCGAACTACCCGTTCTGCACGATCGAGCCCAACACCGGCCGCGTCGCCGTCCCCGACCCCCGCCTGGACGCGCTGTCGCTGATCGGCAAGTCGCAGAAGACGGTGCCCACCAGCCTGGAGTTCGTCGACATCGCCGGCCTCGTGCGGGGTGCCTCCAAGGGCGAGGGCCTCGGCAACCAGTTCCTCGCCAACATCCGCGAGACCGACGCGATCATCCACGTGCTGCGCTGCTTCGAGGACCCCGACGTCACCCACGTCGAGGGCGCGATCGACCCGCTGCGCGACGCCGAGATCGTCGACACCGAGTTGATGCTCGCCGACCTGGAGAGCCTGGAGAAGCGCCTGCCCGCCTTTGTCAAGAAGGCCCGCGGCGGCGACCGCGACAGTACCGTGGCCGTCGCCCTGATCGAGCCGATCGTCGCCGCCCTCCAGGCCGGCCGCCCCGCTCGCACAGCCATCGCGCCGGCCGACGCGGAGGCCGCGCGCCGCCTCAACCTGATGACCTCCAAGCCGGTGCTCTACGTCTGCAACGTGGAGGAAGCAGCCGCCGCCACCGGCAACGCCCTCTCGGCCCGCGTCGCCGAGCGCGCGGCCTCCGAGGGCGCCGGCGTGGTCGTGGTCTCCGCCGCGATCGAGGCCGAGGTGAGCCAGCTTCCCGCGTCGGACCGCGCCGAGTTCCTCGACGGTCTCGGCCTGAGCGACAGCGGGCTGGACCGGGTGATCCGCGCCGGCTACGCGCTGCTCGGCCTGGTGACCTACTTCACCTGCGGGCCGAAGGAGACCCGCGCCTGGACCATCACGCGGGGCACCAAGGCCCCGCAGGCGGCGGCAGTGATCCACAACGACTTCGAGCGCGGCTTCATCGCGTGCGAGACCATCGCCTACGACGACTTCGTCGCCTGCCGCGGCGAGGCGGGCGCCAAGGACGCGGGCAGGATGCGCGTCGAGGGCCGCGACTATACCGTGCGCGACGGCGACGTCCTGCTGTTCCGCTTCAACGTCTGAGGCCGGGAAGAAGGCAAGCAAGGCCAGGGGCTCTGCCTCTGGACCCCGCCAAGGGAAGCACCTTGGATGGCTTTGCTCAGGTCAGGGGATCAAGGGGTCTTTGAACCCTTTGCGGGTCCGAGCCTTCCATGGTCGGGGGCAGGGTCATGGTTTCCAAGGTCGCAGGTGTGGCCGTGGCCCGAGTTCCTGAGTGTGAGGGAGCCCATGAGGTGGTGTGATGCCTCAGGGACACAGCCGTATCCGACGGGTAGCTCGTCCGCGATGGTGAATGTGGCGACTGGATTTGTTGGCTGCGTTAATGACCTTTGAAGGACGCGGGAAATGTCGCGGTTGCTGCTGCATCCAGGTGAGCCCTCGTCAGATCGCAATTCTTCATTGAGGCCCCGGTGAAAACTGCACCGATCAGGTATGCGCCACGAAGATCAACACCATCGAGAACAGCTCCTGTGAAGTTGGCTTTGTGGAGATCGGCCCGCCGCATGTTCGCTCCCGCGAGGCGTGCACCTGAAAAATCCGTATAATCCAGGTTCGTTTTTACAAGACACGCTTCGGTCAAATCTATGTTTTTAAATTGCGAGCCAGCAAGATTACCACCATATAAATCTGTTCCCTTTAAAATAACTCGGATAAAAAACTACCCGGCACCTCGATTTCGCTAAGATCCTGCAGCGATAGATCAAGATCTTCAAAAATAAGGCCTGGTTCGCTTAACCGCGTGCCAGAACGTCCGACTGAAGCTGTCCACTCTCTGTGCTTGCTCAGGCTTTCGAGTAGGGCGGATCTCTAAGTGATCAAGGCCATATGACTCGCTTTCCCCACCCGCGAACTATACCCTCGGATCGTAGAGAGTCAACATCTTGTTGAGTCATATTGGTAGTATCGATTATAACATTCTCATTTATAGCCAATGATTTATCTACAATACCTGCATCTTTATAAACATCAAATTTTTCGGTCCACCTGGCGTCTCCTCTCGGCGGGCGCTCAGCGTCCGGCGCGGTCGCGGCCGAAATCCGGCGTGGGCTCAGGGGGCGCCAGGCCCGCGGCGCCGGCGTGCTCCAGGCCGGGGTAGACGGCGATCTCCTGCTCGAATCGCTGGAGGCGGGCACGGACCTCGCTGCGCCGGCCGGCGTTCAGCAGGCGGGCGAGCGGGCGGAACGCGGCCTCGCCCTTGATGAAGTAGACGCGCCACAGGGACTCGAACTGGGCATCGTTGAGGGGCGCGTGGATCAGGTGCGCCACGAGCCTCTCGAAGGCGGCGTCGCGGTTCTCCAGCAGTCGCGGCGGCCAGCCGGGGGTGCGCCCGAAGCACGGGAAGTAGGTCTGGTCCGGGTCCCATCTTGCGAGGTCCGGGATCAGGAGGTGGGTCTGCGTGTCGTAGGTGTAGATTTTGGAGGTGTCGGTCGGGTCCTTCGGGCCGAGGCTGCTTTCGAGATGGTGAGGAGACTCGGGGGTGTAGTCGTACTCGACAGGCGGCTTGTTCGCGACGGCCAGGGTGTTCGCGGTGATGCGCAGCCTGGCGCTTCGAACGTCGCATTTGTGCCCCAGTGCCCAGAGGCCGAACAGCGCAGGCGGTATGGGCTGACTTACGCCATACCCGTTCGGCGCTTCGAGAAGGTTGTAGGCCGCGAGAGCGCGTCCTGGCGAAGCCGCGATCCCGAACGCCACGCAGGCTGCCGCGAGAGCCGCCATGCGTATCGTCCTCATGGGCCGTTTCCCGTCGTGCCGGCGCCGGGCGGCTATCGACGTACCGCGGGAGCGGCAGAGCGTCCGGGCGGCCTCGCGGGTGGGCGCCTGTCGAAGACGGGCCAGCCGCCCGGCGGAACGAGGTCCATGTCCGTCTCCCAGTTCACGATATGGCGGGGGATGTGGATGGCCATTTCCTGCTCGAACTGCTGGAAGCGGGCGCGGACCTCGGCTCGGCGGCCTGCGTTGAGCAGTCGGGCGAGCTGGCGGAACGCGGCTTCGCCCTTGATAAAGTAGAAGCGGGACAGCTCCGCGGAGTCGTCCTCGCTGGGCGTGGCGCGGACCAGCCGCGCCATGAGCCTGTCGAAGACGGCATCGGGGTGCTCCAGCGTGCGCGGCGGCCAGCCGGGGTTCGCCCCGAAGCAGGCGTAGTAGATGCGGTCCGGGTCCGAGTCTTCCGCGTCCGGGGTCAGGGTATGGTCCTCAAGGCTGTAGGTGTAGTCGTGATTCGAATTCTTCGGGGTGAGGCTGCTTTCGAGGTGGTGCGGGACCTCGGGGATGTAGTCGTATCCGACCGGGGGCTCATCCGCGACGGTGAGGGTGGTCGCGGTGATGCGCAGCCAGCCCTTCCGGACGCCGCACCTGTGGCCGAGCGCCCATAGCCCCGACAGCGCGGGAGGAGGAGGTTCGCGCACGAGGTTATCGTTGGGCGCCTCGGCGGGAGAGTGGGTCGGGGGGACCTGCGCAGGCGAGGACGTGACGCCGAGTGCCATGCAGGCTGCCGCGAGAGCCACCATACGTGTCGTCCTCATGGGCCGTTCCCCGTCGTACCGGCACCAGTCTGGCCGAAACCGAACATCATGATATCCGCCTCTGCCTGCCGTCGGGACGCGAGTCCGGCATCCCTCTGATCGTCGAAGTGCCGCAGGGACGAGATAGCTTCCGCGCGTTGGCCGCTGTTCAAAAGGTCGGCGATTTCTGCAAGTCTGGTATGGCCCCGACTCATGTCAAAGGAAACCAACGCATCGAATTCATCTTGGCTAAGTTTGACTTTTACGTGGTTACGTACATCCTTTTCGTACTCTGCAATGACAAAAAGCAAAAGTAATCTCTGCTTTTCCTCATTAAGATCGAGGTCTTCGGCATGATCGGTCACGAATTTCTCCGCAGCCGGCCCGGAAAGGCCAAGCCTGATTGGCTGACCTTTCCCGCCCTTGGTTGCACCCGCAACGGACAGCTTCCTTGCCGTGGCCGGATCGACCCCGAGCCGGGTCAGATCCTCGACGATCTGCTCGCGCAGGCGAAACTTGAAGTCATACCCCGCTCCCAGTGTCACGCCACTCTTACTACCCGGCCAATACGGATGCTTCGTCCTGTCGAGATGGCCTTGCGTCTCCTCCCGGAAGATGAACGCATGTCCCTCGGCCGACAGGTGCAGGTCGGCATTGAGGTCCGGCGGTGGCGCCGTCGGGACCGTCGGCGGTGCTGCAGCGCGCGCTCCCGTATGTGCCCCATGCGGATGCCTGCCCCGCCAGGCGGTGACAGGTTCCACCAGGCCCATCGCGGCCAGCGACTCCGTCACCCGCAGGTACGCCGCGACCGGGTCCTCGCGCGGCCCCTGGCCCTCTTCCCCGCCGAACCGCCCGGGGAAGCGCGGCGGGCGCCCGCGGTTGCGCAGCCCAGGCCGCTGCACCATCGGCGCGCCCATCGCCACCGGCCGCGCCGTGCCGCTTTCCACCGACCCGGGCTCCGCCCCAGGGACCGGCAGGTATGCCCTGCCCGGCCGCGCACTTCCCGCGGGCCGCGGCACCAGGGTCGCCGGGAACTTCACCCAGCCGGGGTGCGCCGCCATCCACTCGGTCGGCGGCGGGTCGCCGTGCTTGACGAACACGAACGCCGCCTTGAGATCCGAGCTGCCAGGCTTGTCGTCGGCCATCCCGCGCCCTCCCGTGATGTCAGTAAAACTAACTTCAATCCGGGGAAGTTTCAAGACCCTTGCCGGCCCGCCGTCCTTCGCCGCCCGAAGCCGGAACCCGGCCCTCGACTGTGGCACGCAAACAGCGGAGCGAAGCCCCGCATACCCCCGTACGCCCGCCCGCGCATTCGCGGCGACACGGTGCGGAAACCCTCGCCATCCCGCTCTTGTCCCCTTACGGTCCCTCCAAACGCCACGGCCACCAAGGCCAGGGCCACACGGGAGGAGCCATCCAAGTGCCGTCCATCCTCGCGCGCGAGCGCACCGTCGCCCCGCCCGGCTTCAACCGCTGGCTTGTGCCACCCGCAGCGCTCTGCGTCCATCTCTCCATCGGCTCGGTCTACGCTTTCAGCGTGTTCAACCTGCCGCTCACGAAGCTGATCGGCGGCACCGTCTCGGCGCCCGACGACTGGACGCTCAAGGGCCTGGGCTGGATCTTCTCCATCGCCATCGCCTTTCTCGGCATCGCCTCGGCCCTGTTTGGCGGCTGGCTTGACCGGGTCGGGCCCAGACGCGCCATGGTCACCGCCGCGGGCTGCTTCGGCGGCGGCCTGCTGGTCGCAGCGCTCGGCATCGCCCAGCACCAGCTCTGGCTGCTTTACCTCGGCTACGGAGTGCTCGGCGGCTGCGGCCTCGGCCTGGGCTACATCTCCCCGGTCAAGACACTGATGAGCTGGTTCCCCGACCGCCCCGGCATGGCCACCGGGCTGGCCATCATGGGCTTCGGCGGCGGCGCCATGATCGCCTCGCCGCTCTCCGTGATGCTGATGGACTGGTACGGCAGCGCCGGCCACCTGGGCGTGGCCCAGACCTTCGCGACGCTGGGCATCGGCTATGCCTGCTTCATGCTGATCGGCGCCGTCATCGTGCGCGTGCCTGCCGCCGGCTGGGCGCCCGCCGGCTACGTGCCTCGTCCCACCCGCCTCGCCGTCGCCAACATGCCTGCCATGACCCAGTACGAGGCGGTCAAGACGCGTCAGTTCTGGCTGATCTGGGCCGTGCTCTGCCTCAATGTCACCGCCGGCATCGGCGTGCTGGAACAGGCGTCGGCGATGAGCCAGGAGATGTTTCCCGGTCGCATCACCCCCTACGCCGCCGCCGGCTTCGTCGGCGTGCTCAGCCTGTTCAACATGGGTGGCCGCTTCCTCTGGGCGTCGGCCTCCGACGCGCTCGGCCGCAAGACGACCTACGCCATCTTCTTCACCCTTGGCTTCGCCCTGTATGCCCTGGTGCCGTCCACCGGGCGCAGCGGCAACATCGTCGCCTTCGTGCTCTGCTACGGCGTCATCCTGAGCATGTACGGCGGCGGCTTCGCGACCGTGCCCGCCTACCTGCGCGACATCTTCGGCCTCCAGTACGTCGGCGCTATCCATGGCCGCCTGCTCACCGCCTGGTCCGTCGCCGGCGTGCTTGGCCCGGTGCTGGTGAACTACCTGCGCGCCTGGCAGATCGGCAACGGCGTGCCCAAGGCCGAGGCCTACACCGTTACCATGTACGTCATGGCCGCGCTCCTGCTCTGCGGCCTGGTGTGCAACCTGCTGATCCGCCCGTTGCGCGAGACCGACCGTGACGCGGCGCCTGACCTTGCTTTGGGAGCTCGGTCATGAGCGGGATCAAGGTGGCGTTTTACTGGGCGATCGCCGGACTCCCGCTCGCCTGGGGCGTCTGGCACACCCTTCAGAACGCGGGCAAGCTGTTCCACTAGCAAGAAAGGTTGAGGCTCTGCCTCAAACTCCGCCAAAGGCTCGCCTTTGGAATCCACTTGTCTCAGTAAAGCCGGTCCAGGGGGGGCCTCCCCCCTGGCGGGTCTGGGCAGAGCCCAGCCTTGCTTTCTGCCTCCTGCTGATGGAGCCCGCATGTCCGAGACACCCGTGCACGACTGGGTCATGCCCCGCCTCCAGGCCCTGGTCGACGAGGCAATCGCCGCCGGCTTCGATGCGCTGACCGTGACCGCCGTGATCACCGACATCCTCGCCAGCACCAACCTCGACCACGAGCCCCCGACCAGGCCCGATCCCGCCTAGTCCTCCCGCCGCCACAGGAACGTCAGCTCGTGCTTGTTGTGGAACAGGTGCAGCAGCCGCCCGCCGGCGATGGCCGCGAACCCTTCGGCCGCCGCATGGTCCGTGTCTCCCTGGAACTTCACCGTGCACACCACCCGCGCCACCCGCCCCGAGGCGATCCAGCGCACCACCAGCGCCAGCAGCTTCTCCGGGTATGCGACGATGTCGGAGAACAGCCAGTCCATCGGCGCCACGCTCTCCGGCTCCAGCACGAACGCGCTCTCCCGCAGCATAGACACCCCCCCCATCGCCGCCACTTGGTCCGCGAGCGGCGCCCGGTCCACCGCGACCACGCCGGCACCCAGCGACGCGATCGCCCACGTCCACCCACCGGGAGACGCCCCCAGGTCCAGGCACGCCTGATCCGGCCGCGGCCAGTCCCGCCACACCGCGCAGGCTTCCCAAAGCTTCAGGTACGCCCGGCTCGGCGGCCCGATATGGTCCTCCTCGAACCGGCACGCCCCGTTGACGAACGCGCTGGTCTTGGCCGCGCTGAACAGCAGCCTTTCCGGCGCCAGCAGCGTCCACCCCCCGAGGTGCGACACCGGCGCAGCCTCGGGGAACACCAGCGCCCGCGCCCGCACCGGCGGCAGCCGCGCCTCGATCAGCGCGCACCGCCGGTGATGCGCTGCTCCATACAGACCCCAGTTCCGTTGCACCGCCCGCAATGCCGCGGCCGCTTCGCTCACCGACGCTACCTCAACCTCGCGCGGCTCCATCCACGCATCGATCGCCCATGCCGCCGGCCTCGGTGGGTCCGGCGACAGCGCCAGTCGCCCATGCCACGCCTCGACCGCAACTCCGGCCCGCGCCAGCTCCTCCGCCAGCGGCGTCTCGAACCCCTCTGCCGCCAGGTATGCGCTGCGGATCACCCGGCAGGACCCGGAAGGGCAGGGAAAGGAGGGCGGAGCAAGGCAGGGATAAGCCAGACAAGGCCATGGCTCTGCCCCGGACCCGATGGGGGCGAGCGCCCCCAGACCCGCACAAATTCAGTCTGAGGTCTTGTCGCCACGGCCTGCGGCAAACCCTGGGCTGAGACTGGAGAAATCAGGATTCTGGCCGCAACTGTAGGCTCCGGCCCCGCCTGCGCTGCGCCCCTCAGAGCGCGCGCACCGCCGAGATCCCCAGCAGCAGCCACCCCAGCATCAGCAGCACGCCTCCCGTCGGCGCCACGCCTCCGAGCCGCAACCCCCCAAGCGCGATAGCATACACGCCCCCGCAGAACAGCAGCACACCCGCCGCGAAGCACGCCCCCGCCAGCGTCGCCAGCATCCCGCCGCGCACCGCCCACACACCCACCAGTACCAGCGCCAGGGCATGCCACCCCTGCATCTGCACGGCGTTGGCCACCATCTGCAATCGCGCCGCATCCAGCCGCTGAGGCAGCGCATGCGCCATCAGCGCACTCATCGCCACCGCGGTCAGCCCCGCGAACGCTCCGAGCGGAATCCAGATCCTGTGCATTCCCCGCTTGTCGCAGCCCCCGCCAGAAAAGCAAGGCCGCGCCATGGGGGAACGGTGGATGAAGTCGCATCGGTGGCAGCAGCTTTGTTGGACAACGATCAAGCAAGCAAGGTTGAGGCGCTGCCTCAAACTCCGCCAAAGGCTTGCCTTTGGAATCCACTACTTGAGGAACAAGCTTCCAAAGACGTCAGACCTTGGGCGGTGTTGAGCGAAGCAAGGCAGGCCCTCTGGCCTGCCTTGCTTCAGAGAGCGCCCTCGACCCACTTCTTGAGCTGCGAGCGCGGCACCGCGCCCACCTGCGTCGCCGCCGGCTTGCCGTCCTTGAACAGGATCAGCGTCGGGATGCCGCGCACGCCGTAGTTGTTGGGTGACTGCGGGTTCTCGTCGATATTGACCTTGGCGATGGTGACACGGCCCTTCATCTCGGCGCCGATCTCCTCGAGTGCCGGAGCGATCTGCTTGCACGGCCCACACCACTCCGCCCAGAAATCCACGAGCACCGGGCCGGGCGCCTCCAGAACGTCCTTGGCAAAGGAATCGTCGGTCACGGCGACGGTGTTGGCACTCATGGTGGGCTCCCCGCATCCTGCTGCGTAACCTCGCAAATAGGCGGGTGGCCAGCGGCGATCAAGCGGCACACAAAAGCAGCAGGCAAGGCTGGAGCTTGCCCGTACCCGCCAGCCGGAGGCTTCGGCAACGCCATCCCTGGAAAAAATGAGCTCCCAGGGCCGGGTCCTGGGCGGAGTCCGAGGGCGGAGCCTCCTGTCCCGCTGCTTCCCGCAGTCGCCATGCCGCCGCGCCCGGTCTATGACGTCGCGCAATGGCCTCGCGCTCGCTCAACCGTATCCTGGTCAACCTGCTGACGGACGGCGCCCTTGCGGCGGCCGCAGCCCCCGTCGCGCGCTACCTCGCGGCGCCGGTGAGCGGCCTGCTGCACCCCATCTGGTTCGTGGCCGGCGGTGCGATCACGCTGCTGCTCTCCGGCATTCCGGCCCGCCTGCCGCAGCAGTACTGGCGCTTCGCCGGGCTGGGCGACCTGCTGGGCGTGGCGGTCGCCTCCGTCGCGTCGGCGGCGCTGTTCTCGCTCGGCCTGATGCTGACCGGCACCAGCCTGCCCTCCGCGACCTTCCCGGTGATCCACGCCCTGACGCTGATGGCGTTCCTCGCAGCGCCTCGCCTCGTCTACCGCCTGTACCACGGCCGCGGCCGCGGCGAGGCGCAGGCACCGCCGGTGCTGCTGATCGGCGCGGACGAGGCGGCGGACCTGTTCATCCGCGCCGCCGCGCAGGACCGCAGCCCGGCGCTGCGCATCGCCGGCCTGATCTCGCTGGGACGACGCCAGACCGGGCGGCGCCTGCGCGGCCACACCATCCTGGGCGGCCTGGACGAGCTCGACGCGGTGCTCGACGGGTTGCGGCGACGCGGCCGGACACCGTCTGCCCTGGTGCTGACCGAGCCGGAGTTCGCCGGCGTGCCGCTGGCCGCGCTGATGGCGACCGCCGACGCCGCCGGCATCCCGGTGCGCCGCGCCCCGCGCCCGACCGCGCTGCTGGCGGCCGAGCGCACCGGCGAGGCCTCGCGAATCGAGCTGCGCCCCGTCGCGATCGAGGACCTGCTGAACCGCCCGCAGGTGCCGCTGGACAGGGACGCGATCGCGGCGCTGGTGCGCGGCCGCCGCGTGCTGGTGACCGGCGCCGGCGGCAGCATCGGCTCGGAGCTGGCGCGCCAGCTCGCGGGGCTGGAGCCTGCGGAGCTGGTGCTGCTGGACAACGGCGAGTACGCCCTGTGGCAGATCGACACCGAGCTGGCCGAGAGCGCGCCCGCCGTGACCCGCCGGGTGGTGATCGCCGACGTGCGCGACGCGACCCGCATCCGGAGCGCCTTCTCCGCCCACGAGCCGGAGCTGGTGTTCCACGCCGCCGCGCTGAAGCACGTGCCGATGGTCGAGGCCAACCCGCTGGAGGGCCTGCTGACCAACGCCGTCGGCACGCGCCACGTCGCCGACGCGGCGCGCGCCGTGGGGGCGGCGGCGATGGTGCTGATCTCCACCGACAAGGCGGTCAACCCCACCAGCATGATGGGCGCCTCCAAGCGGCTGGCCGAGATGTACTGCCAGGCGCTCGACATCGCGGCGCGCGCCGGCGGCGGGATGCGCCTGGTCACGGTGCGCTTCGGCAACGTCCTGGGCAGCACCGGCTCCGTGGTGCCGCTGTTCCGCCGCCAGCTCGAGCGCGGCGGCCCGCTGACCGTGACCCACCCCGACATGCAGCGCTACTTCATGACGGTGCGCGAGGCGGTGGGCCTGGTGCTGCAGGCCAGCGTGCTGGGCGCCACCCGCGAGGCCGCCCACGCGCAGGCCGGCCCGACAGGCACGGCGACACCCCTGCGCACGACGGCCCCCGCAGGCACGGCGGCAGACGGCGTCGTCGTGGGCGGCGTGAGCCCCAGCCTCGCCGCCACGGTCCCGGCCGGCACCGTGGCGCAGGACCCGCCCGCGGACGCGGGCGTGGGCGGCATCTACGTGCTCGACATGGGCGAGCCGGTGCGCATCGTCGACCTTGCGCGCCAGATGATCCGCCTCGCCGGGCTGCGCGAGGGCGAGGACGTCGCCATCCGCTACACCGGCCTGCGCCCGGGCGAGAAGCTCTACGAGGAGCTGTTCCACGGCCGCGAGCCGCCGGTGCCCACGGGCCAGCCCGGCCTGCTGATGGCCGCCCCCCGCACCGCCGACCCCGCCGCGATGGCCCGCGCCCTGGACGCGATCGCGGCCGCCTGCCATGCCGGGCAGGTGCCGCAGGCGCTCACGCTGCTGGCGCGGCTGGTGCCGGAGTACACCCACGACCCGCTGGGAGCCCCGCCGTCGCGCACGACGCCGATCCGGGCCGCAGCCGCGGCCGCCCTCCCGGCCTCCACCACCGCGACCCCGCCGGGTGCCGCGGCGGCGCCCCGAAGGAGCGACGCATGACCGACAGCCCGATCCGCTTCCTCGACCTGCCCGCGCAGCAGCGCCGCCTCGGCGATGGCCTGCGCCGCCGCATCGATGCCGTGATCGCGCATTGCGGCTTCGTGCTCGGCCCGGAGGTCGCCGAGCTTGAGGGCAAGCTCGCGGCATACTGCGGCGCCGGGCACTGCGTCGCCGTCAGCTCCGGCACCGACGCGCTGCAGATCGCGATGATGGCCGAGGGCATCGGGCGCGACGACGCGGTGTTCCTGCCCGCCTTCACCTACACCGCCACCGCCGAGGTCCCGCTGGTGCTCGGCGCCACGCCGGTCTTCGTCGACATCAACCCCGCCACCTTCCAGATCGACGTCGCCGACCTCGCGCGCCGCATCGAGGCGGTGCGTGCCGCCGGCGCCCTGCGTCCCCGCGCCATCGTGGGCGTCGACCTGTTCGGCCAGCCCGCCGACTGGCCCGCCCTGCGCGCGCTGGCCAAGCGCCACGGCCTGTTCCTGCTCGACGACTGCGCCCAGGCGTTCGGCGCCTCGCTCTCGGGCCGCAAGCTCGGGCGCGAGGCGACGGCCACCGCGATCAGCTTCTTCCCGTCCAAGCCGCTCGGCGCGTACGGCGACGGCGGCGCCCTGCTCACCGACGATGCCGACCGCGCCGCGCTTTACCGCTCGCTGCGCAGCCATGGCGAGGGCGTGGCCCGCTACGAGGTCCTGCGCACCGGGATGAACGGGCGGCTCGACACGCTGCAGGCCGCGGTGCTGCTCGCCAAGCTCGACGTGTTCGAGAGTGAGCTGGCCGCCCGCGAGGCCGTGGCGCGGACCTATGACCGCCGCCTGGCCGCGCTGCTCCAGGTTCCGGCCCGCGTGCCCGACAGCGCCAGCGCCTGGGCGGTGTACGCCGTGCTGCTGCCGGACGCCGCGACCCGCGACCGCGTCCAGGCCGCCCTGCGCGACGACGGGGTGCCGACCGCGATCTACTACCCCCGGCCGCTGCACCATCAGCCGGCCTACCGTGACCACCACGAAGCCGTCGCGGGCGGCGCGCTGCCGGTGTCGGAAGACCTGGCGACGCGCATCCTGGCGCTGCCGATCCACCCTGACCTGGGCGAAGCGGCGGCGGAGCGGGTGTGCGACGCGATGGCGGCGGCCCTGGGCTGAGCGAGACTTCAGGAAGCAGGACAGCAAGGCTGGGCTCTGCCCAGACCCGTCAGGGGCGAGCCGCCCCTGGACCGGCTTGACTTAAGTAGTGGATTCCAAAGGCGAGCCTTTGGCGGAGTTTGAGGCAGAGCCTCAACCTTGCTGCCTCGCATTGCCTCGCCTGTCTGCGCAACTCCCCGGGCCATCCTCCCGTTCGGCCCGGACAACCAGGGAGGCCCGCCATGTCCGGCAAGCACACGCAGACCGGCTTCGAGGACGAGCGCGACGACGACCCCACCGGCATCCCCCACGGCGACGTGGAAGGCGATCAGGACCCCAAGGCGTCTCCCGACAGCGGCCGCCAGGACACCGAGACCGCGGCCAAGACCTGAGCGGCCTGTCGCGTCGCCCGCAAGCCACACCCGAGCGGAAGAGTCGTTGCGCGAAACAGCGGGCCGCCGCGGTGTTGGCGGTGGTGCCGGCCGCGGCTTCGGGCTAATCCGGCATCATGGCCCCTGAACCGCGACGTCCCGTCATGCTGGTCATCCTCGACGGCTTCGGCTGGCGCGAGGACGACGCCGACAATGCCGTGCGGCAGGCTCATACGCCGGTATTTGACCGCCTCTGGGCGCGTGGGCCGCGGGCGTTCCTGCGCACCAGCGGCGCCGACGTAGGCCTGCCGGACGGGCAGATGGGCAATTCCGAGGTCGGCCACCTCAACATCGGCGCCGGCCGGGTGGTGCGCCAGGAGCTGCCGCGCATCTCCGCGGCGATCGTGGACGGCAGCCTGGAAGCGGCGCCGGCGCTGCGCACCCTGGTCGAGCGGCTGCGCGCCTCGGGCGGCACCTGCCACCTGATGGGCCTGGTCTCGGAGGGCGGCGTGCACGCCCACCAGGCCCACGCGGTGGCGCTGGCCCGCATCCTGGTCGCGGCCGGAGTGCCCACGGCGCTGCACGCGTTCTCCGACGGCCGCGACACCGCGCCGGACAGTGGCCGTGGGTTCTTCGAGGCGCTGCTGCAGGCGTTGCCGCCCGAGGTCGCGGTGGCCAGCGTGGTGGGGCGGTACTTCGCCATGGACCGTGACCGGCGCTGGGACCGGGTGTCGCGGGCCTACGACGCGATCGTGGCCGGCAAGGGCCCGCGCTTCCCCGGCCCCATGGCGGTGATCGACGCGGCCTACGCCGAGGGCACCGGCGACGAGTTCATCGTGCCCGCCGTGGTCGGCGCCTACGACGGGATGCGCGACGGCGACGGCGTGCTCTGCTTCAACTTCCGTGCCGACCGGGTGCGCGAGCTGCTGGCGGCGATCGTGGACCCGTATTTCGAGGGGTTCCGCCGCGACAACCGCCCCCCGGTGCTGGCGGCCGCGGCGGGGATGACGCGCTACAGCGACGACCTCGCGGCCCAGCTCGACGCGCTGTTCCCGCCGCAGGGCATGAGCAACCTGCTCGGCCAGGTGGTGGCAGGCGCCGGGCGGCGCCAGCTCCGCATGGCGGAGACGGAGAAATACCCGCACGTCACCTACTTCCTCAACGGCGGCATCGAGGTCCCGCTCGCGGGCGAGGACCGGGTGATGGTGCCCTCGCCCCGGGTCGCGACCTACGACCTGCAGCCCGAGATGTCGGCGCCCGAGCTGGCGGAGCGCGCGGTGCAGGCGATCGACGGCGCGACCTACGATCTGATCGTGCTGAACTTCGCCAACCCCGACATGGTCGGCCATACCGGCAACCTCGCCGCGACGGTGCGCGCGATCGAGACGGTGGACGCCGGCCTCGGACGCATCGCAGAGGCGATCGAACGCCGCGGCGGCGGCGCGCTGCTGGTGACCGCGGACCACGGCAACGCGGAGATGATGCGCGACCCTGCCAGCGGCGGCCCGCACACGGCCCACACCACGAACCGGGTGCCGGTGCTGCTGTCGGCCACCGGCTCGCTGGCGGACGATCCGCGGGCGGATGGGACGGCGGGCACGTCGGCGGACGAGCTGCCGCGGCGAGAGGGGATGCGGGACGGGCGGCTGGCCGACCTGGCCCCGACGCTGCTCGACCTGATGGGCCTGGCGCGCCCGGCAGAGATGACCGGCCGCTCGCTGCTGCGGGGCTGATCCGGACGCCGGCGGTGACCTGCCGGGCATCGGGATGGCGGCGGCGCACGGGCGTTGGCAGGACGGGCGCGGCGCTCCTGGCGCTGCTGGCGGTCGGCGCGGCCTCGCCGATGCCCCGCGATCTGGACAGCCTGGAGCGGCACCGCGCCGAGCGTCTCGCCGCCGGCCGAGAGGCGGCCGCGCGTGCCGAGGCCGCCGCCGCCACGCAGGCCAGGCTCGGGCAGGCCCGCGCCGCCGCCGCTGCCCAGCTCCGCACCACCGAGGAGGGCGAGGCGGAGGCCAGCGCCCGCGTCGCGGCACTCGCCGGGCGCCGTGCCGAAGCGGAGGCGAGGCTGCGCGCCAGGGCCGCCGACCTTGCCCCGCTGCTGCCCTTGATCGAGCGGCTGTCGCTGTACCCGGCGGAGACGCTGCTGGCGGCGCCGGCAGCCCCGGACCGCGCGCTCACCGGGCTGCTGGTGGTGCGCGGCCTGGCGGCGGAGCTGCAGCGCCAGGCCGCCGCCCTGCGTGCCGAGCAGGCCGAGGTGGCGTCGCTCGCCGGCCTCCAGCGCGACGAGACCGTGCGCCTCGACGCCGCCCGCACCGCGCAGGCCGGGCAGGCGGCGGCGCTCGACCGGCAGATCGCGGGGGCACGCGACGCGGAGCGCTCCGCCGAGGACGCCGCCGCCCAGGCCACGCGCGATGCCGCCGCCGACGCCGCGCACGCCTCCACCCTGCGCGAGGCCTTGGCCCGGATCGAGGCCGAGCACCGCGCGGCCGAGGCGCGCGCCCGCGAGGACGCCGCGCGCGACGAGCGCGAGCGCCGCGACGCCGAGGCGGAGGAGGCGCATCGTCGCCAGGCCGCGCTCGCCCGCCCCGCCGGCCCGGGATTGTCGGCGTCCTCCGCCGGCCCGGCCCGGCTTGGCCCGGCGGCCATGTCCGGCGGCGCCATGGTCGTGCCGGTGGCCGGCGGCGTCGTGCAGGGCTGGGGCGCGGCCACCGACGCCGGCCCGGCCACCGGGCTGTCGTACCGGCCGCCGCCCGGCGCGCGCGTGGTCTCGCCCTGCGCCGGGCGGGTGGTGTTCGCGGCCCCGTTCCGCTCCTACGGCAACCTGGCGATCGTGGATTGCGGCGCCGGCTTCCACGCCGTGCTGTCCGGGCTCGGGCGGCTGGACGTCGCTCCCGGCCGCGCGGTGCAGCGGGGCGAGCCGGTGGGGGTGATGACCGAGTGGGACCCGGCGCGGGCCGGCACGGCGCCCACCCTGTCGCTGGAGCTGCGGCGGGGCGGGCAGCCGGTGGACCCGGCGCCGTTCCTGAGGGGACGGGGGTAGGAAGCAAGGTTGAGGCCCCGCCTTCAAGCATGGGCCTCAAACTCCGCCAAAGGCTCGCCTTTGGAATCCACTTGTTTAAATAAAGCCGGTCCAGGGGCGGCTCGCCCCTGGCGGGTCTGGGCAGAGCCCAGCCTTGCTTCCTGGCCGCCGCCGCACGATGCCCCTTCCGTCGCGGCGCGGGTTGGATTGTAATCCCCTCGCCGGCCTCGCGTAATCCGCTCCGCCTCATATCTGACGGATGGCGGCTGTGTCGCGAGCGCGGCGACGACGAGGCCGCGCCCCGCACCCGGGCGGCGCGGCACACAGGGAGATTGGGCATGAACATCCGCAGCGGCCTCCTGGCCGGCGCCGCCTTCGCAGCCGGCGTCGCGGCGCTGCCCGCTTCCGGCATCCTCGCCGGGCATGTCGGCATCCCGCTGGCCTGGGCGCAGGAGACCTCGCGCGCCGACACCTACAAGCTGCTGACCCTGTTCGGCGACGTGTTCGAGCGCGTGCGCGCCGACTACGTCGAGCCGGTCACCGACCGCGACCTGGTCGACAACTCGCTCAACGGCATGCTGACCGGGCTCGACCCGCACAGCTCCTACATGAACGCCAAGCAGTTCCGCGACATGCAGGTGCAGACCCGCGGCGAGTTCGGCGGCCTCGGGCTGGAGGTCACGCAGGACAACGGCATCATCAAGGTCATCGCGCCGATCGACGACACCCCGGCCGCGCGCGCCGGGATGAAGTCGGGCGACCTGATCCTGAGCCTGGACAACATGAGCGTGCAGGGCCTGTCGCTGAACGACGCGGTGGACAGGATGCGCGGCCCGCCCGGCTCGACCATCAAGCTGCTGATCAAGCGCGAGGGCACGGAGAAGCCGCTCGACGTCTCGATGCAGCGCGAGATCATCAAGGTCCAGGTGGTCAAGTCGGCGATGTACGACGGGGTGGGCTACGTGCGCCTCGCCTCGTTCAACGAGCAGACCGACCCCGGCCTGCGCTCCGCGATCACCAAGCTCAAGGCGCAGGCCGGCGGCTCGCTGAAGGGCTTCATCCTCGACCTGCGCAACAACCCGGGCGGCCTGCTCGACCAGGCGGTCGACGTCTGCGACGACTTCATCCCCGACGGCGAGATCGTCTCCACCCGCGCGCGCCACTCCGAGGACAGCCAGCGCTGGAACGCGCGCGGCACCGACCTCGTGGCCGGCGTGCCGATGGTCGTGCTGATCAACGGCGGGTCGGCGTCGGCCTCGGAGATCGTCGCCGGCGCGCTGCAGGACCACCAGCGCGCGGTGATCGAGGGCAGCCGCTCCTTCGGCAAGGGCTCGGTGCAGACGGTGATCCCGATGAAGCAGGGCGACGGCGCGATCCGCCTGACCACGGCGCGCTACTACACGCCGTCGGGCCGCTCGATCCAGGGCCTGGGCATCGCGCCCGACGTGCCGGTCGCGGAGACCCGCGAGGAGGAGACGCGCTTCCTGCCCGACCACGAGGCCGACCTGAACCACGCGCTGAAGAACGAGGGCGCGTCGAGCCCGACCACGCCGCCGGCGCCGCGCAACGACCTGCCCGAGGCGGCGGCGTCCATCCCGAAGCTGCCGCCCGAGAACTTCGCCAAGTTCGACCCGACCAAGCCGGAGACCGACTTCCAGCTCCAGCAGGGCCTGACGCTGGTCCGCGCGATGGAACAGCAGCGCCACGCCTCGGCGCATTGAGCGGCGGCGGCGCAGGGCCACGCCGTGCCTTCCGATGACGACGCCGCACCGAGCCAGCCTGCGCCGCGCCTGCTGCGCACCCGGCTGAACTGGCAGCGACTCGGTGGAGGCTGGGTCGCGCTGGCGCTGCTCGTGGGCGTGGGAGGCGGCGTGCTGCAATGGCTGGGTCCGCCTTCCGACGGTGCGAGGCCACGCTCAGGACCGGGGAGCTCAGGACCGGGGAGTGCACCGGCCCGCGCCACCCCGGGACCTGGCACCACCCGGGACGCCGCGGTATCCGGCGACGCCACGCCCCGGACCGATGCCGCGGCGGGACAGGGCCCGGCGGGTGTCGCCACCGCGCCGACGACGACCGCCCCACCCCCGGTGCTGTATCCTTCGGGTGGCGCCAGGGACCGGCGCGAACCGGCGCAGGCCGCGTCGGGATCTTCTGCCCCGAACGCGACCGCCGGGAGCCCGACCCTCGGCGGCTCCGCAGCCGGCTCCAGCCCGCCGGCAGCGGAGCATCCGGCAACGCCCGCGGCACCGCTGGCCGCGGAACCGGTCACGCCGGGCGGACCGCCGCCCCGTGTCGCAGGCGCGCAGGTTGCAGGGTCCGGCACGGAGCGGAGCGTGGAGGCAGCTCCGACGGGGCCGCGATCCGCCGCCTCGCCCGTGCCGACTCCGGCCTCCGCGGCGCCGGTGGTCATCGCGGCGCCGCTTGCCGCGCTGCTGGAGCCGGCGGCGGATGGCCTGGCGCTGCCGCGGATCGGGGCGGACGGGCTCGCGCCGATGCAGGCCTACGCGCGCCCGTTCCAGGCCCCGCCCGGCGCGAGGCTGGTGGCGATCGTGCTCGACGGCATCGGCCTGTCCGAGGCGGACAGCCAGGCGGCGATCAATGCCCTGCCGGGCGAGGTCGACCTCGCGGTCTCGCCCTACGCCCCGCGTCCCGAGGCGCTGCTGCGCCAGGCGCGGCTGAAGGGGCACGAGCTGCTGGCCTCGATCCCGATGGAGCCCGCCGGGGCGCCGCTCAACGACGAGGGCGGGCGGGCGCTCACCATCGACGCCACGCCCGAGGCCAACGAGGCCAACCTCGCCTGGGTGCTCGGCCGCATCCAGGGCTACGTCGGCGCCACCGGCGGCTCGGACGGGCAGCGCGGCGAGCATTTCGCCCTGAGCGGACGCCCGTTCGCCGCGGTGGCGGAAAGCCTTGCGGCGCGTGGGCTGCTCTACCTCGACGCTGCCGGCGCGCGCGTGCCGTTCGGCCTCGCCTCGCGCGGGGTGGACCTGGTGGTGGACGAGCCGGCGGGGGCGGCCGCGCTGGACGCCAGGCTGGCGCGGCTGGAGACGATGGCGCAGGAGAACGGCGTTGCGGTGGGTCTGGCCGGGCCGCCGCGCCCGGTCACGGTGGAGCGCATCGCCGCCTGGGCCAAGGGCCTGGCATCGCGCGGGCTCGTGCTCGCGCCGGTGAGCGCGCTGGTCAGGACCGGCAGGGCGGCACCTCCCACGGCCGGGCAGGGCGGGGCAGCTCCGGGCGTGCCGGACATGGCTGCCCCGGTCCCGCACGGACAGGCGGCGGACGGTTCGGCCGGCGCATCCCAGGCCAGGAGGGCTCCGTGAGCGATCTTCCCTACCGCCCCAACGTGGGCGCCGCGCTGTTTAATCGCGACGGGCTGCTGTTCGTCGCCCGCCGCGCCGACCTGCCTGACGCCGAAGGTACGCCGGGTGGCTGGCAGCTCCCGCAAGGCGGCATCGACGCCGACGAGGATCCGCGTATTGCAGTGCTGCGCGAGCTGGCCGAGGAGACCGGCACCGCGCAGGCCGAGATCATCGGCGAGCACCCGGGCTGGCTGAGCTACGACCTGCCGCCGGAGCTGCTCGGCCGCGCGCTGGGCGGGCGGTTCCGCGGGCAGCGGCAGCGCTGGTTCGCGCTGCGCTTCACCGGGGAGGACGCCGACATCCGCCTCGACGCCGACCCGCACCCGGAGTTCGACGCCTGGCGCTGGGCGCGGCTGGAGGAGCTGCCCGGGCTCGCGGTGGCGTTCCGGCGCGAGACCTACGAGGTGCTGGCACGATCGTTCGCGCGGTTCGCGGCGAAGTAGCAGGGAAGCAAGTAGGGCTGGGCTCTCCCTCCGCTGCCATTACCTACGACCCAAGTGGGTCGTCGGAACCTTTGGCAGCTACGCCCAGACCCGCCCCTGCTTCAAGGCGGGGGCGAGCCGCCCTGGACCGGCTTCTCTTAAGTATTGGATTCCAAAGGCTTGCCTTTGGCGGATGAGGCCCATGCTTGAAGGAGAGGCCTCGACCTTGCCTGCTTCAGTGTGCTGGCGGTGCGTCGCCGCCCCCGCTTTTCTTGGTCTTGGACAGCAGGAATGCGAGCGGCACCACCGCAAACGCGCCGATCGCGCAGTAGGTGAAGATGTCGGCGTAGGCCAGTATCGAGGATTGCGTGCGAAAATTCTGGTAGAGGCGCCCGGTGGCGACGTCCTGCAGCGAGGAGGCGACCCGGCCCATCGACAGCAGTCCGGCCTCGTACTGCTGTCGCGCCATGACGAATCCCTGGTTGAGCGGCGTCATGTTGCGCGACATATGCGCCATCTCGATCTGGGTGCGTTGCGTGACCAGGGCGGTGGCGATCGAGATGCCGATCGAGCCGCACACGTTGCGCGCCATGGAGAACAGGGCGGCGGCATCGTTGTTCATCGAGCGCGGCAGGGTGGCGTAGGCCACGGTGCTGATCGGCACGAACAGGAAGGCCAGCGCCGCGGTCTGGAAGGCGCGCATTTTCACCAGGGTGATGAAGTCGATGTAGGGCACCAGGTGGCTGGAGTAGACCATGGCGAAGCCCATCAGCGCGAAGCCGAAGGCGATGACGTAGCGCACCGCGACCTTGCTCATCAGGATGCCGACGAACGGGATGAGCACGATGATCACGAGGCCGCCCGGGGTCAGCACCAGCCCCGCCAGCGTCGCGGTGTAGCCCAGCACCTGCTGTGCGAGCTGGGGGATCAGCACGGCGCTGGAGTAGAGCAGCAGGCCGACCGCGCCGATCATCAGGGCGCCAATCGCGAAGTTGCGGTCGCCGAACACGTAGATGTTGACCACCGGGGTCTTCGCGACCAGCAGCCAGGCGATGGCGCCGAGGATGCCGAGCACGGCCAGCAGGGCGAGCACGCGGATGAACGGCGAGCCGAACCAGTCATCATCCTCGCCGCGGTCGAGCATGACCTGCATGCAGCCCAGGCCGATGGTGATCAGCGACAGGCCGATCACGTCGATCTTACGCGCCTTCTTGCCGGCCCAGGGCGGATCCTCCAGCACGGCCACCACCGCGGCCACAGTGGCCAGGCCGACGGGGATGTTGATGAAGAACACCCAGCGCCAGGAGTAGGTGTCGGTGAGCCAGCCGCCCAGCGTCGGGCCGATCACCGGGGCGACGATGGTGGCGATCGCGGTCAGCCCGAACGCCTTGCCCCGCTGCGCCGGAGGAAAGGTGTCGAGGATGATGGATTGCTGGCTGGGTTGCAGCCCGCCGCCGAAGAAGCCCTGCAGCAGGCGGAAGACCACCAGTTCGCCGAGGTTGGTCGAGATGCCGCACAGGAACGAGAACACGGTGAACATGAAGATGCAGGTGATGAAGTAGCGCTTGCGGCCGAACGTGTCCGACAGCCAGCCGGAGATGGTCAGCACGATGCCGTTGGCCACCAGGTAGGACGTGAGCGCCCAGGTGGCGTCGTCATACGAGGACGACAGCGAGCCCGCGATGTGGGGCAGCGAGACGTTGACGATGGTGGTGTCGAGCACCTCCATGAACGCGGCCAGCGTGACCACCACCGCGATCAGCCAGGGATTGTACTTGGGCTTCCAGTCCTTCTGCGCAGCCGCCTTGCCGCCGTCGCTCACTTCAGCTCCACCGTCGGCTCGACCGAGATGCCGAGCGGCAGCGGCCGCGTCGGGTCGAGGCCGCTGTCGATCACGATCTTGACCGGCACGCGCTGCACGATCTTGACGTAGTTGCCGGTGGCGTTCTCCGGCGGAAAGGCGGTGAACTTCGAGCCAGAGCCGAGCTGGATGCCATCGACGTGGCCGCGCAGCTTCAGCGTCGGGTAGGCGTCGACGCCGATGTTGACGTGCTGGCCGGGGCGCATCCGGGCGAGCTGGGTCTCCTTGAAGTTTGCGGTGACCCAGACCTCGGGCGAGACCAGCGACAGGATCTGCTGGGCTTGCTGCACGTAGTCGCCCTGGTTGACGTTGCGGTGGGTGATCCAGCCGTCCATCGGCGCGCGCACCGTGGTCCAGCCCAGGTTCAGTTCCGCCGTCGCCAGCGAGGCCTGCGCCTGCTGCACCGCCGCCGCGCGCTGCTTGCCGGTCGCGGTCTGCTGGCCGATGTTGGGCCCCACCGGCGTGGCCTGGGTGAGCGCGGCCTGCGCCTGCTCGACCTGCGCGTTGGCCTGGCCCAGGGCGGCGGTGCTGGCGTCCACGTCGGCCTGGGTGGTCGCCGCCCGATCGATGCGGTGCTGGCGGTTGTAGTCGGTCTGCGCCTTGAACTGGTTGGCCTTGGCGGCGTCGAGGTTGGCCCGCGCCTGCTGGAGCTGCGCGGGGAAGGTCACCTTGGCCACCTCGGTCGCCTGCTCCTGCCCCTTGACCTGCGCCTCGCCGGTGGCGAGTGCCGCCGCCGCTTGGTCGCGCGCCGCGATGTAGTCGCGCTGGTCGATCTGCAGGATCACCTGGCCCTGGTGGACGAACTCGTTGTCGTTGACCGCGAGCTTGACCACGTAGCCCGCGACGTGCGGCGCGATGGTGACGGCGCGGCCGTCCGTGTAGGCGTCGTCGGTGTCCTCCAGGTCCTTGTTCGACCACCAGTAGTAGAAACCGCCGCCGATCAGGAGCAGCAGCACCAGCACGACCCCGGCGCGGACGAACGGCCGCGCCTTCTTGCGGCGCTCGGCCTGTTCCGGGTCCTCGTCGTCGTCCTTCTTGTCGTCGTCCTTCTTGTCGTCGTTCTTACCCGAGGCGCCCTTCTCGCCGGCGTCGTCGTCGCCGCCGTCATCGTCGCGCTTCCTGGCCGGAGCCTCGCGGGCGGGACGGTCCGCGTCAGCGCGGGCGGGTGGCTGTTGAGGCTGGCGGGCGGGATCGTGGTCGGGCTGCTCGCGCAGTGAGGTATCCCGCGCCGCAGAGTGCCGTTCGTCGCGCTCGCGCACATCGTCGCCCGGCTGCCTGTCCATCGCAACGCCTCCTCCGACCGCGGCGGCGCCCCCACCATCAGGGCACTGCCGGTCCCGAGCTGTCTGACCGATCGGTCAGAGACTTTGGAGCTCTAGCGGATTGGACCGGCGCAGGGAAGTCACTCTTCGCGAATGCGAAAGCCGCAGGGTCGGTCTGATACCGACGGCCCTGAATTTTGACATGCAGGGCCAGCAAGGCTGGGCTCTCCCTCCGCTGCCCTTCCAACGACCCAAGCGGGTCGTTGGAACCTTTGGGCAGCTACGCCCAGACCCGCCCCTGGCCCGGCTCAACTTAAGGAATGGATTCCAAAGGCCTATCTTTGGCGGATGAGGCAGAGCCTCAACCTTGCTCGCTTCACTGGTCACTTTAAAAGGCCGTTGGTATAGCCAGACCGTGCGACGCGGCGCCACGCCGACCGGAAGGCCTGGAGGGCTAGCGAGACGGAAGGGCATCGCCGCAGAACGGGGGAAGGTTCAGCGGGTCGTTGTTGGCCAGCGCCGCGCAGCCCTGGCGAATGCCGAGCACCAGTTGGTCGCAGGGCTGCTCCAGGCGGCAGATGGTGCCGGAATGGATCACCGCGGCGCATTGCACCGCGAGCGTCGAGGAGCGCTCGAACCCCACGGAGGCCAAGCAACTGCGCAGTTCGGCAGCCCCCGATGGGACGGCCGACATTCCCAGCACCACCAGCACCGCCGCGCACAGCCTCATCGGTCCAGCTCCCCTGCGGGGCGGAGGAGAACCGAAGGACGGCCGGGCCGCAAGGGCATCAAGGAAGAAAGCGGGGCCGGCTCCTGCTCCTTGACGTGAGCCGGGTCCGGGCCAGGGTGGCGGAGGGGTCACGCCGGCCGCCCGGGACGGAGGAGCGGAGGGCGACCCCGGCCCCGCCTGCCTCGGCTGGTCGTCGTCGACGGGCGCCGGTGTTGGGCCTGACGTCCTGTCCGTCCGGGTGCCCCGCCGCGCGGGTTGCCGGGCGTCCTGTCGTCCGTGACGTCCGGCGTACTGCCGCGCGGGACGGATCGGGGGGGTCCGGGGGGCCGGCGTCCTGCGCGGCGGGACGCCGTGGGGCATTTGGGGCAGGCCGGGACCGGAGCCCGCGGCCGCGTCGCTCGCGCCTGGGCCTCGCGGGCCCGGCATGGCACGCTGCCACCATGCGCCGCGTCGTGGTCATAGGTCCGCCGGGCAGCGGCAAGTCCACGCTCGCCCGGTCCCTCGGCGTCGCGTGCGGCCTGCCGGTGTTGCATCTCGACCACGCCTACTGGCGGCCGGGGTGGGTGCGCGCGCCGGCGGAGGCGTTTCGCGCCGAGGTGGGGCGGATCGCGGCCCTGCCCGCCTGGGTGATCGACGGCAACACCGGGGGCACGCTGGCGCCTCGCCTCGCGCGGGCGGATGCGGTCGTGTTCCTCGACCTGCCGCTCCGGCTCACCCTGCCGCGCGTGCTGCGGCGGGCTCTGCCCGGACCCGCCAGGGCGAGCCGCCCTGAACCGGCTCTCCTTAGAGGATGTCCCTGCTCGGTTCCGGAATGGCTGTTTGCGATCCGAGGCCGATGTTTCATCTGCTCGGACGGACAACCGGGTCTGGCCGGAAGCGGACGGTCCGATCTGGAGCGTGCTGGGCTGAAGAGCGGACGGCCAGACCGTGGACGCCATGGAGGCCCGGTCGTCCGCGATCGAGCGACTGGCGTGCCCCGCTACGTCGCCTTCGCCACCCTCGGGTCATAGGTCCACAGACGCACCTTGCGCGCGATGAGGGACGCGCTCGATGGATGCAGCGGGTTGACGAGGACGTTGGCCTCCTCGGGCACCACGACGGACGGGACGACGAGGATCGGCGCTCGCCTGCTGCGCGCCCATTCGGTGCCGAACCCGATGCTGGTCCGGCTCGCCGGGCGGGCGTCCCACCCGACCAGCTTCGTTGCAACGACCTCCTCGCGGGCGCCCCAGACATCGTCGGGGATGGCGACCTCGACCAGATAGCGGTTCAGCGGCAAGCCCCCCGCGTTCAGGTGGACGATTGTTTCCAGGCACGCGAGCGACCGGTTCTGGGCGGCATAGACGACCGATACGCCTTTCTCGTTCCAGCGGCCGCCGGTGAGCTTCGCACCGGCGCCCGTCATGTCGTCCGCCTCGCAGGTCGGCGCGTCGGTGGCGATCCGCCACACGGTCCGCGTCACGCGTAGGCGCCGCCCTGGATGCGGGCGAGACTGGCGGACACCAGGCTCTGGCCCTCGATGGTGTCCAGCATGTCGAGCGGACGTATGCCGCCCAGGGCCGCAAGCGGCTCGCTCAGCCACCGCGACAGCCATGCGGCCGCATCGAAGCCTTCCGGGTTGCCTGACTCCTCCACGATCGCCTGGATCTGGCCGATGAGACGTGCCACGCCGAGGACACGCTCGCTTTCCGCCGGGGGAAGCCTGCCGTTGTCCTTGACCTTGCGGTTCATGGTGGCCGGGGAGATGGCCAGGGCGCGGTATCCCACAGCCTGATTGACGGCAAGGTCCGCCAGGATGCGCTTGGCCTCGGAGGCAGGGATGCCCGTCTTGATCATGTCGATGCGCTGGACCGGCTCGGCCCTGAATACTCCGATGTAGGACATCGTTCCCGCGACCGGGAGGGAGACTCCCTGTCGGCGGGTGCGGGGTGCGGAACCGGGGTCATGGGCCAATGCGATGCTCTTTTGAGCAACGGATAAGCTCGAATGATCTAAGACGCGAGGAGTTTCGACGGACTCTGGCCGTGAGCGGACCGTCTGCTCTGGAGCGGGCAGAGCGAGAGGCGGACGCTCGGAGTGCGATACCATCTACCTGTTCCTGGCCGCTGTGCTCGCCGGGCATGGCGGCCCGCGCGGACCAGAAACGATGAACAGGTTGTCGAAGGCTTTCACACGCGGTTGAAGGCCGTTCCATCGGGCAGGCAGCAACCGTTGTGGATACTTCCGCTGCCATGTCTCGATTAGAAACTGCGCGACCGTACTAGCCGAGTGAACCGCTAATCGCGCAATCCTTGCGTCGATCCTCCGGAAGCCCCTCTCACGCCCATGGGCATCGCCCGCGTGCGTCCGCCGCGCCAATTCCCTGGATCACCGTGTTCAGCCCGCCCAGGATCGTCCGCACGTCGCCCGCGATGGCAGGCGCAAGGTCTTCGCGGCTAGGTGACAGGTCCAGCAGCTTAGTGACCGCCTTGTAGAGTCCCTGGATGTCGAGCTTCGCCGGCATTGCGGTCGGGTCCAGTTCAACGATGATCGACCGGCACACGCTCTCGATCACCGAGCACGCCGACGTCACCGCGCTCTCGGGATCGGCCCCGATGCCCTCCAGCGCGCGCTCCAGGTCCCGGTCTACCGTGTCGAAGTCAATCGTCTGCAGCGTGGTCGCCAAGGCCGAAAGCACAGGCGCTCCAGTCCGTGCCTGCATGAGCCTCACCGCGTTCCCGACGTGCCTCAGCTCAAGACCGTCCAGCACCAGGACATCGTTCAAGTAATCAAGGACCTGCCGCAGCTTCTCCGGCTCAGCGACGAAATCCCGCGGATCCGCAGCTCGCTCGATGATCGTCTTGAGAACGCCCTCTTCGCCGCGCTCCTGCACCCCAATAATGGCTTGCGTCAGCGCAGGCAGGCGTGACGACCCGGCAATTGTCAGGGACGCCCCTGACCAGCCCCCATCGAGTGATCCGGGTGAAATCTTAGTTCAGCATGATGCCAAGGGCCGGGGCTGATCCCGCCGG